>SMVB01251319.1_pt1 | contig 18880 bp, 17 predicted proteins | sample 2456461 | NCBI WGS metagenome assembly SMVB01 (sample SAMN11095934, study PRJNA526329) | marine sediment metagenome | biome: Marine sediment; feature: Surficial sediment; material: Deep marine sediment; isolation source: Hadal surficial sediment | place: Pacific Ocean | collected 2014-05 | depth...
AAACACTGGAACAACTCGACGAAGTGTGTCGGCGCTTGGGCCGGGAGGCTTAGAGCCCATTCAGGAAAAGTGGGTGCCGGTTTTCCGTCCGAATGGGCGACAAAACAAAGTTAGAGCCCATTCAGGAAAAGCATGCCCCGGCGAAGGCCGGAATGGCCCCGGTTTTCCGTCCGAATGGGCGGCAAAACAAAGACTTAGAGTACGTTAGCGATTCCATCTTTTGTGAACGTGCTCTAGTATTTCGGGGATGGCGGGTTGTGGTCTTTTTCTTTAATGCCGTCATTGCCATCTATAACCATATAAAGACGTAGGAAAAGGATTGATGGAGATTGACCTGACGGGTGGCATGGCCGGCAATGGTGCGGTCGGCGCTCAAGATCTCATAAAGGAAAGCTCGACGGCTACTTTCGTTGCCGACGTGGTCGAAGCTTCCCAGGACGTCCCCGTCATCGTTGACTTCTGGGCGCCGTGGTGCGGCCCGTGCAAGCAGCTTACGCCCCTATTGGAAAGCGCCGTGCGCCAAGCCCAAGGCATGGTCAAGATGGTCAAGATCAATATTGACGACAATCCCGAGATCGCCCAACAGCTGAGGGTACAATCGATCCCCGCGGTGTTTGCCTTTCGTAACGGCCAGCCGGTCGATGGTTTCATGGGCGTCCAACCGGAAAGCCAGGTGAAATCTTTCGTCCAACGCCTGACCGGCGCTCAAGGCCCGTCACCGGTGGAACAAGCGCTCGAGCATGGCAAAGCGGCCTTGGAGGCGACTGATTTTGGCACCGCGGCCCAAGCATTTAGCCAAGCGATCGAAGCCGATCCGGCCAATATCCAAGCCATCGCCGGCCTGGCAAAATGTTTCCTTGCCGATAATAACCTTGAGCGGGCGCAGCAAGTGCTCGACACGGCGCCGGCCGGCGCCCATCATGCCGATCTCGACAGCGCGCGGGCCACACTGGAATTGGCGCGTCAGGCAGCGGAAGCCGGTGATGTCGCTTCACTCAAAGCGAAAGTCGCGGCCGATCCAAAAGATTTCCAAGCCCGTTTTGACCTTGCCGTCGCCCTTAACGTCGACGGCGATCGTCAAGGTGCGGTGGATCAACTTCTTGATATAATCGCGGCCGATCGGGAATGGAACGAACAGGCCGCGCGCAATCAACTTTTGAAGTTTTTTGAAGCTTACGGATCTCAGGATGAGATCACCCAGACCGGGCGGCGGCGCTTATCATCAATCTTGTTTTCGTAATGTTATGACAGATTTATCGCGATACCACACCACGGAAGATTTACCGCAAACCTTTCCGATCTTCCCACTTCCGCGCGCGCTTCTGTTGCCGCGAGGGCGATTGCCGCTGCAGATTTTTGAACCCCGTTATCTTGATATGGTGGACGACGCCCTAAGTTCGAAGCGTTTGATCGGTATGATCCAGCCTTGCGACATGGAACGCAATCCGGAAAATCCAGAGCTTTTTCCGGTGGGATGCATCGGCCGGATTACGGCGTTTAAGGAAACCAGAGATCAGCGCTATTACATTACGCTTACGGGTGTTTGCCGATATAGAATCAAGCAAGAGCTCGATTGCGTTACGCTTTATCGACAAGTGGCTGGAGATTTTTTGCCCTACCCGGAAGATTTATCGCCTGAAAATGAAAACGAAGACATAAACAGGCCTCAATTGATAAGCGCGCTTAAGACATATCTCGCGGCCCGGCAAATGAATACGGATTGGGCGTCGATCGAAAACGCGTCCAACGAAGGTTTGGTCAATTCGCTTTCCATTATCGGCGATTTCGACGTCGGGGAAAAACAGATGCTTTTGGAGGCGCCGACGCTTCCTAAACGCGCCGAAATTCTTATCGCATTGATCGAATTTGCCAATGCGCCAAGCACAGGGAGTGCGGATGCACCGCTCCAGTGAACCGATAACAGGAACTTCAAGCCATGACCGATGAACAGCAGCCGGCCGATTCAAACCAATCCAAAAGCAGCGAAATAAACCCGAAACTCCTGGAGATTCTTGTCTGCCCGGTCACCAAGGACGTGTTGATCTATAATGCGCAAGCGCAAGAGCTCATCAGCAAGTCGGCGCGATTGGCATACCCTATTCGCGACGGTATTCCGATCATGTTACCGGAAGAGGCGCGGCCCTTAAGCGACGATGAGGCGGGGGCTTGAGCACGTTCGTCGCTTTGGATATTTGTTATAGGGGCTGGCCCTTTAACAAACGCGGCAAGTCGCCGAGCGTACCCATAGCATGCTCCATAAAGAAGCGGCGTAGGGGCTTTAGTCGATTGACTATGCCAAGACCTAGATCGCGCACCACACGCACCGGGGTATGATCATTGGCAAACAGACGGTTGAGGCCGTCCGTGGCAAAGGCCAGGGTGACGTTATCGAAGCGCCGCCAACGTTGATAGCGTTCGAGCACGTTCATGGCACCCATATCAAGGCCCAGGCGTTTTGCGTCGACCAGCACTTCGGCCAATGCCGCCACGTCCTTGAGGCCCAAATTGAGACCTTGCCCGGCAATCGGATGCACGGCATGGGCGGCATCCCCGACAAGCGCCAAGCGCGGCTTGATGTAGTCATAGGCCAGACGCAGCCCCAATGGATAGGAAAAGCGCGGGCCGACCGGCCGCACATCGCCCAAATAGCAACCAAAGCGATTGCGGATCTGTTGCGCGAAAGCCGCTTGGTCAAGCGCCAGATAACTGGCCGCCAAGTCGGACCTTTCGGTCCATACCAGCGAACTGCGATTGCCCATTAACGGCAAGATGGCAAACGGTCCGGAGGGCAAGAAATATTCCTGAGCGATGCCGTGATGGGGCCGGTCATGTTCTACGGTCGACACCAATCCGTGTTGGTTATAGGTCCAGTTCAAGGTTTTGATTCCAGCCGCCGCACGGGTGCTTGAATTTTTGCCGTCGGCGGCAATACATAAATGGGCGTCGATATGTCGCTTATCCGACAACAAGACACGGACACGCGGGCCGTCATAATCGATGGCCGCAATTGTCATGGGCGCCAACACCTTCAGATTCGGAGCGGCGCCCGTAACCGTTTGAAGCGCCACCCGGTAATCTCGGTTTTCGATCATATAACCCAGGGGCTCGATATCTCCCGCTTGGGCCAGATCGTCCGGATCGAAATGGAGAATGTGTGGCGCGCTGCCGCCCCGTCGAAAGCGATCGGCCGCGCGCCCGTCCGATACCAAAATGTCTTGGATCGGTTGGGCGCAGGCGACCAAATGGGGCCACACGTCCAAGGCTTTGAGTAATTGAACCGAGGTATAGGCGAAAGCGGAGGCCCGGCCGTCAAAGGCCGGCTGCACACTTTCCGCTGGACTCTGCTTATCGACGACAATGACGCTCACGCCCGCCTTGTCCAGGGCCAAGCCCAATGGCAAGCCGATTATGCCACCGCCAATGATCACCACGTCACAGGCCAAATCGCTGTCGTTTGACAATTTCGTCATGGCTGTAAGGATCGGGCGCGCGACGACGAATGTCCAGGGTCACGGGACATGCTGCGCGTATTGGCCGCAACCCCAGCCTAGGGTCCGGTTTTGTATCCCCTGTTGAGTGCTTTCGTGCCCGGCGAAACGGTTAACGCGCGTTAACCAAATTCTTTGCCGAACCTGTCAAAATAAGCCACCACAGCAATAATTCGCGAGACAAAAAGATGGCCGTCACAAGCTACTCACGCAGCCATACGAAACGGCTTAAGGTGGTTTTGCCGCCCTATATGCGTGACGCTCTCAGTCGCGTAGGTCATGAAATCGCCGGCACTTCATTGGTTGCCGTCGGGCTGTTCTTGTTGTTTTCCCTCCTGAGCTTCAATGCCGGCGATCCCAGCCTGAACACCGCAACAAGCAGCACCCCGTCTAATTGGGTCGGGATACCCGGCGCATTGAGCGCCGATTTGCTGATGCAGATTTACGGCTTGGCCGCTTTCGCGTTTGTCACGCCGTTGCTGGTTTGGGGCGGCTCTTTATTATGGCGCGGCAGGTGGCAGCCCGGCCGCCGCGAGACGTGGCTGCGCGTTGGCATCTGGCCGCTGGCCGCCGTATTGTTGGCGGCCCCTTTGGCGGCTTTGCCGACGCCGGGGAGTTGGCCGCTTATGACGGGCTTGGGTGGTCTGGTCGGCGAGGCACTCACGGCCGGTGCCACAACCTTGCCCGCCCTTGGGTTCATAACACCCCAGGCTTATATGGGTTTGTTAAGCCTAGGGTTGGGTGTCATGGCCCTGTGTTATTGTTTGGGGATCCGCCGCCATCGACTGGGCGCGGCCCTTGATACGGTGAGCCTTTGGCTGTTTCTGCTGCGCGAAACCTGGCAGGTCTTGAAGGAACGCATGGGCCGGCAAAAATCACCGGACAGCCCCATGCCGTCATCGGTCTCTCGCCACGGTATGTTGGACCGTCTTTTTAGCCGGAAAAGACGTGTCGCCGAGGCCGCCGACTTGGCGCGCCGTACACCGCCGGTTGCCTCACGCGGGCCGCTATCGCGGTTCCGACTGAGGGACCGTCTTAAGGGCGGCAAACAATGGGATGAACAACAACAATCCGGGAGCGACTTGCGACAAAGCGAAGCAGCTAATCGCATTGTTCGCGATGCGAAAAAAATCAAAGTCGGCAGGCGCGAGGAATCCGAAGCCCAACCGGCTCTCGAACTCGAACCTTTGGAGGATTACCAATTACCGCCGCTCAGCTTGCTGGCAAAACCCAAGCCACGCAGCGCGGTCAGCGAAATCTCCGATGACGCCCTAGAGCAAAACGCGCGCATGCTTGAAAGCGTGTTGCAGGATTTTGGCGTGCGCGGCGAGATTATCCGCGTGCGGCCGGGCCCTGTGGTGACCCTTTATGAGTTGGAGCCGGCGGCCGGCGTAAAGTCATCTCGCGTCATTGGGCTTTCGGACGATATCGCGCGCTCCATGAGCGCCGTGTCGGCGCGTGTGGCGGTAATACCCGGTCGTAACGTGATCGGAATCGAGCTGCCCAATTTGCGGCGTGAAATTGTCTATCTGCGTGAACTTTTATCGTCTTCCGAATATGAAAGCGCCAGTTCCAAACTAACATTAGCGTTGGGCAAAAGTATTGGTGGCGAACCCGTCATGGCGGATCTGGCGAGCATGCCTCATTTGCTCATTGCGGGAACGACCGGTTCGGGCAAGTCGGTCGGCATTAATACTATGATCTTGTCATTGCTCTACCGATTGCCGCCGAGCCAATGCAAGCTCATTTTGATTGACCCTAAAATGCTCGAGCTCTCCGTCTACGAAGGCATTCCTCATCTTATTGCACCTGTTGTTACCGATCCGAAAAAAGCGATCGTTGCGCTCAAATGGGTGGTGCGTGAAATGGAAGATCGGTACAAGAAAATGTCAAAGCTCGGTGTGCGGAATATTATGGGCTACAATTCCCGTGTGGCCGAAGCAATTGAACAGGATGAACAGCTTGTGCGGACCGTGCAGACGGGTTTCGATTCGAATACCGGCCAGCCGATTTACGAACGGGAGGAGCTGCCACGAGAGGCCATGCCTTTCATTGTGGTCGTTGTCGACGAAATGGCCGATTTAATGATGATTGCCGGCAAGGACATCGAAGCGGCCGTTCAGCGCCTGGCGCAAATGGCGCGCGCGGCGGGCATCCATCTCATTACGGCGACACAGCGGCCGAGCGTTGATGTGATTACGGGAACGATCAAAGCCAACTTCCCGACCCGCATCAGCTTCCAAGTTACCTCGAAGATCGATAGCCGCACCATATTGGGCGAGCAAGGCGCCGAACAATTGTTGGGCCAGGGCGATATGCTTCATATGGCGAGTGGCGGCCGGATCCAGCGCATCCATGGACCACTCGTTACCGACGACGAGGTGGAAAAGATCGTTCGGTTCCTCAAGAAACAGGGCCGGCCCACCTATCTCGATGCGGTGCTTGAGGAAACCGACGGGGACGGCGCCGATATTTTACCGTTCAATCGATCCGGCGCACCGGAGACAGATGATCTCTACCGCGAAGCCATTGAGATTGTGGTGCGGGACGGTAGAGCCTCGACCAGCTATGTCCAGAGGCGTCTGCAAATCGGATACAATCGGGCGGCGCGGATTATCGAGCGCATGGAGGAGGAAGGCATTGTCTCGCCGCCCAATCATGCGGGCAAACGGGAAGTCTTGATCGGCGAGCACGCCGCGCCATAAGCTTATCCCCGGACAGCTTTTGAACCGGATGGCTGCTTCCTTGTTTTTGCCAAATTGACGCTGTATGACGGAGGCATGTGGACGCGCCGACATGTCGGGCAAATCGCCCTGATCTGTATGATTGGACTGGTTCTGGGGAGCCGGCAGCCCAGCGCTGCCTCGAATTTGGACCCGGAGGACATTGCGGACCTCAACCGGGTCAGCGCCTACCTTAACGATTTGGGGTCGCTCGAGGGCCAATTTATCCAGATCGCCTCAAACGGTGTCCAGGATTCCGGTACCTTCTATTTCCGCCGACCCGGCGGCCTTAGATTCGAATATGATGAGCCCAATCCCATATTGATTATAGCCAACAATAGCTGGGTGGTTCTCAACGACCGCAAGCTCAAAACGGTGGACCGGTTCCCCATCAGCGCCACACCGCTCAAATTGCTGCTCAAGAAACACATAGATCTGGCCAACGAAGCGAATATCGTGTCCGTCGAGCGCGAACCAGGCAGTCTGCTGATTACGGTACGCGAGGATAAGGGGCCCGCCCAAGGCCAGCTGACCATGATTTTCTCCGATCCCGCCCTTGAGCTGATGCAGTGGATCATCACCGACGCCCAGGGATTCACCACCACGATCGCCCTGCGCGACTTGCGGCGCGATACCAAGATCAGTCCGCGCCTGTTCCGAATCGATGAAGCCCAGCCGTTCCGCCGACGCTGACCGGGCGGCGGAATGCACGAGGCGGCGCCCGCCCTTCGCCCCTTTCCCGTCCGAATGGGCGACCTAGAGTGTTTCCAGGAAAAGTGGCCACCGGTTTCCGTCCGGAAACACGATAAAACAACAACTTAGGGTCAGGTTTTGATTCCATCAAAACCGGAAAAACCCTAATGAGAGATCACATCTAGCGAGACAGCCATCTTTTGCCCCGTCCTGAGATCATGTGCTCGATGATTTCGGGTTAAGTCCTTGATTCCAAAAGAACTGTTGCTTATTTACAACACTCAAGCTTATTAAGAAACAATTTGTAATTTTTCTGCGCTGTGCTACATTAATGTCACAGCAAGCGAGATTACGGTCAGATCGGCGTTGCCCCCCCCGCTTGCAGGTTTGACCCTCGCTTTGCGGCGTCGGAATATCCCCTCCCGGCGCAACGCGTATAACGCGTTTGAGCGCCTGGCTTCCCAAGGGCCGGGCGCTTCATTTTGTGCAACCCCTTGCTACCGACTTGAGCAAAAATGGCTTGCGCGGCTATGCCGCCGCGATATAACAGCCCGGTGTCCCCCGCGGCTTTTTGTCATTCGCGCCCTCATCGGGCCTATTGTGGGTACCATGACGTCATCCTCAACGGACAATTGGACGCCCAACGACGGCGATCTGGCAGAGATCATCGAAGAGCTGCCCACACTGATTGCCGTGCGCGATTTTGCCGGCAAATTGGCGCATGTGCCGTGGTTTAAGTCGATCGGAGACGAACTGGCCCCGGCCCATATTGATTTGGCCCGCGCCTATCTCAACGCGTTGGGCTTTCCCGAAGTGGACGTCGCCTTGGTTCCCGATTGGGATACCGCGCTGACTTTGGCGGAAAATCCCCATTGGGATAGCGCTGCTTGGGATGCCGAGGAAATGCTGCGGGCCGCCCTAAGCGCGGATGTCTTGGAACGGATACACGAACAAGCGCTGAGTGTCGTGCTCACTCATGTGTCGGCGAAGGCGGGCGCCGTCTTGGCCGAGTTGATACAAGATGTCGCAGCGCTTTGGGAACTTGACGACGAGGCTTTTCTCAATGCGGCGGCCGGCGCCGCTGTACAGGCTACCCACCAAGCCACCCTTGCCTTGGCCGCGGAAGCGGACGAGGATCATCCTTTCCTCTATAAGTTCAAACTTTTTGAGGTGGGGCGTTGGCCTATCGGCATCGTCGGGTCAACATTCAATTTATTTTAGGCATTAATCGGAGTTTGTCGTGAGTAGTATCAGGATCGCAACCTGGAACATTAACTCCGTCCGGATTCGGCTCGACCTCATCAAGAATTTCGATGAGACATATCGGCCCGACATCCTGTGTCTTCAAGAAACCAAATGTGCGGATGATCAGTTTCCCCTTAAGGCGTTTCGCGAGCTGGGCTTTGAGCATTTCGCAATCAATGGGCAAAAGGGATATCACGGCGTGGCCACTATTTCGCGCTTGCCATTGGCCACTACGCCAAAGATGGAATTCTGTAACAAAGGCCAGGCGCGGCATGTTGCGGCCATCGTCGCGGATGATATTGTTATTCACAATTTTTACGTGCCGGCAGGGGGCGATATTCCGGACCCGGATGAAAACGATAAATTCGCGCATAAATTGGACTTCTTAAAAGAAATGGCCGCCTGGTTCAAAAAGCGGAAAGGTAAGAAAAAAAACAAATATGTTCTGCTAGGCGATCTCAACATCGCCCCCCTTGAACACGATGTTTGGTCACACAAACAACTTTTGAAAGTGGTGAGCCACACACCTGTGGAAGTGGAGCATCTTGCGGAAGTTCAAAAATCTCATTCCTGGATCGACGTCGCGCGCCAACAGATGCCTGAGCCGGAAAAAATATTCACATGGTGGAGCTACCGTTCGCCCGATTGGACCAAGAACGATCGCGGCCGGCGACTGGATCACATCTGGGTTACGCCCGCCTTGGAAGGCCGCGCGCGGGATGTTGATATCGTGCGGCAGGCGCGCAGCTGGAAACGGCCGTCCGACCACGTCCCCGTTGTCATGACCCTTGATGTGTAATCGGATACAAGTTCAAGGCACCAAGCGATAGCCGCCCGTTTCGGTAACCAACAATTCGGCATTGGAGGGATCTTCCTCGATCTTCTGCCGCAAGCGATAAATATGCGTTTCCAAAGTGTGGGTCGTGACGCCGGAATTATAGCCCCACACCTCGTGTAACAGCACATCTCGGCTGACCACCCGGTCGCCCGCGCGATAGAGATATTTGAGGATGGCCGTCTCTTTTTCGGTTAGGCGTACCTTCTTTTCGTTTTCGTTTTCGAGCAGTTTCATGGCGGGTTTGAACGTGTAGGTGCCGATCTGAAATACCGCGTCTTCACTTTGCTCGTGACTGCGCAAATGGGCCCGAACCCGGGCCAGCAAGATACCGAAGCGGAACGGCTTGGCAACGTAATCGTTGGCCCCCGCATCAAGGCCGAGAATCGTATCGGCTTCCGAATCATGGCCCGTCAGCATGATGATCGGGCATTTGACCCCGGCCTTGCGCATGAGACGGCACACTTCGCGGCCGTCAAAATCCGGCAGCCCGACGTCGAGCAGGATCAAATCCACATGGCTGGTCTTGCTTTTTTCCAGGCCTTCCGCGCCGGTTGCGGCCTCATCCGTTTCAAATTCTTCGTGTAAGGCCAATTGTTCGGACAGGGTGGACCGAAGCGTATCGTCGTCGTCGACGATCAGGATTTTTTTGGCACTGCTCATCACTCACCTCAATTGTGCAGGAGGCGGCCGTATCTGGCAATCACCTCGCCGTAAGTAATTAACATAGTTGAATTTGACCTGGTTTGAAGTGATTTGTATTCACGCTCAATCGCGCATGCGTGATCCCGGCCATAGCGGCGAGCCTTAAGGCATAAAAACCCCTGCGGCACGGCACGGCCTTGGCCGGCCAGCGATAACAAGCACGGCCTTGGCCGGCCAGCCATAACAAGTAAGGCCTTGGCCGGGGGCCACTTTTCCTGAATGCGCTCTAAAGTCACGGGTCGCGGTCGCCAAATAGGGCCGTTCCCACCCGGATATGGGTCGCACCAAAAATGATCGCCGTTTCAAAATCCCCGCTCATCCCCATACTTAGATTCTCAACGCCATTACGCCGCGCAATCTTTGCCAGAAGCGCAAAATGCAGCGACGCTTCTTCATCGATCGGCGGCAGGCACATGAGACCTGAAATGCGCAGCTGCAATTCCTCTCTACACTGACGAATAAACTCGTCTGCTTGTCGCGGCATGACGCCGGACTTCTGCGGCTCCTCTCCGGTATTTATCTGAACGAACAGTTCCGGATCGCGTTGAGCGGCGGCTATCTCTTCGGCCACCTTGCGTGCAAGTTTCATCCGGTCGATCGAGTGAATGACGTCGAATAGGGCGATTGCATCCGCCGCCTTGTTGGATTGAAGCGGGCCCACCATATGGAGTTCGACATCCGGATAGGCGCGCTTGAGGGCCGGCCATTTGTCGGCTGCTTCCTGCACGCGATTTTCGCCAAAGACGCGGTGGCCCGCTTGCAGTAAGGCGTCGATCCTGTCCGGCGGTTGCCGCTTGGCGACGGCAATCAGCGACACCTCGTCAGCCGATCGGCCGGCGCGCTTTGCTGCGGTTTCGATTCGCGCGCAAATCTCGGTTAGATTAGCTTTCGGATCGGAAGTCTTATGGGTTTGCGAATCGGACATGGCCAAGTTTAAGAGCAGTCTTTCATGATTGAGCCCATCAACGAGCGTGCGACCCTAACAAGATGTGCCCGCTGGCTCAATTCGCGCGCGCCTTCCTTGCCGCCCATGTGGTTCATGACCGACCAGCAGCGCGCGCCCGATCCGAGCGCGCTTGTGGCTCGATTGCCAAGGGGCACCGGCGTCATCTTCCGTCACTACGACGACCCCATGCGTGACTCTGTAGGCCGGGAATTGAGGCGCCTGTGCGGTCAACAGAATCGTATGTTCTTGGTTGCCGGCGACGCACTGCTCGCCCAGCGGCTTCGGGCCGATGGCCTTCATGTGCCGGAGCATCAGCTGCCCATACTGTTCGGTTTGCGGCACCGTCATCCCCGCTGGCTCGTGACCGCCTCGGCGCACAATCTGCCGGCAGCCTTAATGGCACGTCGCGCCGGTGCGGATGCCCTGATCATAGCGCCGGTGCTGCCTACGGTCAGTCATCGGCACGCGGCGTGCTTGGGTCGTATCCGATTTACCGGGCTGGTCCATCAGGTGCGCCTGCCGGCTTATGCCTTGGGCGGCATTTATGGCACGACGATACATCAGCTTCTGGCAAGCGGTGCCGTGGGAATTGCCGGTATCGGCGCTTTTATGGACGGGCCGTCGTCATAAAAAAAGACGGTGCCCGCAGCACCGCCTCGGCCTCTCCCCCCGCCATAGCGCCAATAAAACCGATTAGAACGACACCAGCGTCTCTAAGAACACGACCATGGACTCATCATCGCCGCTGGTCACCATGGGACCCAAATTGCCCGGCACAAGCGTCAGCACGCCTTCGCCCTCTGTGTATTGCGCGCCCACGCCAATTTGCAGGCCCGAGCCCAATGAAAGTTTGTCATCGAATGAGAAATCGACGCCGCCTTGGAATGCCCGCGTGTCTTGGCCGGTGAGATCGTTTTCGTCACCGCCATAGGCCAGCATGAAACCCCAAGAGCCCGTTTCATAGGTTGCGCCCACATCATAGGCCGTATAATCGAGCCCTTCCCGGCCCAAATTACTTTTCTTGTAAGACGCACCTACGGTAAAGCCGCTGAATTCGAAATTGGTGCCCACGTTCCAGGATTGATAATCCCCAAGAACGGAAAGGACGGCAGGCGTTCCGTCGGCATCGGCCGAAAGGTAGGTGCCGCTCACACCGATAGTCATGCCGTTGCGGAACGTATGAAGGTAATTCACGCCAGCTTCCAGAATGTCCCCGTAATCCGGGAACAGGGATCCGCCGGAACTCGGGCACAGGATAGCGCCGCAAAACTCCGTATCCGGAGCAAATGATAAGGCCACCTGGGCGCCCATAACGCGCGGCGTGGAATACATGACCTTAAAGGCAAAGTCATCATAGCCGTTGTTAATGGTATTGCGCGTATTTATGAGATTGAAGGCGGAGAGGTAGGTCTCCCAATTGCTTACGCCGTTACCGTAAAAAAGATTCGGCGTCGAAAAGCTAAGTTGTTCGCCGACACCATTTTGCCGGCCAAATTGCAGCCGGCCAAAAATACCGCTATCGACGAAGATAAAGGCTTCTTGCACGAAATCGTCCTCGTCGGGATCAATAATGAAACAAGTGAAGCCGAGGGCGGCGGCGGCCGGCGTAATCGAGCAGTTCGGATCCAATGCGCCGCCAAACGGACCGGTGCCCGCGGGCAAAAGCCGGCTGACATCTTCTTCAAGCTTGCCCTGAGTTTCGACGCCAATCTCAATGCCGTTATCCAAAATCATCGAGCCGGAAAACCGGATCTCGGCATTGCCTGCGGCCTGCCAATTGCCGCCGATATTGCCGCTATCTGATTCGACAAACCCGCTGGTGCCTTGCAGAAAGCCGGACAAATCGAGCGTCACGTCCTGCGCCGATGCCGCACCCCCTAAGGCGACGGCAGCTAACAACGCGGCAAGTTTTAAGACGCCGGTCTTCATTGGTTTTCCTTGTGAGACCCTAAAGCCCCCCTGTCGAAAAGCGCCTTGTCTGCGCGCGCAACAAAACGGAGGTGATGGGCCCCCTCATGGTATCATCGGACATTAGACTCGATCCGGGCTTCCCGGGTCAACTAAAGATCGGTTAAGAAGCGCCGATTTCCTGAGTTTGATGTATAAAATCAACACTTTTTTCGGGTCGCCGCTGGGAGCCGCCGGGCAAGCCGTGTAAGGCTTGGATTTCTGCCGTTTTCGTGCCATTGGCGCAAGCGCCCGCCGGCCGGCCCCAGCGGGGCGCCTGATTTGTCCGCCGGCTCGTCGCGTAAGGGATTGAGGTCTTTGTGATAATCTCCTAAAGCAATGCTCAGAACGGATGGGGCCCGATGGGGCGAATCGACAGAAAGTAAGGACTTAGGGCGATGGCCGTTGCGCAGACCAAAAAGTTAGGTTCCCTCATTGTATCATTTGTCGCACTGTTGGCACTCAGCGGTTGTATCGGCGGCCTTTTCGGCGATGATTCGGGGAATTCGTCCAGTGACTCCCTGTCCAATCTGGAACAGGAAAGCCGCGGAGATTGGATACCGTTTTTCGGTAAAGATGATTCCGATCAAGGCAATAGGATTGGCGTCAACAATTATCTCTGGCGGGCGTCTTTGGACACCCTGTCTTTCATGCCGCTGCAAGCCGCCGATCCGTTTGGCGGCGTGATCATTTCCGATTGGTACGAAGACCCGGCCGCGCCGGGCGAGCGGTTCAAAGTCACCATTTACATTCTGGACCAACGTTTGCGTGCCGATGGCATTAAAGTTGCGGTCTTTCGCCAGCAACAAAGCGCACAAAAGGCGTGGGCGGATGCGCCGGTCAACGCCGCCACGGCAGCCGATCTCGAAAACGCCATTCTGACCCGCGCGCGCCAGTTGCGCGTCGATTCCATCGCGCAAAATTGACCTGGCGGAGCGGCCTGATTTGATGGCCCTTGGGGTCCGACGATCCACGTCAAACGTGGTGAGGGGAAGCGATGGCGCGCTACAACGCCAAAGAAAGCGAACCGAAATGGCAGGCGCGGTGGGACGAGGCCGGCTGCTTTAGCACGTCCCAACAAACCGATCGGCCCAAATATTACGTCTTGGAGATGTTTCCCTATCCGTCCGGGCGCATCCATATGGGACATGTGCGCAATTATACCCTGGGCGATGTGATCGCCCGCTACAAACGCGCCTGCGGTTTCAACGTGTTGCATCCCATGGGATGGGACGCCTTCGGCATGCCGGCGGAAAACGCCGCCATGGAAAACAACGTCCATCCGGCCGACTGGACCTATCGTAATATTGAGACGATGCGTGCCCAGCTGAAGAAAATGGGTCTGTCGATCGATTGGGATCGTGAGTTTGCCACTTGCGACCCTGATTACTACAAGCACGAGCAATGGATGTTTCTCGAGTTCGTCGAGGCCGGATTGGCTTACCGCAAAGAAGCCAATGTGAATTGGGACCCGGTCGATCAAACCGTGCTGGCCAACGAACAAGTGATCGACGGATGCGGCTGGCGTTCCGGAGCCCCCGTTGAACAACGCAAGCTGGCCCAATGGTTCCTGCGCACGTCGGCACTTGCCGAAGACTTGTTGGGCAGCCTGGACGATCTCGAACGTTGGCCGGAAAAGGTTCGGCTGATGCAGGCCAACTGGATCGGCCGCTCGGAGGGCCTGCGCATGACCTTCGATCTCGTTGATAAAGGCAACCAAGCAGGGGGCTTGGAAATCTATACGACACGGCCCGATACTTTATTCGGTGCCAGCTTTTGCGCTGTGGCGCCGGATCATCCGCTGGCAGCGGCGTGGGCGGAACACGATGCCGATCTTCAGGCCTTTATCAAATCATGCGAACAACTCGGCACCAGCGAAGAAAAGATCGAAAAAGCCGAAAAGCTTGGGTACCGCGTCAACCTAACAGCCAGACATCCGTTTATCGACGGCAAGGAATTGCCGATTTACGTGGCCAATTTCATTTTGATGGCGTACGGCACTGGGGCCGTATTCGGCTGTCCGGCACATGACCAACGCGACCTGGATTTTGCGCGGAAATATAATTTAGAGGTGACGCCCGTCGTGGTGCCGAACGACGCCGATGCCGCCGACTTCGTCATTGCGGACAAAGCTTATTTGGGCGATGGGCGCTTGGCGAATTCCGATTTCCTGAACGGACTCGCTGTCGCGCCCGCCATCGAAAAAGCCATTGAACGCATCGAACAAATGTCAAAAGGTCAGCGTAGTGTCAATTATAAATTGCGCGATTGGGGTGTGTCGCGGCAACGCTATTGGGGCTGTCCGATCCCCATGATTCATTGCGATGATTGCGGCATCGTGCCGGTGCCAAAGCACGATTTGCCGGTCACCTTGCCCCATGACGTCACCTTCGACCAGCCGGGCAACCCGCTTATCCGGCATGCCACATGGAAATATGTGGCTTGCCCCAAATGCGGTGGCAAGGCCGAGCGCGAAACCGATACATTCGATACGTTCATTGATTCGTCCTGGTATTTTGCGCGCTTTTGCTCGCCCCATGCGGCGCAACCAACCGATAGACAAGCGGTCGATTATTGGCTGCCGGTGGATCAATATATCGGCGGCATCGAGCACGCCATTCTTCATTTGCTTTACGCCCGATTTTATACCCGCGCCATGAAGGCGGTCGGCCATGTGGCTCTGGACGAACCGTTCGATGGATTGTTCACGCAAGGCATGGTGACTCATGAAACCTATCAATCCGACGACGGAAAATGGCGAACTCCCGACGAGGTAACCATCACCGCCCGGGACGGCGCGCGGCGCGCCACGGCCAAGGACACGGGCCGGTCCGTCACGATCGGTGCCATCGAAAAAATGTCCAAGTCGAAAAAAAACACGGTCGACCCGGATGACATCATCGCCCATTACGGGGCCGATACGGCTCGCTGGTTCATGTTGTCGGATTCGCCGCCCGAGCGAGATGTGCAATGGACCGAAGCCGGTGTCGAGGGCGCGTGGCGTTTTATTCAAAGGTTGTGGACTTTGATCGAACAACATGACGTGGCTTGCGATCCGCCCTACGGCACGGCACAGCCCCAGGGCGACTTGTCGGAGGCGGCGCGGACGCTACGCCGACAAGCTCATACGATTGTCATTGCGGTAACCGAAGAGATCGAACGCTTTCATTTCAATCGGGCGGTCGCCCATATTTACGAGTTGTTCAACGCCATCAAAGCCGCGGTGTCGGCCCTGGGCGCCAATCCCTGTCCCGCCGATCGCTGGGTGCTGTCGGAAGCCAGAGGCTTTTTAACTCTATTGATCGGCCCCATGATGCCCCATTTGGCCGAACAATGCTGGGCGCGCTTGGGCGGTAAAGGTTTGCTGGTGGACCAAATGTGGCCCCAGGCCGATCGGTCTCTTGTGGTGGTGGACGAAATCACAATAGCCGTTCAATTGAACGGTAAGCGGCGCGCGGAATTGCGCATTGCCAAAGACCTCGACCCTGCGGAAGTGGAAAAAGCGGCCCTGGCCCACGAGCGCATTGCGTCGGAAATTGGTGACAAGACCGTCCGACGGGTTATTGTGGTGCCTAACCGGATCGTCAATATCGTTATATGACGGAGACGCCCATGAACCGCCTTATCACCTGGTTTGCCCTGATCACCGTCTTGGGACTTGCCGGCTGTGGATTTAGGCCGCTTTACGGAGAAACCGCCACATCGGCAGCGGTCACGGCCGACCTTGAGAGCGTGAGCGTCGATCCCATGCGGAGCCAAATCGGCGTTGAATTGCGCAATCATTTGATCGACCGACTAACGCCCACCGGTCAGCGGGGTTCGGCGCGTTATCGCCTTGCGGTCGAGATAGAAGAAACACGTCTGGGCGCGGCGGTGCGTTTGGACGCGTCGATCACGCGCTATAATTACCGGCTAACGGCGAATTATCAGCTGATCGATGCGGAAACCGGCGATATTTTATTCGCCGGATCGAGCTTTTCAGACGTGCCCTACGATGTTGTCGAATCGCAACTCGCCACAGTCTATTCACGATTTGATGCGGAATCGCGGGCGGCGGAGGCCGTTAGCGAAGATATAAAGATTCGTTTGGCGCTGTTTTTTGATTCCCATAGAACCGAGACGGCGCTGTTAACGGCCTCGCCTGCTTCTTGAAATTGGCATCGCGCCGATCTGCTCTAAAGCGCCGTGCGCAAAAGTGTGTGCGGTTTTGCGCGCAAACGGCGCGACCAATAACAAATCTAGACCACGTTCCCTGATTCAATGAATTGTGAACGTGGTCTAGAGCATTTTCACGATTCAATTGATCTTGGAAATGCTCTAGGATGAATCATGCGGCTCAAAACTGCCGAGATCGATCATTTTATTGCAAAACCGCCCGATACCATGTGGATCGCCCTGTTATATGGTCCCGATGAAGGATTGGTTCGCGAGCGGGCGGTAGCCCTGGCGCGCACTGTGCTGCCCGATCTGAAGGATCCTTTCCGGCTGATAGATCTGGCCGATGAAGATCTCAAAAACGATCCGGCGCGCGTTGCCGATGAATTCGGTTCCATTTCGATGCTCGGGGGCCGTCGTGTCATTCGCATACGGACGAATAGTGAAAAGACGGCGCGCATATTAACTGAATTCATAGAATCCGTTGACAAAGATAATTTGCATGGCGATGCGCTGGTGATTTTGCAGGCGGGCGATTTGAAACCGTCTTCCGCACTTCGCAACCGCGCCGAAAGTGCTAAGCGGGCCGTAGCAATTCCATGCTATGTGGACGATCAACGAAGGCTGCGCCAAATAATTGTCGGCACACTAAAGCACGAAGGGCTCGGCATTGCGCAAGGGCCCCTCGAGCTTTTGGTCGAACAGCTGGGCGGCGACCGCGCGGTGACGCGCCAAGAATTGGAAAAACTCGTGCTTTACAAAAAGTCCGATGGTGACGCGTCAAACGGTGATGTTACTGAAGACGATCTGCGTGCGGTGGTGGCCAGTGCCAACCTTCTTGGCATAGAGGATGTGTCATTCGCCGCCGTTTCCGCCGAATACACGCGCTTGCAGGAGTCTCTCAACCGCTGTTTCCTGGCCAATATACCGCCCGTCACAGTGATCCGCGCGGTGTCCCGCCATTTGGAACAATTGGCGCTGGCCCTGGCCGCCATGGCAAGCGGGGCACCCTTGCGCCGTGCCGTGGAACAAGTGCGGCCGCGCATTCATTTCCTTCGGCGGGCCGCTTTCGAAAGTCAGTTGAAACAGTGGAACAAGCGACGCTGTCGTGCGGCGCAATCCCGATTATTCGATTGCGAGATTGCCTGCAAAACCACCGGCATGCCCGCCGAAACGTTGTGTCGCCAAGCCATATTGGTGATCGCGCGATCGGCCGGCGCCTAGAGTGTTTCCAGGAAAAGTGGACCCGGTTTTCCGTCCGGAAACACGATAAAACAACAACTTAGGGGTCAGGTTTTGATTCCATCAAAACCGGAAGGACCCTAGCCCTTTTGCTCGATCTCGGCAAAATCAACGATCACGGGCCGATGGCCGCATGCCCGGATGAAATGTTGCAAATCGGCGGCGGTAAGCGCCGTGGTCCCATCGTTTTTGAGCGGATGGTAGTTCAGGATGTCATGGTCGAGCATCTCCTTGTCGAGCACTACCTGGACCCGCTGGTCCCGGTCGTTCAACAAGGCGAACGGGGTGACCGATCCCGGCTCGACGCCCAATACTTGCCGCAGCAGCTCCGGTTTGCCAAAGGATAACCGGGCCGCGCCGATCTGTTTGGCCAGCTTTTGAACATCTATGGCACGGTCCTCCAAGGCGACCACCAGGAAAAGCCGCCCTTTCTTGTCCTTCAAAAACAGGTTCTTGCAATGGCCGCCGGGCAGATCGCCGCGATATCGGCGCGCCTCCTCGACCGTGTGGGCGGGCGCATGATCCACAGTCTTGTGGGCGATGCCAAGCCCATCCAATTTGGCGAAAAGCTGCTCTTTCGTGACGGGCGTTTGGGTCGACATGGCGTGATTTGGGGCTCGTTTCTAGCGGCGCGGGGTTCGGGGCGGCCGGCCCCTATTGCAATCGATTAGGCTTTGCGCGATAAGGAACGCCCTCGGCCAAGGGCGGTCACACGCCTCCGGTCTCGGGCGGGCGTAGCTCAGGGGTAGAGCACAACCTTGCCAAGGTTGGGGTCGTGAGTTCGAATCTCATCGCCCGCTCCATTTTCTTTAATAATGTCAATGAGTTGTGGGCTAGCTGCAAATGGATCCTGCATGGCCTTTAGCGGGGTAAGCAATGGGTAAGCAGTCGGAGAGAAATC
>SMVB01056133.1_pt1 | contig 18874 bp, 23 predicted proteins | sample 2456461 | NCBI WGS metagenome assembly SMVB01 (sample SAMN11095934, study PRJNA526329) | marine sediment metagenome | biome: Marine sediment; feature: Surficial sediment; material: Deep marine sediment; isolation source: Hadal surficial sediment | place: Pacific Ocean | collected 2014-05 | depth...
CGGACACTACCGGCCACGAACCAGCCGTGACTGCTCGATCGCCAAGTCAGATCATCTCCCATAAACACACGCAGTCGCAAGAATCAGCCGCCCATAACCGGCATTATGTACGGTCCGTGACGCCGAATCAGCCGTACATAAGTGCCGTTGTGTGCGGCTCTTCTGTACTCGTCCGGGGAGACCACGCTAGGTTCCGGCGACGGACAGCCACAGCCACGAGCAAGTTAGAAGGAGGAGCAATGGTTATCCCGACACTGGCTGTAATCACATATAAGAAGTTCTTCGGTAGCAAGAAAGAGGATGATGAGGGCACGATCGGTGACCATCCCATGGTCCGCTTCCTCTTTGACGCTCTGACGACCGGCGACATTGACGCGACCGACGAGATGGTCGACCCCGACTTCCGGGGGTACGCCAATGGTTACCCGGTATTCGATCCCTCCGATGGCCAGGGACCGAAACAGTTCAATGAGAACATCGAATACTGGAGGGCCACGACTCCAGACCTCAGCGTTGACCTCTACGACGAGTTGGCGGAGAAGGGCAAAGGCAAGACTGAGAACATCGCTATCAGATTCGTCTTCAGTGGCACGTTGACCGCAGCGGGCGTCGAGGAGCCTTTTGAAACGGAGGCCGCAGCCTTCCTCACCATCGCCAAAGACAAACTGGTGGAGTGGCGAATCGTCGTCGACGAAGGCTTCTTCCGCGATCTACGTGATGCGATGGGTCTTACATCGCCTGGAGATGAGAACGCATAAGTGCCGTTATGTGCGGGTCTGTTTGCTTTGGCTTGAGCGGTCAACTGGAAGGAAATGGCGTGGACGTTGGGCAGCGACGGGTGGATGGAGAGAGTGATACTCCGGCGGGGAGGCCGCTGCCGCTAACTGGGCGTCCTCTAACGGATACCTCGGTAGTCGTTAAGAAGGAAGGGGTCCCATTGAGGGTTTACCCGGAGGTCTGCATTCCTTCCGAGGAGCCTTTGATGGAAGACGAAATGCGTCTGATCTGCACAGGTTCGGGGAATCCGATGGTACGTCGGGGGCAGGCTGCGACGGGCTGGTTGGTGCAGTTAGGCAACGGCGACAATTTTGTCTTCGATGTTGGTGGAGGGACTGTTCAGAATCTGTGGAGTCTCGAAATCCATCCTGCCTACGTGGACAAGCTCTTCCTCACTCATCTTCATCTGGACCACGTTGGTGATTTCCACGTCCTTTTTGATGCTCTTGGCTGGGCCAGAAACACGCCACTTCATGTTTGGGGCGGGTCGGGAAGCACACCCGAAATGGGGACCGCTGCGTTCTGCGACAACATGCAGAGGGCCGCTCTGTGGCATACCGAAAGCAAGAAAGGTCTCGTCCCCAGCGGCGGGATGAAGATCGTCGCCCACGAATTCGACTCGTCCGAGTTCACGCCCGATAACCGACGACAACTCATCTACGACGAGAACGACGTGAAGGTGTACGCCTTCCCTGTAGCTCACATCCTCGTCGGTGCTGTTGGCTATCGACTGGAGTGGAATGGGCTATCTATGACATTCCATGGCGATGGCGAACCGTCTGTCTTTGAGGCGGAGCAAGCAGCAGGAGCTGACGTGTTCATGCACGAGTGTTTCCCGGATGCGGCAAGCTTCGCCCAGTGGACCAAAATGCCGCTAGAGACAGCTAAGAAAGTCGTTAGTGCCCATACCACCCCCGAACGGCTTGGGAAGCTCTTCGGCATTGCAAAGCCGAATCTCGGTGTCGCATACCACTATTCCCAGAGCGACGACCGCATCGACCCGTTCTTTGAGAGCATCCAAACCACATACGATGGACCAGTAGCAATCGCTCAGGACCTAACCGTGATCAATGTCACCCCTGACCAGATCGTTCTGAGGGAAGCTCAGACAGACCTTCTTCACGACACACCACCTGGACCAGAAGAAGGACCGCCAGAGTTCGACCCGAAGAACCCAGGAGTCACACCAAGCTTCGTCACAGACACAATCCTGCCTCTCGACTAGCCAAACTCACAGCGACACACCCGCACATAACCGGCAATATGCGCCCCCTGCCCGTTCTCTGGATGATCGGTCTCCACCGTCTGAAGAGACCACGCATAACGACGCAACCGCCACTTCCTCGACTCACTTCGCGGCGTCCGGGAACCGGCATTCTGCGCTGCCGAACCGGGCCTCTTCGGTAGTCGTCATCGTTGAGATGATCGGCGCCGAACTCAGACCCGGGAGCAAAACGCTGCGGCACCGTATCGTGCGCGCCACGTGCGCGATTTGCCGCGAAACGATGGGTTTCAGCGCGAACCGTTGAGATGCGTTTTCCCAGGTCAGAGCGCATTTCCGTTGGTGGGGAAGACTCCTGCGCTACGTTCGCAACGTAGGGGCCACGGGTTCAAATCCCGTCACCTCCACCAAACGCTCGGCCGATGCCTACTCGGGATCGGCCTTCGCTACCCGGTGCGCCTTGCTTTTCCTGCCGCCCGGCCCGCAGCCACTGTGGTCGTTGGCCTGATTCGTGATTGTCGTGGCAGCGCGGAGAAGGGTCAGATCCCGTCACCTCCACCACGCAGAAGCGGTCGCTTCGCAGGGTTTCGGTCTTATTCAGGTCAGCCGAGCCATGTGCGGGATACGCGCCGGACGGCCGACGCTGATCGATGCGGCGATCACCCGATTGGCCCTTCCTCACTACAGCGGATCCCCGGAAGGGCGGCTGGCCCGGATCGTGGAGCGGATCAGGAGATGGCTGGGAGGCCGACCATACACCGGCATCCTGACAGGCCTGTTTGATGGAATCGGCGATCGCGTCGGTAACCCACGGCTGCCAGGCGTCTTCGCCAAACTCTGGGACCACATCAAGAGGTGGCTGACGCGCTGATCTGGAGCTGGTTGCTCGCTAGTCGGGAGCCCCCGGCCACGGTGCGAACGCGTTCTCCACGTCGCGCAGCACCGGCTCCAGCGCTGGATGGTGCCGGATGAGCACACTTACCATCGTGTTCTTCTTGACCCAGTTGATTCCCTCATCGGTATAGACCTCGGGCGTGAAGTCGATCGAGAGGAAGCGGTCACTTTTCAGTCGGCGGGGCGCCATGAGCACGAAGATCCGGAACGCGGTGTCACTAAAGCCGAATCCCTTGGGAAACGGCTCGGCGAGAAGCCCGATCTGGGTATCGACCATGTCGATCTCATCGTCGTACACCTCTCGTATCTCCTCTGCCCACTGCTTTCGGAACGGCGCCGCACCAGAGAGGTTGGCTCCGGTCAAGTCCTCAAAGGAGCGGGCCCGGCCGCGGTGGAGCATCTCTCGAAAGTCGTTGTAGCGGGGAACGCCCCGTTCCCGATCGCGCAGCAGGTCCGTCGCCGCAAGGTCGATGCGCGCCCCGTTCTCTAACAAGAACTCCTGCAGCGCCGTCGGGAAGTTATGCATCGTGATCGCACCGGGATAGGTGGCACCCAGCGTGTATATGACGTCGTCCCACCCCAGCTGTGCGATCAGCGGCCGCACCTCCTTACCGGAGACCCCCTGGAAGTCACGTTCGGCGACAATCGGCCCTCCTCCTGGGCTGGAGAACGCCCAATCATCCGGTATGAGCGAGTGCAGCCGATAAACGGAAACGAACTCCTCGGTGATGGCGAACGGCACACTGAATTGGTCCGTCTTGGAGCCGGGGACGCCGGTGATCATGTCGTTCTTCGTGAATCCGAGCAGGCCTTCGAGCCTCCCGTTGGCCAACCCGTACCAGTCGGCGAACATCGCCTCGTGCAGCACTGGCGTCGGCAGGATCGCAGGCGTCCATTCGACGGTGTGGATCTTGGCGATCAGTGCGGTGACGATGAGCCGAGCGTGGTCGAAGAGCTGGTCGTCGCTCCAGGTGGAGTAATGCATCTTGAGCATGTCACACACGGCGTTGTGTTCTCTGGCGAATACGGTGTGCAGCGCGCTCAAACCAACCCAGTAATTCTCGTTGACACCGGTGAGATCTATGTCGAAGTTGGCCACGTCGGGGTCGAGAGGGAGCATCGTCTGGCCATCTTCCACCACCATCGACAGCTTGCCATCGACCCCCGACCGGCCCTTAGCGACCTGGGCTGCACCGCTGCCATAGACCTGAGATGCGTCCCACCAGTGGGTCACGTGGTTGCGGTACGTTGGAGGTAGCCCGCTATCCGGGTCGTAGGTCGGGTCCCGCTTGCTCTTCAGGACCGTAATTGGCCCTTCTTCCGGCCACGGGTCGCCCTCCCCCTTGGCTAACTCGTAGGGCGGGACGTCGTCCCTGTTCTCGTTCTTTCCGTGATTGGTCCAGTCGTGGACCTGGAATTGAATCCAGGCTGCCGCCAGCGTGTTGAGGATCTTGGCCGGCTTGAACGTGTCTCGTCGCATCAGCTCGAGGCTCACCCGCCGGGGGTCCGGGGTGAGGACCGCCCCCTCCGCAGGCCACACCATGTCCAGAGGAGCGTTGCGCCCGTAGCGGGTGAATTGCGCCCCCATCATCGGCTGGCGGGCTGCGTTGAAGGAGCCGTCAGGCTGGCGGGCATTGAGGTTGCGCTCGCCCACCACCGGCTCGGGTTCACCGGCCGCCTCCAGAGCGCCCGTGTCCTGGAGGTTTTCGGCGCGCAGCTCTTCGCGGATCCCGAACAGGGCTGCCAGGCCGCCGATCCGGCCTAGCTTGTGCCAAGGCCCCAACCTCAGCGTCGCCCTCCGAACCATGCGAGCGAGTGGCGATGCTGCCATCCCGGCGTCCTTTCCATATTTCTGCGTCGACGGTCAGCGGGCGCAGAGGCCCGGTCTCCCACCCGGGCCCTATCCAGACGACACGGCGAGTGTATACGACACGCTCCCGAGATCTCCCGCCCCCGCCGGGCTATTGCGCGCGTGCGCCAGGACTACGCTGCTGAGGAGACCCTTCCGACGCATCCGGCAGCCCGGGCAGAGGTCGGACGAGAGAGGAGGCTCCGATGACCACGCGAGGTCCCGCTCCATCTACCGACTGGAGGGAGTCCTTCTGGGGCGGCAGTGAGCAGGCAGAGGACCAGCAGTTCGCCGTCTGGGCGCAGGAGATCCAGGACATCCAATACAACCTGCGCGCCAAGAACAACGCTCCAGCCCTGCGACGAGGATTCCATGCCAAGCAGCATGTCGGAGTCGACAACGCCACGTTGACGATCCCCAACCAGATTCCAAGCCATCTGCGCGTTGGGCCCTTTCAGCCGGGGGCCCGCTACCCCGCGACTGTCAGGCTCTCCAACGCCGGCGGCACCGTCCAGCCTGACAAGAAGGGCGACCTGCGCGGCTTGGCGGCCCGAGTACGGGTGAGCACCGACACCAACATCGACCTGCTGGCCACCAACGCGCCCGTGTCTTTCGCCCGTGACGCCGAGCAGTTCATGATCTTCGCCAAGGCGACCACCGGGCCCAGGCTGAAGCTGATCCCGACGCTCCTATCGGAGGTCGGCCTGAAGGAAGCGATCCGCATGCTGCGCACCGCCATCTCGGGTACCCGCCGCCCGGTGCTCAGCCTCGCCACGGAGCAGTACTGGAGCCGCGGCGCGTACCGCTTCGGTGACTATGCCGCCCGCTTCACCTTCGTGCCGATGGCCGCCTCGGCGGTTGAGTCGCCCCAGCGTGACCCGAATTACCTGCGAAGCGAGATCGCCGTAAGGCTGCGGAGTGAAGCGGTCGGGTGGAAGCTCATGGTTCAGCTCTTCGAGAGCGAGAAAACCACGCCGATCGAGAACGCAGCGACGCGGTGGAGCACCGAACACAGCACGATCGCCCACCTCACGATCCCTGCCCAGGATCTCTCCGCGGCCGACAGTGCCACCGTTGAGGAAGCCGTTGATCTCATCGAGTTCAACCCCTGGAACACCGTGGACGAGCTGAGGCCGCTCGGCAACATCAATCGGGCACGCCTGAAGGTCTATCAAGCCAGCCAGGACATCAGGAGGCGACGCTGAGCGAACCCGTCGGATTCAAGGACTTCCTCAAATACCCCCTGGTCAGCGCAATCTTCGAGCGCCGGACCCGGCGGGTGAGCCGGGGCGTGAAGCAGGTGCGTGCCGGCAGCCTGAGCTTTGAGGCGCCGGCGGCTGCGCCGCGCCCGCTCAGTGATCTGGAAGAGGCGATCCTGATCGCCATGACAGGAGTCACCGGCATGACGGCCCCGGATCGACCCTTCCAATCCCCGGATGGGTCCGACCAGATCATGGGGGCCCCCAACCTGACCATGGTGGGCCGCTCAGCGGGCAGCCCCGACAACGCCCAGGCCACGCATTTCTTCATGATCAACGACACCGGCACCTACTACCTGCGGCGCCTAGACGAGGAGTCTGAGCCCATCCCCTATACCCCGGAGAACCTGCTGCGGCGCGCCGACCTGGCCAAACAGAAGGTGCTGGAGGGCCGACTCGACTTCAAGACGCGCGACTTCCCCGTCTATCTCGACTCCAACCGCTTCCTGTCGAACATCCCGGGGACGACGATCCTGGTGCCGGTCGTCGACCTGACCCGGCAGTACATCAACGCCCTCATGTATCTGCTCACCCAGCCGGATGGCCACCGGCCGGCACTCATCGACGACCGCAACTTCTACCAGTCCGCCGGAGTCAGGAAATGGGTGAAGAGCGGCTTCCTCAACAAGGACATCAAGGTGCCGCTGGGTATTCTCGCCACGATGCGCACGGACTACGAGGCCCTGCTGCTGCTCCAAACCCTCATGCTCAGCGCCCAGGCCATGGGACTCGGCGCCTGGATCCACGCGACGATCTCGCCGCCGGTGATGCTCGGCCACCCGTTGTTTCGCGACCAGTATGGGCCCGGACTTGGCTTCGAGTACGCCAAGCCCGAACTGCGCCTCCTCGACCAGTTCCGCTGGGGCACCTTCCTTCCCAAGGCTCGCATACACCCGGTCGGATTACCGGGCAGTTTCACCGGGCTCTGTCCCCCCTATGTCGCCGATATGGGCGACGCCGTCGACGAAATCATCCGCCACAAGTTCGGTCCCAATGGCATTTACCGGTCGCCCGACGCGTTCGCCAAGGTGTTCAACCCTGGCCTCGCCGAGCGTTATATCGAGGAGGTCCCAACCTACGAGGACGAGGTCATCGAGTGCGCCAAAGCCGTGTGCCGATACATCTACTCCACCCACCGGCGATTCCCGGCCCACTGCGATGCGATCCACGTCCCTGGTGTTTGGCTCCAGGTACACAGCCTCAACCTCGACTACTACGACCACCTTTTCGACGACATCTTGACCCCCGCCCAGCGCACCCACGACGAACGATGGTCGAACGGCACCTAGTGCGGCCGAGCTAGGGCTCTGCGTTTATGAGTTCGCGGCCTGAACGCGGCTCGCCCTGGGTCAGCTGATGGCAACGACCCGAACCGTGAGCCTCTGCGAAAAGATCGACGGCACCGAGAGCGGCGGGCTGTCGAGCATCACCCAGGACGTAGGTAGGGGCGTCTACTACGCGCTCGCCGACGATGAGGGCAACCGGCCGCCGGGACCCGGTCAGGTGATAACCGTTGCCATCGATTTGGTGGACGGCATGTTCCGTGATCGATGCGACGTAGGCTCATACCGAACGGCACGCAATCGGAAGGAGTGCGTTATGGAGAGTCGAGCATCAGCCACATGGGAAGGAGACCTGCTGAGTGGTAGGGGAGACACCACCCTTATGAGTGGAGCCGCCGGGCCCTTGCCGGTGACCTGGGCGAGCCGCACTGAGGCAGCAAGCGGCAAGACCAGCCCCGAGGAGCTCATCGCGGCTGCACATGCTGCGTGTTATTCCATGGCGTTCTCTCACGGTCTCGCCGGCGGAGGACACCCGCCGACTCGCCTCGACACCGATGCGGTCGCGACCTTCGAGCAGCTCGATGTTGGCTGGAGGCTGACCAAAATGGCGCTGAGTGTGCGAGGCGAGGTACCAGGTATCACCGCCGATTCGTTCCAGGAGGCTGCAAACGAGGCAAAGGACGGCTGTCCCGTATCCAACGCTCTCGCCGGCAACGTAGAGATCAGCCTCGAGGCGACGCTGCTCTGAGGTCGGTCCGGTTCGGCGACTCCGGAGGCCGGGCCCCGCCCGGCTCAGCGCCTGACCCAGCAACAACGACCCGGGTGCAAGCGGAGTTTCTTCGTACCCGACGCCCGGGAACGGGGAAGCATCAGACTGTCCGCTTAACGTCCCCGCTCTCAATCGTCGTACGTGTCTACGTACTCATTGAGCGTCACTCCAGGCACGTGCGACGGCGCGATGACGGTCACTCAGGCGTGAGTACCCCCGTGGCCTGGCCGACCTCGATCAGGTGCCCGTCTGGGTCGCGTATGTAACAACGGATCTCGGCTCCCCGGTCGATCGGGGGCGTCAGGAACGTCGCACCCTTGCCCGACCACTCCTCGTACACCCTCTGGATATCCGCAACCCGGATGTTGAGGAACGCACTCACTCGATTCGGGTCGTCGGGAACATCCAACACGACCTCGGGTTTGTCCTCGGTCGGTCCACCCCCCACGTTGATGATGATCCAGCTGTTGGCCAGCTTGACGATGGTGGGTTCGCCTTCCATCACCGGCGTGCCCCCAAGGACGTCCACATAGAAGTCACGCGACCGGGCAACGTCGGCCGACACGATGAAGTGGGTGAGCACGATCCCTTCGGCGGGGGCGGGGAATTCGCTGTCGTCTCCGATCGTCATGCGGTGGGTATGCCTGACCATTGCTCGATCTCGGCGGCGAGGTCAAGGTGTTCCACGACTGCCTGGTTTTCGTATTCACCCCAGGCGTCACGGGGCAGAAGCCACATCACCTCGAACTCGTTGCCGTCGGGATCGAGCCCGTACACGCTCTTGGTGGCGCCGTGGGAAGACTCGCCGGTCAGGGCACCGGCCTCGAGGAGCCTGGCCCTGGCGTCCGCCAGATCGTCGACGGTGTCGACCTGCCATGCGAGGTGGTACAGGCCAATGCTCCCCTGGGTCTTGGGTGAGGCGGCGGGGCCGAGTCCAAACAATCCCAGATCGTGGTGATTGTCGGATCCGGCTATCCGCAAGAACGCCGCGTTGGCCCGCGGTTCTCTGGCGATCACCTCGAAGCCGAACACGTCGGTGTAGAAAGCGAGCGCTCGTTCCAGGTCACCGACGAACAAGACGGCGTGGTTGAGACGGGTGACCTTCATCGTTCCTCCTTGGCCGATCTCCTTGGCGCGCTCCACGAACGGTTGCTCGAAGGCATGTTCACTCTATCGAGCCCGTGATCTGTGCCGCACGGTCCAGGGTGAACTGCGATCCGCCTTGCAGGTATTCCGATACCCTGCGTAAAGGGCGAGGAGGATTCTGTGCAGGCGATCGTGGTGAGCGAGAAGGGAGGGCCCGACGCCCTCGTTGCCACCGAGGTTCCCGACCCGGTGCCGGAGCCGGGCGAGGTGGTGGTTCGGGTCGACTATGCGGGAGTCAACTTCATCGACACCTACAAGCGTCGCGGCCTGTATCCAATCGAGGTGCCGTTCATCCCGGGCGAGGAAGGTGGTGGTGAGGTGGCTGCGGTCGGCGAGAGAGTCGCCGAGCTCGCCGTTGGCGACCGGGTCGCCTGGTCCGGCGTGACCGGCGCCTACGCCGAGCTGGCCACGATTCCCGCCGACCGGGTCCTCGCCGTGCCCGAGGCCATGTCGTTGGATGTGGCCGCTGCCGTCCTGCTGCAGGGGATGACCGCCCACTACCTGGTGCACGACACGTATCCGCTCCAGGCCGGCGACCGCTGCCTGATCCACGCCGGCGCCGGCGGCGTGGGTCGGCTGCTCATCCAGATGGCGAAGCAAACCGGAGCCGAGGTATTCGCCACGGTGGGTAGCAGCGAGAAGGTGGACATCGCGCGCGCCGCCGGCGCCGACCACGTGATCGACTATCAACGGGCCGACTTCCGCCCCGCCGTCGAGGCTATCGCCGGATCCCGGCCCCTCGCCGTGGTATACGACGGCGTCGGAAACACCACCTTCGACGACGGGCTGGCACTGCTCAGGCGACGCGGGATGATGGTCGTGTTCGGCGGCGCCTCCGGCCCGGTTCCTCCCGTTGATCCCCTCCGTTTGATGCAAGAGGGATCGCTGTTTCTCACCCGACCCACCATGGGCGACTACATCGCCGGTCGGGACGACCTGGTCCGCCGTGCCGACGCCGTCTTCACCGCCGTCGTTGCCGGCGACCTCGACGTTTTGATCGGGGCCCGTTACCCCCTTGCCGACGCCGCTGACGCCCACCGCGCCCTGGAGGCAAGGAAGACGGTGGGAAAGATCCTTCTCACCACGGGTTGACTTGTGGGTCGACCTGTGGTGGAACCCGGTGGAATGTCAGATCTTCAGGACCCACTGGCCGGGGCAACCCTCGCAGTCTCGCCAAATCTGTTCGGCTGGTTCCCCGGTGAGGAGCCGTTCGGCCTCCTCGCGCAGCACGACGCCGACGAGATTTCCCTGCGGTGTGGTGACGACGACGAGTTTGGTGTCTCGTTTGGACATGCGATCGACGAGATGCTGGAGCAGGCCGTCGGGCCGGACCGTGGTTGGCCCCGACTCCATCACCTCCTCGACGCTCACAGCATCGTCCGCCTCCCAGGCTTGGTTGCGGAGCCGCCCGACCACGATGCCGTCGCAGTCGATGACGATGCATTCGTCCCATCCGGCGTCGTAGGTGCGGCGGCGTACCTCTCCAAGCAGATCGTCGACTTCGCAGGTCGGGACATCGGGGCGGGTGGCGTCGGACACCCGCTGCACTCGAGGAGCGGTGCCTTCGGTAGGGAGGCCGCCCGCCCTCCAGTCGGCGAGGCCGAGCACATAGTCGTAAACCCGTTCGAATCCGAGGCGCTCGAGCCGGCACGCGGCTCGTGGAGACATGTCTCACAGCCCGTCGTGTCAATACACCACCACGGGCTTGTCACGGGCGAGCACCGACACCGTCTCGGTGTTGAGGCGCCGCAGGGGAATGCTGATCGCACCGGGGATATGCGACTCGGTGTATTCGCGCTCCGGGAGGACATCGATGACCTGGGCGTTCTCTTCGTCGATGAGACTCTGCAGTTCGGTGCGGTCGATAGAAGTCACCATGGCGTCAGATCCCCGGCGAGCCGGCATGGAGTGCCTGCCGGAGCTGAGCAAGGGAGGGGGATCCGGCGGGTCCGGCCTCGGTTTGATAGATCCGGCAGGCGAGTCCGATCGGCGTGTCGCGATCGGCGAAGGGGTCGGTCCCATCGACGAGCACGGTCGGTGACCCCCGGAACCCTTGCTCGGCGGCGGCTTCGGGAGTGTCGATGAGCTGATAACGAACCTCGGCGTCCAGGCCGTGCTCGTCGATCAACGTCTTCAGATATCGGTCGGTGGTCTGCCAGTTGGCGCAGTCTTCGAAATACTGCAACGTGATCTCCATGTCTCCTCCTCGGTTCAGTTTGTCGAAACGCTCGATTCGACGATGTGGCACACGCACGACCCGCCGGGCCAGTCGTCTGTCACTTCGTCGGCCAGGGCCTGTAACCGCAGCAGCTCTTGACGCAAACCCTGCAGTTCGGTGATGCGGGTCTCGATGTCGGTGGCCTCGCGGGCGATCACGGTCCTCACCACATCGCAGGGGGCCTGTCCCTGGGTACGGAGGTCCACGATCTGGCGGACGTCGTCGAGCGGGATACCGAGGCTGCGTGCTCGTTTCACGAACCTGATCAGGTCGACCTGGTCGTCGTGATAGACGCGGTACCCGGAGTCGGTTCGCTCCGGCTCCGGTAGCACCCCGCTTCCCTCGTAGAAACGGATCGCCGACGCCTCGACGCCGGCCTTCGCGGCAGCTTCACCGATGCGCATGGGTTACCTCCTCCGATGCCAACACTAAACCTTCGAGCCGGTTGAAGGTCAAGACCCCAATATCGGGCTCGGCACGATGGCGAGCACGATGAACCAAGCCCCGACGCCGATCAACACATACCCGCTCCATCGCCGTACCGCGGTTCCGGTCATGCGTATCGGCCGGAGCGCATCGGAGCTCACCGACGACACCACCACCGCCGCGGTGAACAGCAACGTGGCAAAGACCAGTGCCGCGGTGGCGAACGCAGCAATCACCTGGGCGCTGGAGACGGTGAGGGAGTAGCCTGCCAGACCGGCAAGCAGCGGTCCGGTTCACCCAAACCCCGCCAGCAGGTACCCGAAGCCGTAGGCGACGTCACCCCGAGCCCGGCCCGACACATTCGAGGAGTCGAACATCCGGCTCGCCGAACCCGCCACGCGGTCGATCCATCGCATCCGAACACCGAAAAGGTGGGCCTGGCGGAGGCCGAGCGCAATCAACACCAGCCCGATCGCCAGACGGAAGACTCGCCCCGAAACGCTATCGAACTCGACGACGGAGGCAAGGGCGGCGCCACCACCGGCAATGATGACGGCAAGGACGCCAAGCAGCACGGCGGCACCGGCACCGACCCGGAGTGCGCTCAAGGCCGCTTCCGCCCTCGACTCGGTCGACCTCGTCACCAGGAAGGTCAACAACAGGGGAAAGGAGCACGGGGAGAAGAAGGCGGCAAACCCGGTAAGGGCGCCAAGGACCATCACCCCGGTTGCCGGGCCTCGCTCCGAGCCGGCGAAGGCGACAAATCCAAGATACCCGGCAACGCCGACGATCAGCACACCGAGCACGACGACGGCGAACCGGAGCTGCGACCTCCGAACCAATGCTCGCTCGTCCATCCTCACCTCACGCCGGTGGTGTTGTCACCCCAAGGTACGCCTTCAAGCCGGTTGAAGGTCAAGAGCCGGTTGCGGCGAGCACGCTGCGGTACCGGTCGAGGGCAGCCGACAGTTCGACGAGCCGGTCGGGCCGGAGCGTGTAGTAGCTCCACCGGCCACGCCGCTCCCGGTCCAACAGGCCGGCGTCGACGAGGCTCTTGAGGTGATAACTCACTGTGGACTGGCTGAGCGGAAGGTGGCGTTCGATGTCGACAACGCAGACCGGTCCGGGTGCGGCGGACAGCAGGTGGATCACGGCCACCCGGTGCAAATCACCCAGCGCCTTGAACCCTGCGGAGAGATCGGCGCTGATGGTTTCGTCGATCGGTTCTGTTTGCAGCGCCACACAGCACGCAGTCTCCGTTGTGCACGTACACACGATCTGTCGGGTTTTTGACACTTTGGTTTCCTTCATACGGAATAAATCGAAGAATGTCGATGGTTTATTCCCATCGAAGAATCTCGATGAATGGAGACTACCCGATGACCACCTGGACCCGCGAAGATCTGTTTGCTTTCCTCGCCGAGCAACCGAGGATCGGGCGTCTGGCCACGATGACACCCGAGCAGGATCCGCACGTGGCACCGGTCTGGTTCCGGGTCGACGACGATCGGATCCTGGTGCACACCATGGCCGGATACAAGAAGGCGAGGAACCTGGCCAGCCCCCGATTCGCCCTCACCGTCGACACAGAGGAGTGGCCATACAAGGGCGTGACCATTCGCGGCTCGGCGACGCTCGTCGAGGCCGATGCCATCGACCACCACGAGTTTGTCGAAAACGTCACCGTCTCGTACCTCGGCGAGGCGTATCGCCCAATGGGACGAGCGATGGCCGATATGGCAGGCGATCACGTGATTTTGATGCTCGAGCCCGAAACCTGGAGCAGCTTCGACTACTCCTCCAACTGAAAGGACATCACAATGACCGACATCAAGCGCGACTACGACACCGACTTCGACCTGGGCTGCTGCCCGGTCCCGACGAGCAAAGACACCGTCTCCGCCGGGATCGAGGACCTGCAACGCGCCTCGGCAACCTCCCCAGAGGTGAGAGCGATGCGAGCTGCCGGGTTCCGGCTCCTTCTCGAAGAGGGCCGACCGATCGAGGTGGAGGAGTGGGCGGCTGCGGCCGGGATCGAGAACGCAGCCCTGGGCGAGTTGCTGGAGAGCTCCCGGGTTGAAGGCCGGGTTCAGCTGGATGACGACGGTCGCCTCCTCGGTATCGCCGGGCTCACCGTTGAGCCCAGCCGGCACCAACTCGACATCGACGGCACGATTCGTTGGACCTGGTGCGCCCTCGACGCAGTGGGCATCCTCGGCGCCCTCGAAGCCGACGGAACCGTGCGCTCCACCGACCCCCGCAGCGGGGACCCGGTCGAGATTCCCTTCAAGGGCGGCAAGCCTGAGGGCGACACGACGCTGTTCATCCTTGGTGGGTACGGCGGCGGCAATGTCATCGAAGACTGGTGCCCGCTGGTCAACTTCTTCGCCACCCGCGACGCTGCCGAAGCGTGGGTGGAGGCCGAAGGACTCGAAGGCGACATCGTCACCGTGGCACAGATCGCGTCAGACGCAACCAACATGTGGCGCCATGTCGTTGACCCGAGCGTGCCCCAGGTCTGCTGAGAAACGCTGAGGCGTTCTGGCGACGAGGTAGGGTGCTTCCGGTCGCTGTTGGCCCGGGAGCGCACCGTTCGCCCGGTGACGATCCATCGTCCCGGTCAAAAGGGAACGTCGCTTCGATGTTTCTGTCTCGCTGTCGAGGTTCTCGAGGCGAGGGTTGTTCCGGGCGACGGCCGCGTCGCCGACGGTGACCATACGTCACCCGGCGGGGCCTGGCCGGCTTCTACGGCAGCTCATGAACCGAAAGGATCCACACCGACGTGATTGTCAAGGACCTGACAATGTGTCGATTTGAAACCCACTTGTTGCGTTCCCTGGAGTGATACCACCGAACATTGGGCCAAACATGAACCGCATCCTTCTCCCCGTCATCGCCGTCGTCGCTGCACTCGCATTGGCGGCGGTATTGATTACTTCCGCGTCGGGCGGCGACCCCACCGTGGTCGCGGCGACGACCACCCCGACCACGACGGAGTCGCCTTCATCTACAACCGGCAGCGTCGAGGTAACGGAAGGCCCCGTAACGCTCCCAGAGCAGCTCTTGCTGTCCGTTGGAGACTGGGAGACGGATTGGACCAGGCGCACCATCGACCTCGATGAGCTGTTGCTCGGCATCCCGGCTCCCGACCCCCGCGACGTGATCGCACCGTTGGACTTCCCCGCGTACGAGTCGGTGGAGGAGGCGAGTGAGTGGCTGGTCGACAACGAGATCGGGGTGTTGTTCGAGATCGAAGGCGTCGCCCGCTTCTACCCGCTGCGCATCCTCACCGCCCACGAGATCGTCAACGACGAGGTCGGCGGCATCCCGTTCGCCGTCACCTACTGCCCGCTGTGCAACACCGCAGTCGCCTTCGACCGGCGAGTCGACGGCGAGGTTTTGCGCTTCGGCGTCTCCGGGCTACTGCGCAAGTCGGATCTGGTGATGTGGGACGACGTCACTCAATCGCTGTGGCAGCAGATCACCGGCGAGGGCATCGTGGGCGCTCATGCCGGCACCCAGCTCGTGGTCCTGCCCACTGCCACCGTCACCTGGGGTGACTTCGCGGCGACGCATCCCGATGGCGAGGCTCTTTCGGTCAACACCGGCTTCTCGTTCTCATACGGGACCAACGGCTATGTCGGTTACAGCGGCCGCGGCGGCCCGTTCCCCCAGTTCTTCCAGGACGACTTCGATGATCGCTTTCCGGCACTAGCGCGGGTCGTCGGTGTCCGCATCGACGACACCACCAAGGCCTACCCGTTCAGCATCCTCAGCGAGCTCGGCGTTGCCAACGATGAGCTGGCGGGGGTTCCAATCACCGTTTGGTGGGCAGACACCGGCGCCGTCGACAACTTCGATTCCGCGCTCCCGGGCGAGGGGCAGGTCATCGGCACAGGCATCGCCTTCCTCGCCACGGTAGGCGACCAGGTGCTGACGTTTGCGCCGGCGGGCCCCGACACCTTCGTCGATGCCGAGACCGGCACCATCTGGACCCTGTTTGGCGAGGGAATCGAGGGCCCGCTGGCGGGCACGCAACTCGAGACGGCAGTGCACCAGAACGAGTTCTGGTTCGCCTGGTCCGCGTTCAACGAAGGCTCACCCGTCCTCGGTGACTGAGACTCGGACCGTGGCTATAGCGCCCGCTGGCGTCTCCGGTAGGCGGCGACGCTCTCCCTGGTTGTGCATGAATCCGAGCAGTGGAGGCGGGAGTGATTGCGCGAAGTGTCCACGAAGACGTCGTCGCACGTGGTAGAGGCGCAGCGCCCGAAGCGCTCAAACCCGCCTTCGATCAGCGCCGTCGTCAATCCCATGGCACCCACCGCCCCCAGCCAGCGGGCCGGGCTGCCCCCTTCGGGTTCGAAGTGCAGATGGGGCGGCCGATCCCCGTGAACGCTCACCCTGGGTGTCGCCGAGACGTCCTGCAACACAGCGTTGAGCGAGGCTGCCGCCTCCCGCTCATTGGTCGCGGTGAATACCCGCCGCAGGCGAGAGCGGAGGGCGCGGACCTCGTGGAGGTCGCTATCGGAAAGGCGCCGGTCCCCGTCAAACCAATCGCCGCCCCAGACGTCGATGAAGGTCCCAACGTCCTCAGGCGTCTCCAGCTGATCGTCGCCGGTCACCACGTCGATCGAGTTGATCAGAGCCACGGCCATCTGCACCGGCTCATCGCTGTAATGGGAGAAATCCATTTGACTCGCTACATGTCTCTGCCATCAGTGTAATGTATGTAACCAGTATAGCCCATTACCGAAGGACCTACGATGGTGGCAACGAAGACACCGGCCGAATCAACGACAGGTGGTGAGCCCACCGGTCCAACCTCCCCAAGTGGACTCGTCGTTGGTGGCGCCCTCGCCGCCGTCTACCTCATCTGGGGATCGACCTACCTAGCGATCCGGTTCGGTCTCGAGGGGTTCCCCCCGTTCCTATTGACCGCAATCCGCTTTCTGATAGCGGGCGTGATCATGTACACCGTGCTGCGCCTCCGCGGGACTCCCGCTCCCAGCCGGCGCCAGTGGTGGAACGCAGCCAGGGTGGGAGCACTCATGCTGGCGGGAGGAGTTGGGCTCGTCGCCATGGCCGAAGACCTCGGCGTGGGCTCTGGTGTGGCGGCTACTGCGGTGGCGGTGATACCCCTGTGGGCGGCCCTGGTGAGCGGGCTGTTCGGTCGGTGGCCGCTGCGCCTGGAATGGGTGGGTCTCGTCGTCGGGTTCGTTGGCGTTTTGGTGCTGGCCCAGGAAGGCGATTTCGTGTCCAACCCCGGCGGCCTGATCCTCCTGGCGGTAGCCCCGATCTTGTGGTCGATAGGGTCGGTGTGGGGAACACACCTTGATCTTCCGCGGCCTGCCATGGCCACTGCGACCCAGCTGCTGGCCGGCGGAGCCGTGCTGCTGGTGCTCGGCGCGCTGCGCGGGGAGCGGATCACCGAGGTTCCGTCCGCTTCCGCCTGGCTCGCCCTCGGCTACCTGATCGTGTTCGGCTCGATCGTCGGCTACACGGCCTATGTCTATCTCCTCCGCACCGTTCGCCCGGCTCTTGCCACCAGTTATGCCTACGCCAACCCGGTGGTGGCCGTGGCGCTCGGTGTGACGCTGGGAGCCGAGGTTCTCACCGGTCCGGTTTTCATAGCCCTGCCCCTGATCTTGGCCGGGATTGGTCTTGCCGCGTTGGCGCCGTGGCGCGTTCGACGAGAGCGGGAGCCGCTCTCCCCAGTCGGCGAAAGAGGGCGGGACCCCTCCATGGACACCCCGCCTACGACGGGGCCCGAGGCTGAAGAGTACGGAGCCGACGCGGCGTGAACCACCGTCGCGGCATCAGGCCTGAGCACGACTACCGGCCCGCTGCTGAGCTAGCCACCGAGAAATACGTGGCGGTCGATCACTGCGGGGGCTCCAGCTTGATGGCGTGTCCGCCGAACTGGTGCCGCATCGCAGAGAGCAGTCGGTCGGCGTATTCGTATTCGTCTCGCGACCCGATGCGGCGCATCAGCGACAGGGTGATGATCGGGGCGGACACGTTGGAGTCGATTGCCTCGAACACGGTCCAACGACCCTCTCCCGAATCGGGAACGTAGGGAGCGATGCCCTCCATGTCCGGGTTCTCCGCCAACACCTCGGCGGTGAGGTCGAGTAGCCAGGACCGAACCACCGAGCCGTACCGCCATATCTCGGCGATCTGATGCAGGTCGAGGCCGAACTCATCCTTTTGCGCCATGATGGCGAAGCCTTCTGCGTACGCCTCCATGAGCCCGTACTCGATGCCGTTGTGGATCATCTTCACGAAATGGCCGGCGCCGGTGGGTCCCACGTGGCCCCATCCCTGATCCCGACCGGGTGCCAGCGACTCCAGGATGGGACGGAGTCGATCGACGACCGCGGTCTCGCCTCCCACCATCATGCTGTAGCCCTCGGTGAGCCCCCACACGCCACCGCTGGTGCCGACATCGACGAGGTGACAGCCGCCAGCCAGGCACATTTCGGCACGGCGCATCGTATCCCGGTAGTAGGAGTTGCCGCCGTCGACGATGACGTCACCGTCATCGAGATTCGGGAGCAGCGTCTCGATGGTCTCGTCGACCGGGTCGCCAGCCGGAACCATGATCCATACGGCCCGGGGGGTAGTGAGCTGACCGACCAAATCCTCAATCGACTCTGCCCCGGTGGCGCCCACCGCCACCACCCGCTCCACGGCCGCCGGGTCCAGGTCGAACCCAACCACGCTGTGACCGGCCTCAACAAGGCGCTCGGTCATGAAGGCGCCCATCTTTCCCAATCCGACCATCCCCAGCTCCATGCCGTCTCCTTTCGGCGCGTCGTATGTGTCTGCGTATACCGCCACCGTAGGTGCAGGCACGTACGACGGGGTTCAAGCATCAGGCGTTGCGCCACACTCGCCACAGCGACGACGGGTCCTGTAGCGGGTTGCCGTGGACGAGGAAGAAGTCGGCCGGTCCACCGACGGTGAGGCGGCCGGCTTCCGGTTCGCCAAGCAGGTTGCCGCCGATCCAGGTCGCCGCCGCCAACGCACGC
>SMVB01292436.1_pt1 | contig 18871 bp, 13 predicted proteins | sample 2456461 | NCBI WGS metagenome assembly SMVB01 (sample SAMN11095934, study PRJNA526329) | marine sediment metagenome | biome: Marine sediment; feature: Surficial sediment; material: Deep marine sediment; isolation source: Hadal surficial sediment | place: Pacific Ocean | collected 2014-05 | depth...
GTCAGCGCGTCGGTCGGCATGGTCGCGTGGTAGGCGTGGCCGCCGTTTTCGTACGCCTGCATGATCTCGAGCCACTTGCGCAGATCGGCTGCGAAACTGGTGCTGGTCGAGGACTCGAGTTTTTCGAGCGCTACCGCGCTGAGCATGACCAGGCCGGCGCACGGTGAGGAGCTCCAGCCCTTCTGTGGCGCGCTGATCAGAACATCGACGCCGGATGCCTCCATGTCGACCCAGATGGCGCCCGACGCGATGCAATCCAGGACGAACATGCCTCCGACCCCGTGCACCGCATCCGCTACGGCGCGAACGTAGTCGTCCGGCAGGATGATGCCCGAGGAGGTTTCCACGTGCGCGGCGAACACCATGTCGGGTCTCTCCGCCTCGATCGTCGCCACGACTTCGTCGATCGGCGCCGGCGCGAACGCCGGCTGATCGCCGTCATCGACGGGCCGCGCCTTCAACACGGTCTCGGCGGCAGGGATGCCGCCCATCTCGAAGATCTGGCTCCAGCGGAAACTGAACCATCCATTGCGCAGCACCAGACACTTCTTGCCGGTGGCAAACTGCCGCGCCACCGCCTCCATCGCGAAGGTGCCGCCGCCGGGGACGACGACGACGGCATCGGCGGCATAGACCTTTTTGAGCGTCGCGGAGATATCGTTCATCACCCCCTGGAACGACGGCGACATGTGGTTCAGCGAGCGGTCGGTGAAAACCACCGAGTACTCGAGAAGTCCGTCGGGATCGATATCGGGGAGTAGGCCGGGCATGTTGGTGTCCTTACGGGAGAATTCGTGTCCCCACTGGAGAAATGGAAAGGCTAGCAGGCCGTCGCGAACCAGACCCATGACGCTCCCACCTCGCCCGCTAGTCTGCAGGTGTACCACCATTTGTGGAGCGCAGCACGAGCTCGCCGGTCGCCAGCCAATTCGCACACTCCGGCCCCAGTTCCTCGAGGGCACGCTCTTCGTAGCGCCGTTGATCCTCTTCCGGCAATCGTTCGGTCCAGCGACCGTTGACGCCCTTGTGGATGAACACCTGGGCGCCGGCGTCCCAGAACGCGCCGCCGAGCGGCACGCTCTGGGCGGCATTGGCCTTCATGTAATCGAAGCTGCAGTGCTCGAGGATCTGCGGCCAGACATCCTCGTCGATCGGGATGTCGAGAAAAGCCGCCATCTTGCGGATCTCGCTCCCCATGTCGGCCTTGAGGTTGGCGAAGTGGACGAAGTGCACGTTCGGCAGGTCGCGGATCTCCCACCACGATCGAATGCTCTCCCAGAAGGGCCAGAAGGGATACCCGTCGCGCTCGAACCAATCGCGAAAATACTGCACGATGTCGTCGGGGGGCGGCTCGATCGGCGGCCCCACCCGACCCGGCGTGTCATTGAGCGCCTCGTACCAGAGCGCGTTGGCGTTGACGTGGTGGTTGTACATGCTCCAGACGACGTCGCGCCCGTCGCGAGCGATGTACAGGTACTTGGCGGCGGGAGAAAACACGAGGGCATCGACGGGAAGGTGCGTCTTCATGAACCGCCGGTGCTCCTGCGCCTCGACGAACGGCAACTTCACTTCCTTGGGCGGCACCCGCAGATCCATCCACGGTGACATCTCCGCCACCTCGAGACCCTCGGCGGCGTCGAACAGCAACTGCGCGATGATCTGCTGCATCCACGTCGTGCCGGCCTTCGCGTACGTCGCGATGATGATGTCGTCGTCGCGAAACTCCAGATCGTTCCAGATGGTGGAGTCGAAGTGGTGGCTGTGGATCTCCCGCGTCTTTTGCGGCCAAGAGATTTTCATTGCTTCCGGCACTATTGCTCCCTCTCGGCGATCCTCTGCTTGATCACCTCGGCGGTGCGCTCGGCGCGCGCGTCGGAGACCAGCTTGGCGAGCTCGAGCGACCTGCCGAGGTCGGCGATCGAGAAGCCGTTGATGACCGCCTGGTCGGTCTTCACCCGCTCCGCCCAGCGCACCGAGTTCGGATCGGTGAGCATCATGTTGAGCGTGATCGCGGCACCGTCGTGGAGGCCGTCGCTGGGCATGTCGTCGGTGATGAGGCCGAGGTCACGCAGCACGTTCGGCGTGCCGGGAGGCGCCGTGTAGTACTCCGCGATATGGAAAACCGCCGCCTCGCCGTTCCATTGCGCGGTGAGAGCTTCGGCGACGTTCGCCATGCCGGTCCGGTTTCCGCCGCTGTCGCCGATGAAGATGATGTTCTCGAAGCCGTGCACCTTCAGGCTGTGGGCCGCGTCGGTGAGCACCGCTTCGAACGTCTCCTGGCGGAGACTTATGGTCCCGGGGCTCCGCATGTGGCCGCTCTGCGGCTCGATCGAACCCTCGGGAACCAGCTCGAAGATCGGCGCACACAGCGCGTTGCCGAGCGTGCGCGCGATCGCGTCGCAGTTGGCGCGGAGCACGTAGTTGTGCTTGCCGGTCACCAACCACGGGCCGTTCGGCTCGATGCCGCCGGTCGAGATGATCACGGTGGTTTTGCCCGCGGCCAGCGCGTCGCGAACATCCATCCACGTCATCTCCTCGATCCACACGGTGTCCGGCGTAGGCAGCGGGTTGGGCGTGTCGGAGCAGTTGTACTCGCTGTTGCGGCAGTCGCCGCCGCCCATCGTGCGCGGGTCGGGGGCGGGGCGCTCGCCGCGCGCGCCGCCTCGAGCTCCACCGCGGCCGCCGCGACGGCCACCGCCGGCGCGGGCGCCGCGGTCGGGAGCCGGCAACGTGCCGCCGTTGGCGATCGCACTCTCGATGGCCTCGGTCGTGTGGTTGGCGCGAAACTTGACGATCTCCCGGGCGAGCGACAGGGATTCGACGCGGTCGGCGATCGATACACCGTTAATCGTCGCCAGGCCCGCCGCTACCCGTGCGTCGTAACGCACCGAGTCGGGATCGCTGTAGAACATGTTGAGCGTGATCACCGGGTCGTCGTGCAACCCGTCGCTCTCCCCCGATACCAGGCCGTGCTCGGCCATGTAGGCGGTGACGCCGGCGTAGTCGTAGTACTCCTGCACGTGGGCGACGACGGTGTCGTTCCATTCGGCGTTGAGCTGCTCCGCGACCGCCCTCTGCCCACCCTGGTTCCCACCGCTATCGCCGATGAAGATGATGTTCTCGAAACCGTGCATCTTCAGGCTATGGGCGACGTCGGTCAGAACAGCCCGGAAAGTATCCTCGCGGGCGCTCATCGTGCCCGGGCTGGTCATGTGACCGCTCGGGGGCTCGATCGAGCCCTCGGGCACCAGCTTGATGATCGGGGCGCAGAGCGCGTTGCCGAGCTGGCGCGCGATCGCGTCGCAGTTGGCGCGCAGCACGTAGTTGTGCTTGCCGGTCACCAGCCACGGGCCGTTCGGCTCCATGCCGCCGGTGGGGATGATGACCGTCGTCTTGCCGGCGGCGAGCGCGTCGCGCACGTCCGTCCACGTCATCTCCTCGATCCACACCGTGTTGGGCGCCGGCAGCGGGTTCGGCGTGTCGGCACAGTTGTACACGTTCGCTTCGCATCTGCCGCCCCCCATGTCGCGCGGGTCCGGCGCCGGCCGCTGCTGCGCAGATACGGCGGTGGTGACCATGAGCATCGCAACAAGCGCGACGGCTGTCTTCATCGTTCCCTCCGGGGGGGGGTCGGGGGCCCTTCGGCCGGGTGCTCAGAAACGCCCGGGCGTACCGGGGGGGTTATTGAGCACCCTGCTAGGACGTTGGCAGTTTGCTGGTTGGCTCGACGTCGAAGGCACTCTACACGTCTGCCCCCCGCTTCCCCACCGAGCCCCTCGGGTCGACCCGTTTCCAGGGAAACAGCCGCGCCGGGCTTCTCCTGGAAGTCCGGGGCACGCGATGTATCCTTGTCCCCATGAAAAAGCTCTCCAGCGTTGCCGTCTTGGTCGTGTTCGCGCTGTCCGGCGGGGCGATGGCTGCCGCCGGCCAGGACGGCGCACAGAAGAAGATTCGTGCTCGCGTCCAGGCTCACCCCGGTGGTCCGATCGAGGACGTCGAGATGGACGTCCACGAGGTTCCCGTCGATCCTGAGACGGTGACCGCCGACGAGGCCACGCTCGAGGACGACGAGCTCGTTCTCGGCCTGGTGATCGAGGGCGAAGCGATTGCCTACCCGATCCGTTATCTGGCCATGTACGAGGTCGTCAACGACCGCGTCGGCGACACGCCGATCGCCCCGACCTGGTGACCGCTTACCGGCTCGGGCGTCGTGTACGCCCGCAACCTGGGAGGTCGTGAGTTCACCTTCGACTTCGCCTCCGGCCTCATTGACGACAACCTGCTGATCGTCGACCGCGAAACCGACAGCGTATGGTCGCAACTCGCCGGCCGGGCGGTGTCCGGCGAGATGGACGGCACGCCGCTGGAACAGATGCCGAGCCTGCAAACCACCTGGGGATTCTGGCGCGAGCAACATCCCGATACCCGCGTCATGGTGGTCGAAGGTAGTGATGGACGCCCATATCAGTATCAGGACTTCGTTCCCGGCGAGCGCCGGTCGCGCGGCGGCGAACACGACACGTCGACGCTCGGCCTCGGCCTGGCGATCGGCGGCGAGTCGTGGTTTTACCCGCTCGACGAGCTCGCCAAGGTCGAAACGCCCATCGCGACGACCATCGGCGGCCAACGGCGGAGCATCCACTACAGCGCCGCGGGGCTGACCGCGTGGGCAACCGATGCGTCGGGCACGACCTTGGTATCGGTGATCGCTTACCGACGCGGCTGGGGCAAGTTCTTCCCCGAGTCGAATTACTTTGCCGGCGGGCAACTCCCGTAAGGGCCGGCCTCCCGCGGCTCTCGGCCCGACCGTCCGCCGGGCCGAGGAGCGCGCCAACGGGTCGTCTGCTCGGACGTAGATGTACCAACCGGGAAGCTCATCCACCTCGATCCGCGCCGTGAACTCGGTGAGGTAGTCGCGCCGGGTCCACTCGCTCTGGTGCCTGGGCTGGAAGCCGAGATAGCGCATCCCTGGTGGAATGTGAGCGCGGAACTGCTCCATGCTCATCCGAAGGCCAACCAATTGGCGTTCGTTGACCCCGTATTCGAAGTGGTAGAGCTCTCCCTCCGCCATGAGGTGCGCAAGGGGATTCCACGGAAAATAGATCTCGCCCGGATGTTCCAGCAAAAACTCATGGGCTTGCCGCTGCGGGTTCAGGGGAAGACGCGTGAGTTGGTCCCACCCGCTGGCCGGCACGCCGGATTGCGTAACTACGAGATACGCGGCCAGCCCGCCGGTGATCGCCACCAGTAAGCCCTTGGAAATCCTGGCCCCGGTCCGGGACGGCGGGCGCGCCGCCTCGGCGAGCGCCATGGTTCCCGCCAGTGCCAGGAAGAACAAGGTAAAGCTGAGAGAGTTGGCGCCACCACCCCGCTTGACGATTCCCAGCAGCGAGGTAGGGACCATCGCCAGACCGACCAGGAAGAGCAGCGGCCATCGACGGTTCCGCAGCCACGACCGCGCTTCGGAGAGGGTCGATGGACGGTGATCAAGAATCGCCCCGGCCGCTGCCATCAGCACAAAAGGAATACTTGTCCGCGCTATCGCCTTGAGATGCTCCGACAACAACCCCCACCGTCCACCGCCGCCGGGTTTCCACGGAACCGCCGCCGGTATCGCGAACATATTGAGCCCGAGATCGCGGACGCCGAAGGCGATCAAGAGCACCACGCTCACTGAGACGCCGACGAGGCCGAACACGACCACCGACCGAGTAAACTCGCGCCGGCCCTCGGTTAGCGCAATCCACAGCGGTAGCACCAAAACGATCGGCGCAACGGGTTGCTTGCACCAGACCGCGAGCGCCATCAGGAACCCGACCGCGATCAGGCGGCCCGTGCTCCGCGGCACCCGCCCCGCCAGCAGCAACACGCACGCCCCGGCGACCAAGAAGAGGGCGGGAGCGTCCGCATGCAACGAGAAGGCGGAATAGGAGAGTCCGCCATCCCGGCGCACGATGAACGCGAGCGCGAGAAACCCCAGAAAACCCGTTGCCACCGAGCGCGGACGTTCCGCGCTGGCTAGCACATGGAGCGCGAGGGCCGGGAGAAAGAAGTAACCGATCGACAGCATCGTCGCGAGGAGAATCGCTGTCGTCGGTAGATTGATCACGGTTGCGGGCAAGAAAGCAAGGGCGAACACCGGGCCGTAGATGTACGCGAGCGTAGTGCCCTCGGTGAGGCTCGGATAGATATGGTGACCTTGAGCGACGGCGAAGGCAGGGGCCAGCCGCGCCGCGTTCCAATCCCAGTAGGGCGCCGCAACGATACGTTCGGCCAGGAACACCAGCAGCAACAGAGCGCACGGCGGAAGTAACACCAGCGCCAGGCGATCCTCGACCGGACCCCGTCCGTGCCCGAGCGACAGCCAGATGCCGACGGGCAGGCCGAGCGCGAGGACGGCAAGCCACGGGAGCATCTCCATCATCAACTGTTTTCCGTCAGTGCCAGCCCACGCCACCGGCCTCGCAGTTTGCGCCCCAGCACGCGAGCCACCCCTAATGCGGCCAGCGGCGCATCGCGGTAGAGACGCACCCTCGACCCCGGGCTGTCACGCCAGACGACGGGAATCTCGCCGAGACGCAGACCCGCCTGCGAGGCCGCTACGAGTAACTCGACGTCAAAACTCCAGTCGTTGAGGTCCAATTCCCGAAATAAGCGACGGGCCACCGGGCCGTTGAAAACCTTGAAGCCGCAGGTGATGTCGCTCACTGGAATGTCGAGCAACCGGCAGACGCTGCGGCGGAAGACGTCGCCCATGGCCTCGCGAATCAGCGGCTGGTGCACCTGGATCCTCGCGCCTTCGGCTCGTCGCGCCCCTACGACAACCTGCGTGCCGCTCTCGAGCTCGGGCCACACACGGTCCATCATCTCGATCGGAGTCGACATGTCCACGTCCAGGAACAAGGCCACCCCCCCGGTCGTGGCGAGGATCCCTTGTCGCACCGCGTGCCCCTTGCCCCGATTCCTGCTTGACGCCACCAGCCTGAGTCGGGGATCTTCGCGCGCTATCTCTTCCACCGTAGCAACGGTGCGGTCCGTGGACCCGTCGTCGGCGACGATGATCTCGAAAGTTGCCACCCGGCCCTTGAAGTAATCGCTGATCGACAAGATGGCCGCGGCGATCCCCACCTCCTCATTGTAGGCGGGCAACACAACCGAAACTTTTCCGTTGTACCTCAGCATGCCGGAATCATGAGCCCTTCCACAGACAATTCTAGAAGTGGTCAATGCTCCTGGAGGGTCCCAGGAGCTTGCCGATCATGGTAGAGATCTGAAAGGGTGAAGGCGCGTCGCAACCCTAGCAGACCGTGGCGTAACCAGGCCCATCACGCTTGCGCCACAGCCTATTAGCCGATCAGCCAGTGAGCCGGTCAACTCGGGGATGAAATGGACAAATACCTGATGCTCTTGATGGTTCCATGAGCACGGCGAATCGGCGACTTTTGATCATCGTCAACCTCGGGACGCCCGCCGATCCGACGCCCGAGGCCGTGCACGAGTTCCTGCGCGAGTTTCTATCGGACCCCAGCGTCATCGACTTGCCGCGCTGGCTGTGGCAGCCGATTCTGCACCGCCTCGTGCTGCGCAGCCGCCCCCGCCGGGTGGCGAAGCTATATCGATCGATCTGGACGGCAGGCGGCTCACCGCTCGAGGTCGGCACTCGCAAGATGGCGGCCGGGATCGAGGAGATCGCCGCCGACCGTTTCGACGTCGCGTGGGCCTATCGATACGGCGACCGTTCGCTGCAGCGGACGTTCAGCGAGCGGGTCGGACCGGACACCGAAGCGGTGGTCCTTCCCCTGTACGCCCATCGGACCAGCTCGACGACCGGGTCGGTGTTTCTCGAAGCGGATCGGGTGGCGCTCGCCCTCGGCGTTCCCGCCAACGTCCGCAAGGTGACGTTGCCGCCGGATGATCCCGGATTCATCGATGCCCTGGCCGATCGCTGCCGTGCCGCATTTGCACAGGCCGGGGTCGAACCGGAGCACCTCTTGCTGTCGTACCACGGCATTCCGATCCGCTACGACCGCCGCGAGCGGAACCAGTACAGCGCCGACTGTCTGGCCACGACCGATGCCCTCCTGCGGGCGCTCGGCCGGGACCCGGGACGCGCCACGCATTGCTATCAGTCGAAGTTCGGCCCGGAGCCATGGCTGAAGCCGACAACCGCCGAGCTCTTCGCGGAGCTACCGCGAAGAGGCGTCCGTAGCCTCGCCGTGGTGACCCCGGGGTTTCTGACCGACGGTCTCGAAACCATCGAGGAGATCGGCGTCCAGGGTCGCGAACTATTCGAGAAAGCCGGCGGCGACACCTTCATCCGGGTCGACGCGCCCGAGGATCATCCGGCACTGCTGGCGGCGCTCGTGCGCACCGCGTTTCCCAACTGGTAGCCCGCGTTACCCGAGCGATCGCCCGCGGTCCCCAACCGGTAGCGCACGTTCCCCCAGGCGATCGCCCGCGGTCCCGACGGGATGCTACTGCGAGTGAGCGGGACTCCGGTTGATGACAAATTCGTGACAACCTGGGGAGCGGATCCGTCTACCTTGTCCGGGTAGCCAAGCCTATATTTCTCAACGGGTGGCGCAGCAAGCGACTGTGAGGGCGGGCGAGGACAATGCGTTCGGCCGCCTTCGAGGACACATGGACAGAATCGGCGTAACAGGGGTGAGCTGGCGCCGCCAGAGTAGCGACGAGGTCGCCCGCTTCACCATTCCCGTCGATGAGCGGCCGCGGATGATCCGCGAGATCGCCGCCAGCGCCGGCCTCCAGGAGGTCGTCTACCTGGCGACCTGCAACCGGGTGGAAGTGGTGTACGTCGCCGGCGAAAACGACCTCCCGAGCGTTTGTCGCCCCCGAATCTACGCGGCGATCACCGGGCGAACCCCCACCGTGGGTGAGTCGGAACGAGCCATGACGGCCTGGGTGGGCGAAGGCGCTGTGGAGCACGTTTTTCACGTTGCCGCCGGGCTGGATTCCGCCATGGTCGGCGAAACCGAGATTCGCGGACAGATTCGGGAAGCGCTGGAGGTGTCGCGTGCCCTCGGCCTGGTCGGGCCACGCCTCGAGTGGGTGTTCGAGGAAGCCGCCAAGACGGCTCGACGGATCCACGGACGCACCAAGATCGGCACGGGGAAGGTTTCGTTGGCCGAGGTCGCCATCTTGCACGCTCGCGAGCGCCTCGCCGAGACGCCGTCCGCTCTCGGTGTTGTCGGCGTATCGCCGATGACGGAACGATGCGCCGAGGAGCTCGCTCGAGAAGGGATCGAGGTCATCGTTTTCAACCGCTCGCTCGAGCGCGCCGAGGAGCTCGCCGAGCGCGTCGGCGGCGTGGCGCGCCCACTCGACGCGCTCGGCGGCGGCACCGACGAGATCGAAGTCGTGATCGCGGCCACCGGCGCGCCCGACCCCGTGATCACGCTCGCCGATCTCGAACGGCTGGCGGCGCGTTCGCCCTCGGGTCGCCCACCGTTGATCATCGACATGGCGAACCCACCGGATGTCGCCCCCGCCGATGCGGTCGCGGCGGGCGTCGAGCGGATCGGCATCGACGATATCGTTGACGAGGGCCGGATACACAGCGAGCAGCGCGCCGATGCTGCCGCCGATGCCCGGGCGATGGTCGATCAGGCGCTTACCGACCTGCGCGGCCGGCTGGCCGACAAGGCGCTATCGCCGATGCTGGTGGCGATGCAGCGGAAGTACCAGGACACCACTCGGATCGCGCTCGAGCGGTTGTTCCGCAAGGACCTGTTAACGTTGAGCGAGGATGACCGCGAGGTGGTGTCCCGTTGGGCTCAAGTGCTGGCGCGGCGGCTGGCCCACGTGCCGCTCGTCGGCATGCGGGCGATCGTCCGCGACAGGGGGCTGGACGCGGCCGAGACGTTTTTCGCCGATGTCGACGAGTTTCTCGGGGCCGAGTTCCGGCAGAAGCCGGCGGCGGAGGACGGTCCCCGGTTGGCGTCCGGAGAAGGTGACACGGAGCTCGATGCCGAACGGGCGGCGCTATGAAGATCCGCATCGGCTCGCGTGGCTCCGCCCTGGCTCTCGCGCAAACGAACGGTGTGGCTCGGGCCCTCTCGGATCTCGGGCATGATACCGAAGTCGTCATTGTCGAAACGGCCGGCGATCGTGACCAGGATCGGCGCTTCTCGGAGATCGGCGCGCCGGGGGTCTTCGTCCGTGAGATCGAAGCGGCCCTTCTCGACGCGAAGATCGATCTGGCGGTCCACAGCTACAAGGATCTCCCCTCGCGGAGCCCCGAAGGATTGGTGGTCGCGGCGCTGCCCGAGCGACTCGACCCGCGGGATTGCTTGATCATGCGCACCGCCGGTCGGCCGGTGGGGCGCGGCGACCAGGGCGCGACGCCCAGGGCCGAGGGCACGGAACCGGGCGCCCGGGAACCGGGGCCCGGCGTCCCGGGAACGGAGCTCGGGCTCGACCTTCCGCTGCAGGAAAATGCCATCGTCGGCACCGCGTCCGAGCGCCGTCGCGCCCTGGTGCAGTCGCTACGCCCCGATCTGAGAATCGAGCCTATCCGCGGCAATGTACCTACCCGCCTGGCCAAGCTCCGCGAGGGCCCCTACGACGCCATCGTCCTGGCCGTCGCGGGCTTGATGCGGCTTGAGGGCCGGCAAGACGCCGCCGACCTGGGCTTGGACAGCCTCGTGAGGATGCCCCTCGACCCCGCTGTTTTCGTGCCCGCACCGGCCCAGGGCGCCATCGCGCTGCAGTGCCGCGGGCACGATCGCGTGGTCGCCGCCGTCGCGCCGCTGCATGATGCCGATGCAGCGGCTCCGGTGCGGGCGGAGCGTGAGCTCTTGCGGCTGGTTGACGGCGGCTGCGACTTGCCGTTCGGCGCCTGGTGCCGGCGGCTCGATGGCGGTGATCTGGAGCTCCTGTCGGTCATCGAATCAGACGGTTTCCTCGTCCGGCAAGGCGGTCAGGGGGGAAGCCCCGAGGAGCTGGCTGCCCGCGTATGGGCGCAGCTCGCGGACAAACTGTGCGCGACGCCCGCCGATGGCGCCGGTGTGGAGGCGTGATCGTGGGTAACGTCGACGGGCTCACCGTACTGCTGACGCGGGCGCGCGAGGATGCCGAGGTCTGGGCCGACGGGCTGGCCGCACGGGGCGGCCGCGCCGTGGTGTTTCCGTGCATCGAAGGGCGACCCATCCGCGACCCGGCGACGGCCGCCAAGCTCGTAGCTGCCCTGCGCGACGCCGACTGGCTCATCGTCTCCTCGGTGCGGGGTGTCGGCGGCGTTGCGGCGCTCGCCGGGCCGCAATCGGTAGCAAGCGTTGCGATCGCGGCGGTGGGAAAGACCACCGCCGCCGCCGCCGAGCGGGAGCTCGGCCACGTCGACCTCATCGGGCCGGACGGCACCGTCCGCACCCTTGCCGAGAGCCTCGCGAAACGCATCGCTGCCGGCGACCCTTCAAGAACCGCTGCCGAGCGCGGATCGATCCGAGTGGTCGCCGCCGGGGCAGACAAGCCGAGCCGCGATCTCGCCGCGACGCTCGAGCCCTTGGGCATCGCGGTGTCGCATGTTGCCGTGTACCGAACGGTCGTGGCGCCGGCCGAAGAGCCGCGCGAGGACATCGGGGGCATGGACGTCGACGCGATCTTCCTGGCGAGCCCTTCGGCGGTAGCCGGCCTTCTGGCAAGGGCCCACGTTCCTGAGAGCGTTCCCATCATCACCATCGGGCCTTCCACTACGCGTGCCGCCCGCGAAGCCGGCTTGCGGGTCGACGGCGAGGCGACCGGACGCGATCTGGAAGGCATGATCGAGGCCATCCCATGACCGATTCCCGAGAAGTTCCCGCACCGCTCATCAGCCGCCCCCGGCGGCTCCGCGTTAGCGCACGGCTGCGCGCGCTGGTGCGTGAGAATCGCGTCTCCGCCGAGCAGCTCATCATGCCGCATTTCGTCTTGCCGACGGATCGGGCCGATGACCCCATCGAGTCGATGCCCGGTATCTCCCGGTATGGGATCGAAAATCTCGTGCAGCGCGTTCTCGCCGACGCCGAGCTCGGCATTCGCGCCGTACTCCTGTTCGGCACGCCGCCGGAGGGGTCGAAGGATGAACGAGGGACACCGGCGAGCTCGCCGGACAGCGCCGTTGCGCGGGCCGTCCGGGCTCTCAAACAGCAGGTCGGCGACGACATCGTCGTGATCACGGACGTGTGCCTGTGCGCCTACACGTCGCATGGGCATTGTGGCGTGCTGCGCGACGGCAAAGTGATCAACGATGAGACGCTGCCGTTGCTGCGCGAGACAGCGGTGGCGCATGCCGACGCAGGGGCCGACCTCGTCGCCCCATCCGACATGATGGACGGGCGGGTAGCGGCCCTACGAGAAGGGCTCGATGAGGCCGGCCATATCGACGTCGGGATCCTGTCGTACGCGGTCAAGTACGCGTCGGCGTACTACGGTCCGTTCCGCGATGCCGCCGAGTCGACCCCGGCTGCCGGCGACCGCAAGGCGTACCAGATGGACCCGGCCAACGTTCGCGAGGCCATCCGCGAGGCCCGTCTCGACGAGCAGGAAGGGGCCGACATGCTGATGGTCAAGCCGGCCCTCGCCTACCTCGACGTCGTCCGTGCCGTGCGCGAAGCGACCAGCTTGCCGCTGGCCACGTACAACGTCTCCGGTGAGTACTCCGCCGTGAAAGCGGCGGCGGAGCGCGGCTGGTTGGACGAAGCCGCCGTCGTCCGCGAGAACCTGGGCGCCATGGTTCGAGCCGGCGCCGACCTGATCATTACCTACCACGCACGAGATGCGCTGGAGCAGGAATGGCTATGAAGGAAGGAGCCGCACCCACCACCGGATCGGACGCGCCCAGCGCCGCCGAGTCAGTCGCGCCGGGGGCGGCCGGACCCGGCGCCGCCGAATCAGCCATGCCGGCGCCGGGCAAAACGTCAGCAGCCTGGTTCAAACGCGCGAAGGCGCGTATCCCCGGCGGGGTGAGCTCGCCGGTGCGGGCGTTTCGCGCCGTCGGCGGTGAGCCGATCGTGATCCGGTCGGGTGACGGCGCCCGCATCGAAGATGTGGACGGCCGCAGCTACATCGATTTCGTCTGTTCTTGGGGGCCGCTGATTCTCGGCCACGCGCACCCGGCGATCGTCGATACGGTTCACCGGGCGGCCGCGCGCGGCACCACGTACGGTGCGCCCTGCGAGGTCGAGATCGAGCTCGCCGAAACGGTGACATCGCTGTACCCGGGGCTCGAAAAGGTCCGCTTTGTTTCCTCGGGCACCGAGGCGACAATGAGCGCGATCCGCCTGGCGCGCGGCGCCACGGGTCGAGACCTGATCGTGAAGTTCTCGGGTTGCTACCACGGCCACGCCGACCATCTTCTGGTCGCCGCCGGCTCCGGCTTGGCGACGTTCGGCCGACCCGACTCGGCGGGCGTCCCCGAATCGTTCGCGTCGCAGACCTGCGTCTTGCCGCTCGACGATGAAGAGGCGCTCGAGACTCTCTTTCGGCGCGAGGGCGACAACATCGCCGCGGTCATCATCGAGCCGATACCCGCCAACAACGGTCTGCTCCTGCAGCGCCCGGATTTTCTCACCGCGTTGCGCGACGTCGCGCGCCGGCACGGCGCACTGCTGCTCTTCGACGAAGTCATCAGCGGCTTTCGCGTCGGACCGGGCGGGGCGGCGGAGCGGTTCGGCATCACACCGGACCTGGCGACGTTCGGCAAGGTGATCGGCGGCGGGCTGCCCGTCGGCGCGTTCGGCGGCAGAGCAGAGATCATGGACCAACTGGCCCCCGAAGGGCCCGTGTACCAGGCGGGGACGCTGTCGGGAAACCCGGTGGCCATGGCAGCCGGCCTCGAGACCCTTCGCATACTCGAGCGCGAGCAAGGTTGGGAAAAACTGGAGGCAGCCGGCGAGAAGCTCCAGACCATGCTGGCGCCGATCCTGGAGGCGTCCACGACACCGATTCAGCTCGTGCGCTGCGCGTCGATCTTCTGGCTGGCGTTCCAGGGCGGAGAGGCGCCGCGCAGCGCCGCTGCAATCGACCCGCTCGCGGCCGAACGCTACCGTCGGTTCTTCCACCTCATGCTGGAAAACGGCGTCTACCTGGCACCGTCGAGCTACGAGGTCGGATTCCTGTCGCTGGCGCACGAAGACCGTCACCTCGAGCGCTTCTGCGACGCCATCGCGGCGGCGCTTGCGGAGATGGCACCGTCATGAACGACCTCCTGTTGCGCACACTTCGCGGCCAGGACACGGAGCGCCGGCCGCTGTGGATCATGCGGCAGGCTGGTCGCTACCTGCCCGAGTACCGGGCCCTGCGCGAGCGCTTTTCGTTCGCAGAGCTGTGCGCCCGCCCCGACTTGGCGACCGAAGTAACGCTCATGCCGATCGAACGTTTCCCGCTCGACGCGGCCATCGTCTTCGCCGACATCATGAGCCCAATCGGGGCGCTCGGTATCGACGTCGAGTTCGCGCCCGGTCCGGTGATCAACGAGCCGCTACGATCGGCGGCGGCGATTCAGGCGTTGCCGGCTCCGGACCGGGACGAAATCGCCCCGACGGTCCTGGAGACGATTCGTTCGGTCAAGAACGAGCTTGCCGACCGCGTTCCCCTGCTCGGGTTCGCCGGCGGTCCCTGGACATTGGCGGCGTACCTCGTACAAGGTCGCGGTGTGCGCGACTTCCCGGCGCTGCGGGCGCTCGCCGCCGACGAACCGGGAGTCCTCGCCGACCTTCTCGAGCGGCTCACCGACCTGTCCGTTTCGTACCTGAGAGGGCAGGTGGAGGCCGGCGTGGACGCCGTACAGATCTTCGAGACATGGTCGGGTGTGCTGTCGTTTGCGGACTGGTCGGCGCTGGTGAAACCGCACCTGCAGAATCTGCTCGAGCGGGTCGGCGAGATGGGCGTGCCGAGCATCTTGTTCATGCAGAACGCGCCGCATCTGCTGGGGGGAATGATCTCGCTGCCGGCCGATGGCTTCTCGGTCGACTGGCGGGTCGACCTGGCCGCGTTGCGCCAGGCGCTAGGACCGCAGAAGATCCTGCAGGGCAACCTCGACCCGGCCGTTCTGCTCGCCGGCCCCGAGTGCACGTCGCGGGCGGCGCGCCGTTTGTTGCGAGGCATCCGCCGCGAGGGCCATATCGTGAACCTGGGGCACGGAATCCTCCCGCAAACCCCGATCGAGAGCGTCGAGGCGCTGATCGAGGCCGTTCACGACGAAGCGCAGGACGATCGTCGCACCGTCGCATCGGCCGGAGGCGGGCAGCTCGCCGCGCCGGCGCATCGGCCGGCAGGGAAGAAATAGAGGCAAAAGGCACATGGCACGCAACGACACCCATCCAGGAGAGCCCGCGGCTCGGCCGCTATCGCCGGCGGTGACCGCCGAGCTCATGCGACGCTACGATCGGCAAGGACCGCGGTACACGAGCTACCCCACGGCGGTGGAGTTCCAGGAAGACCTGGACGCAGACGTCTACGCCGACCTGCTCACGGCTGCCGGCGAGCGCGCCTCCGAGCCGCTGTCGGTCTATATACACCTTCCGTTTTGTGAAGAACGCTGCCTGTTCTGCGCCTGCCACGTCATCATCACGCCGCACTACGAGAAGACGGTCCCGTACCTGGATCTGCTGCGCCGTGAGATCGATCTGGTTGCGGATCACCTGGCGCAGCGGCGCCAAATCTCGCAGCTCCATCTCGGCGGCGGCACGCCCACCTACCATCGGCCGGACGACCTCGCCGAGCTCCTCGACTTCCTGTTCGAGCGCTTTGATCGTCGCGACGACGCCGAGCTCGCCGTCGAGGTCGACCCGAGGGTGACGACGTTCGAGCATCTCGATGTGCTCGCCGCACACGGCTTCAACCGTGTGTCAATGGGTGTGCAGGACTTCACGCCGCGGGTGCAAGAGGCGGTCAATCGTGTGCAATCGGTGGAACAAACGCGGGCGCTCATCGACTACGCCCGCGGCAAGGGATTTCGGGGGATCAACGTCGACCTGATCTACGGCCTCCCGCTGCAGAGCACGGAGTCGTTCGCTCAGGCCGTGGAACAGGTCATCAGCATGGGTGTCGACCGGCTGGCGATCTACTCGTTTGCGCTCGTCCCGTGGATGCGAGCCCATCAGAACAAGATCTCGCCGGACGACCTCCCGGGACGCGATCTCAAGCTCGAGCTGTTCGCCGTCGCCCGTGAGAAGCTCTTGAACGCCGGTTACGAGCCCATCGGCATGGACCACTTCGCGCGCCCCGACGACGAGCTTTTTCGCGCCCGGCAGGAGCACCGCCTGCGACGCAACTTCCAGGGCTACTCGGTGATTCCAGCGTCCGACGTGATCGGCCTGGGAATCTCGGCGATCGGCGACGTGCAGGGCTCGTACGTGCAAAACGAGAAGAAGCTCAGCAGCTACGGGGAGGCGTTAGAGGCCGGTCGGCTCCCCGTCTACCGCGGCGTCGCCCGCAGCGCCGACGACGAAGTGCGGCGCGACGTCATCCACGAGCTCATGTGCAATTTCCGCGTCGAGTTCGCCGCCATCGAAGCCCGCCACGGCATCGAGTTTCCCGAGTACTTCGCCGGGGAGCTTGCCGCCCTCGCCGCCCACGAGGCCGACGGCATGGTCGAGGTCGGCGCCGACGCCATCGAGGTCACACCGGTGGGCGAGTTGTTCGTTCGCAACCTGGCGATGTGCTTCGATCGGTACCTGCGCGACCAAAAGGACCCGGACAAACCGGTCTTCAGCCGTACGGTCTAGAAGGCGGGGGACCGATGAAGCGCCTGGTCATCATCGGCGCCGGAATCTCCGGCCTGTGTGCGGCGCACGAAGCCGCTCGCCATCGCGGTGAGGTTGCGGGTGGGCTCGAAATCCTGGTGCTCGAGGCGAGCCCGAACGTCGGTGGCAAGGCGCGGACCGTCGAGCGCGACGGCTGGCTGGTCGAAACGGGCCCAGCCGGCTACCTCGACAACGAGCCCGAGTTCGACGAACTGTTGAGGAGGGCCGGGCTCGCCGGCGAAAAGCTGGAGGCCAACGAGGCCGCTGCGCGTCGGTACCTGTTGCACGGGCGGCTCCGGGAGGTAAAAGCGAGCCCGCTGGCGTTCGCCCGCTCGGGGATCGTCGGGCCCGCGGCGCTGCTGCGAATCATGGCGGAACCTTTCATCCCGCGCGCCACACCGGAACGCGCCGCGGCCGAGAGCATCTGGGGGTTCACGCGCCGTCGGCTCGGCGTCGCGGCGGCCGACAAGTTGATCGCGCCGATGGTGCTCGGCGTCTTCGCCGGCGATGCCCGCCGGCTCTCGGTGAGCGCCTGCTTTCCGAGGCTGGTCGCTCTGGAGCATGACCACGGCTCGTTGATCCGCGGCATGATCGCCACCCGAAAGAAGCGGGCTCGGGATCAGCGCTTCGCGACGGGGCCCTCGGGGAAGCTCGTCTCCTTCCGGCGCGGGATGCAGTCGGTGGCCGTGGCGCTCGCCGACAATGACGGCTTTACGGTGCGCTGCGATGCCAACGTCGAAAGAGTCGAAGCCATCTCCGGCGTCGCGCCCCGGCCGGACAGCTCTCGCCGGCAAACGGCGGCGGACCAAGGTGGCGACCGTGAACAGCCAGGCTACCGTTTGTTCGTACGCGGCGATGCCGCGCCGATCGAAGCAGCCGCCGTGATCGCGGCAGCTGAGGCCTTCGCGAACGCCGACGCGGTGGCGGGCATCGCTCCCGAGGTGGCAGCGGCGCTGCGCGAGATCGCGACGCCGCCCGTCGTCGTCGTGGCGCTGGGTTTTCCGCCGGCGACAGCCTCCTGCTTCCCGACCGGCTTCGGCGTGCTCATCCCCCGCGACCAGGGATATCGGATTCTCGGTTCCATCTGGGATTCGCAGGTGTTTCCGGGACGCAGCCCGGACGGCTACGTGTTGGTGCGGGCGATGCTCGGCGGCAGTGTGGATCCGGAGGTTGCGGCGCTCGATGACGACGCCCTGGTAGAGCTCGTGCGCGAAGAGCTGGCCAGGATGTTCGGGCTGGCGTCTGCGCCGGTGTTTGCCGAAGTGAAGAATTGGCGGCGCGCGATCCCGCAATACGATCTCGAACACCCGTCACGGGTGGCGCGCATCGAGTCCGAGCTGGAGCGCACGCCGGGCTTGTTCCTGGCCGGCAACGGCCTCCACGGCGTTGCCTTCTCCAAGTCCGCGGTGACGGGAATGCACCAGGGGCGCCAAGCTGCGCTCTGGCTCGCCGGAGCAGCGAGTACGGCGAGCACCGGCCGCTGACCGGCGGGCCTTCTTCGGCTCGCTCGCCGATGTGCCGGGCAGCAGATACAGGTCTTGCTTCTCCGAGCGAACGCCCGCCATTCCGGGCTGTCCTGGGCAAAGAGGGGGTCGTTTAGCATCGGATGACCGCGGTTGACATGAACCACATCCGCGGACGGCATCCAGCGGTACAAACTGGTTGGCAATCCGGTGCTCGCGGGTGACGACAGAAAGATGTGGGGCGTGATGGTTTGGTAGCTGCCGAGCGGCCGTCCAGCCCAGTTTTTCGGGCGTTGGTGCAGGGCTCCTGATCTTGGGGCATCATGGATGGGAAGCCCCCGACCCGGAGCCACCACCGATGGAGTATCCGAAGCGCAGCCAGTACAAGTACGCGAAGTCTCGATATCGGGTGCGGAATTGGGCTGAAATAGGAGGCAGGGCTCCAGAAGCTCGGTGAAATCCGCTTCCACAAGCTCACGACCGCTCGACCGATCCATCTGCTCATTCCACCCGGACGCAACGCCCGGCTGAGTCCAAGACCCTCGGCCACACAGAGGGAGAGGAATCGAAACGTCCGTTCGATCCGAGAACTCGGTCGGCGCGAATGGCACAAGCGCTCGGGCTACAGCAAGCGCAGCATGGTGGAGAACACCATGTACCGTTACA
>SMVB01371864.1_pt1 | contig 18871 bp, 17 predicted proteins | sample 2456461 | NCBI WGS metagenome assembly SMVB01 (sample SAMN11095934, study PRJNA526329) | marine sediment metagenome | biome: Marine sediment; feature: Surficial sediment; material: Deep marine sediment; isolation source: Hadal surficial sediment | place: Pacific Ocean | collected 2014-05 | depth...
ATCGCGGATTGCTCGACTACAACGCCAGGATTACGGATTACTGGCCAGAGTTCGGCGCCAACAACAAACAAGAGACCACCATAGCCGATCTCATGCGCCACGAAGCGGGCCTGGCTGCTTTCGACACGACCTTGGAACCTGCCGATTTGCACCCTGAAAAGTTGCAGGCAAATGCCGTTGGTGTCGTCATCGAACGACATACGCAAAAGTTCAGGTCGGGGTCAGATAATCAGCGGGAATACCACGCAATCACCCGCGGCTGGATCGCCAACGAAGTGTTTCGACGGGTTGAACCATCTGGTCGTACGATGGGGCAATTTTTGCGCGATGAGATCAGCGTGCCGTTGGATGTCGATGTATTCATTGGTCTGCACGACCATGAAATACCGCGCATCAGTGAGGTCGCGATGCTCGGGTTCGGCTTCCTGTTCCGGCAGAGCCTGGTACCGAAGCGTATGGGACGAAAGATGGAACTGAATCTGGCACAGATAATCGCCAAGATCTGGCGACTGCGTGCAGGCTGGAAAAACCGCACCACTGCAGGCGCGCCAGTACCGATTACCGGCATGAAAAAGCTGTCCGTCTTAGACACACCCGTGGTCGCTAAAGGTGAGATACCATCAGCGGGTGCTAAGTGCTCCGCTCGAGGGCTTGCGAAGTTGGCGGCGGTCATGGCCAATGGCGGGAGCCTGGCCGGACAGCAACTGATCGGTGAAGCTGCTTATGCTGCGCTGCATGACGAACCTGTGCAACGCAACATGATGTCGATGAATACCACCTTCACTCAAGGTGGCCTCGCCAGCTTTCCTCCTCCCGATGATGGCGATAGCGCCATGGATAAAGGACTTAATCGGGGCAGAGAAGGGTATTATGGCTGGATGGGTCTCGGTGGTTCAATCTTCCAGTGGCAGCCGGAACGCAAAATAGGCTTCGCCTATGTACCCACGTCGCTCAACGTACTCGACCTCGTCAATGAGAGAGGCAAGGCGTACCAGGCTGAAGTGGTAAAGTGTGTAGATGAAGCGTCATAACAGGCGAGTCCATTACAACGCTACATTCTAGATAATTCCGAGCGAATCGCCTCGCCAGGAAACACGTTTTCAAGGAGCTGGCCATCTTGCACGACCAATGTGCCCTTCACCAGAACGTGCACGATACCTTGTGAAGTCTGCGCCGGTTTGAGATAGGTTGCTCGATCCAGAATCGTGTTTGCATCGAAGATCGTGATATCGGCATGCGCCCCTTCTTGAACCCGACCCTTCAAGTGCATCACCGGTGCCAGTGACTGCAGGCGTGTTGCAGGGTCGATGGTCATCTTTTTCAGTGCGGCCATAAGATCGAGCGCTTGCTTGTCACGCGCGTAACGCCCCAGCACCCGGGCAAACGTACCCGCGCTGCGCGGGTGAGAAAAGTCACCGACGAACGGCACGCCATCGCTCGCGACCATCACGTCGTCCTGGGCAATCAGCCAGGTGTTGGTCTCCTCGCTGCGGCCATGAATGATCACCCAGCCGCCTTGCTCGCGATATTGCTTGAAGCTGTCCTGGGTCAGTCGCTCACCGGTGGCCGTCCATTGGAGCTGTGAGTAGTCGCCCTGGTAGTCGTCAAACAAAGCGCTTTCAAGACGGGTGGAACCTGCCGTGTAGGGATAGCTTTCGGTGGTCACGTCGACCCCGGCTGTGCGCATGCCACGTAACAGTTCGAGACCAACGCGCGCATCTTCGTCCATCGACGAGTTGAAGTGCACGACGTGCAGCGCAGCGCCTGTCGCCGCCGCGTCGGACAGGACTTCCTGCAACGGCGCGAGCGTGTCGCCGCCCATGTATCGAGCTTGGCGGATGTGGGTGAAAACAGGCACCTTGTATCTCGCGGCTAACTTGAACAGCTCATAAATCTCGGTGTGGCTGGCGCCTGGTACGTAGGTAATACCCGTGCCGATACCAAGCCCGCCCTCGAGCAGACCCTGTTCGACGTTCATCAGCATCGCCTGGGTTTGCACGTCGGTCAGGCTCTGACTATTGGATGGATCGCCGATGACACTGAACAGGTCGTCACCGCCGCCGCGATCGAACAGATCAACCCGAGCCGCATTGTGACTCGATGTTGCGCCATAGTGGATCGGTGCCGTGCCTTGCCTTGAGGCCAGAAACTCAGCCACCCGATAGCGACCTATCTCAAGCTCCAACGCAGTGGTGACACCATCGGCGGCTTGAAAACGATTGCTCCTTGGATCTTGTCCATGGGCATGCAGATCGATGAATCCGGGTGCCACAACGAGCCCACGGGCATCGATCGTGCGGTCTCCTTGCAGACTTTGGTCTGTGATTTTGACGATCGAGCCGTTGCTGATGCCGACATTCATGACGGCATCCAGGCCAGATGCAGGATCCATGACCCTGCCGTTGGCGATCACCAGATCGTACTGCTCGGCATGACCAAGCGTGACAAATCCGGCGACGAGGATGACCAGCATATGGCGAATCACAGCGCCACCTCGAACCCGGGCCCCATATGAAATCGGTTCCTGACGATGCACGCGGACATCCTCTTTCAATTCTTACAAATTGTATTATCACGACTAAAGTCACCCCTACATAGAAATATTTTGTACGCTAGGCTACCGATAATCTTCTATAGAGCACTGCCATGAATACCGATCAACGAGACGAGTTTCTTCGTCAACCCAACACCGCAGTTCTCGCCACGGTTGATGCAAAAGGCCGACCCCACGCGGTGCCGGTCTGGTATCTGTGGACGGGAGAAGTATTTGAAATCATTGGCGGCAGGAACTCTGCAAAGATGCGTCATGTTGAGCTTCAAGGCAGGGCCGCGCTGTGCGTCGACAAGCGTGGTGGCGGCGCCTTGCATGTAACGGCTGAAGGTCCATGCGAACTGGGCGATACCGCCACCAGGGAATGGCGATTGAAGCTGCATACTCACTACCGTGATGCCGAAGCTGCCGAGAAGGTGGTTGCCGATGATGGCCACCTTAGTCAGCGACTCATGACCCTGCGACCGGAGCGTTGGTACGGTTGGAGTTCCAGCTGAAACGACTATTCCTGTTTCAGGTTGTCGTAGAAGGGCATTTCAACGTCTTCTTTCTTGTCAGGATTTTTGTTAGAAGGTTTCTTAGTAGGGGTTTTGGACGCTTTGCTGGACGAGGTATCTCCAAACACCGCATCAAGATCCGTGATGACGTTAATACACGCTGGCCGATTTGACGCCAGTGCCTGCTTGACCGCAGGTCCCAGGTCTTCAAGTTTGTCGACCAAGGCGCCGTCACAGCCGAATCCTTCAGCCACCTGTTCGTATCGGCACTCGCCCAGTTTGGTGACCACCAGACGGTTGTCGCCGAACATCGACTGTTGACCGTGCGCACACATCCCCCAGGCTTTGTTATTGAGCACAATGGTCAGCACCGGCAGGTTGTGTCTGACCATGGTGTCGAACTCCTGAATGTTCAAACCTACTGCGCCATCGCCGACGATGCACACCACCTGTTTTTGCGGGTGGGCAACCTGACTACCTATGGCGAACAGCATGCCGATACCGAGGCAGATAGATAAGTACCCCTAGTGGGGGTGTAAGTGGGTTTCTGTTTTTAGACGCTGCGGGTATGCATCGCTCGCCGCAAATTTGCGATAGCCCTGGGTCATTGCCCGCGCACAATCTCCCGGAGTCGGGCCCCCGTTAAAAAATCCCTGGCATGGACCGCTCATGACTTCGGGCATGTTTTTCGTTACCCAGTTGAATGCGTCATAGTAGATTTGCTGATCATTCGAACTGGTGTCCACTGAAGTAATCTCGGTGCCGTTGAAGGTCACCGTGAAGGTGTCCGTTACATTGAAATTGATGTTGAGAGCAAGTACGGGATCGTCTTGCACAGTAATAGCGCAACTGATCACCGTGGAAGATTCAGCTTTACACGGTTGGCGATCAACAATCTTGTAGTTTCCCCCTTCCGCCCACCCCTGGTAATAAGTGATTTTTGCAGTTGATCCCTCTGCTGAGGAAAGAAAGGACTTAAGTTCAACTGGGCTAAATGTGTAGAAGGCATCGATCAAAGCCTCCGCCGAGCGTAAATTCTGATCGAGCCCAATTTGAGAATTTGGAGTCTGAGAAGGAATCGCCTGAGAAGCGGTACAGGAGCCCATCAAGATCCCCAAGGAGAGCACTGGGATTGTTTTCAATACATCCGTTTTTTGCACTGTCATTTTTTGCTCCAGCTTGGTTGGGGGACGAATTTACGGTTCGATCAGGTTGTGATCTTAAGCCCAGACAATGCCTTGATTGGGCCTGCGTTTACCCCGGTGAAAGAATAAACAAGCCTCTGGCGATATCGCTGACGATAATCACACCGCTGTCGAAGTACGGGTAGACACTCCATGCACCCTCAAAGTCCGCCACGTCATCTTCGGGTCGAGTATCGAAGAATGCTTGTTCAACCATAGTGTCGGTGGTGAGATCACCAAATGAAAGTACACGCAAGCCAGCTGCGTAGTTTGCCTGATAAAGGCGATCGCCTTTGACATAGAGGTTGTGATCTATAGATGTCGTACCGGCGGTGTGGCCATACAAGAAGTTTGGATTGTCGAGGTCGCTGACGTCGAATACCAAGGTTCTCGTGTTGGTGCTTGAATTCCGTTCGTCGAATTCATCGCCAACGAAAAGGAAGGCATGATCTTCTGAGAGCCAATTCTGGTGCACGAAACTCAAGCCCGGGTATACCATCGTCGCTAACGTTAGCGGTGAAGATTTGGTGCTGACATCAACAATTGCAACATGATCCTCGTTGGCGTTGAAGCAAATTTCTTTGCCGACGTGGTCCGTATCAGGCCCGACGTAGTTCACACACTGCGCATCGTGAGTATCGCCATCTCCATCGTGACATCCAGCGAACATCGGATTGCTTGGCGTGCTGATGTCGACCATGTGAAGTCCCCCGGCACAAGTTTCGGATCCAACCACATAGGCAAAGTTACTGTTTTCGTTGACAGCGATGTTGTGTGCGCTGGCAAAGTCCTGATATGTGGTATCCGCGGTAAATACCTGCCCTGGGCTGGCACCTCTAAGCCTGGTCAGGTCGAACACCTGTAGTCCATGGGCACCTGCATTGTCGGCGACAACAAAGGCATGATCTGCAGCGACCTTAATGTCTCGCCATGATGAGGATGAGGTTGCGGTCGGCAGACGTCCCACGACGATGGGCACTTCCGGGTCGCTGATGTCAACGAATGCCACGCCATTGGTGAGTCCCATCAGTGCGTATTCCGAACCGTTCTCGGGGTCGGTCCAACCCCAGATGTCATTGCCAACCGTGCCACCCATGTCTGCAAGGGTGACACGCTTACGCAAGCGTAAACCCAGGCATGCAAATCCATCGGCAGAGCCGTTGATGCAATCCGCCGGACCGAGGCCATTAGTGGGTTGAGGCGGAGGCGGAGGCGGAGGTGGCGGGGCAGGGGGTGTGACGACGGTCATGGCAGGCCTACTGCCGCCGCCACCACCGCCGCACGCGGTCAAGCCAGCCGCTAGTACCAATGCGGTGTAGAGGAAAAATAAATTTATATTGGAGAACTGCACGCTTGCCTTAACCAATCGCGTCCCGATAATCGATTACTGCGAATAGTAATATAGAGTGACGAGTCTATGCACGATGTCGTTGTCGTCGGCGGTGGGGCCAGTGGTCTGATTTGCGCCATCACCGCGGGGGTCCGGGGGCTCAACGTTCTGGTGCTGGAGAAAGGGCCGAAGGTAGGATTGAAAATATTGGTATCCGGCGGTGGGCGTTGCAATTTCACTAACCTGTTCGCCGACCCTCGCCAACATTACCTGTCGCAGAACCCTCATTTCTGCATTTCTGCCATGAAACGCTATGAACCTGCGGACTTCGTGCAGATGGTCGAGACCGCCGGGATCGAGTATCACGAAAAGAAGCTCGGGCAGCTGTTCTGCACTAAAAGCGCAAGAGACATTGTCTCGATGCTGCTTGAACAATGCGATCATGCGGGTGTGGAGATACGCGTAGGCCAGGAAGTTTCTTCGATAGCGGCGGAATCTGCAGGTACTTTCAGTGTGGTGACGCCGAACGCGGCCTACTCGGCGGCTAAAGTGGTCATTGCCTCGGGCGGATTAACGCTGCCCAAAATCGCCAGCGATCTCGCCTTCCGCACCGCTAACCATATGGGGGTCAAAGTTGTTCCTCCGCGCGCCGCATTGGTGCCGCTGGTGTGGAATTCCAGTGACAAAGTGAACTACGAGACACTCTCGGGGATTTCCGCTGATGTGGTGGTGACCTGCAATGGGGTTAGTTTTCGTGAAAACATGTTGTTCACGCATAGAGGGTTGAGTGGCCCCGCCATTTTGCAGATATCGTCCTACTGGCGGGAGGGTGACGTTGTAGCTATCAATCTGCTGCCTGAAACGGAGGTGGCGCTTTGGCTGAACAATGCAAGGGAGATTGATCCCCAACAACGCGTGGTGAAGCTGTTGAAAACTGTGCTGCCAAATCGGTTGGTAGACGTCATGGCGGGAGAGTGGTTTGAAGACGCAAAACTTGGCAGCTTTTCACCTGCGCAGATTGAGTCGATTGGTGCTCGTCTCAATGCATGGGGTTTCACGCCCGGCGGCAGTGAAGGGTATCGTACTGCAGAGGTCACGCTTGGTGGCATAGATACCGATGAGATCTCCTCGAAAACGTTTGAGTTCAAACGTGTGCCCGGGCTGTACGCGATCGGCGAAGCGGTCGATGTCACCGGTTGGTTGGGAGGCTACAATTTCCAATGGGCCTGGGCCTCTGGTTGGTGTTGTGCCCAGTATCTATAATTTTCACGATCTCGATCACTAGCCGTTAACAACTCTCAGGCTTTCGTTCTGGCTCATCAGATATTCATCATACGTACCGTCGAAAGTAACCAGTGACTCGTTCTTGATCTCGATAATCTGGGTCGCCAGCGAGGAGACGAACTCACGGTCGTGGCTGACGAAAATCAGCGTGCCTTCATAGTGTGCCAGGGCCAGGTTGAGCGCCTCTATTGCTTCCATATCAAGGTGATTGGTGGGTTCATCCATGATCAACACGTTTGGCTCGCACATGATGAGTTTGCCGAATAACAGCCTGTTCTTTTCACCGCCTGAGCAGACATTCACCGGTTTGAGAAAATCATCTGACGAAAATAGAAGTTGTCCTAATGTCGCGCGCACAATTTGATCGCTGTGGCTGGGTTTGCGCCATTGGCTCATCCAGTCAAACAGGCTCAGGTCGGTTTCGAATATGCGAGTGCTATCCTGAGGACAATACCCGGTAGTGGCGTTCTCGGCCCACTGAATTGTGCCGTTGTCTGTCTCGATTTCGTTGAGCAGGCAGCGCAGCAATGTGGTTTTGCCGCTGCCGTTCTCTCCGATAACGGCAAGTCGAGCCCCAGCCTTTAGCGTCAGATTGCCTTTACTGAAAAGTGTTTTACCGTCAAATCCATGGCCTAAGTCTTCCAGCGTGACCGCTAGACGATGGAGTTTCTTATCCTGTTTGAAGCGGATGTACGGGCTGATACGACTGGACCGCTTGATGTCGACGAGCTTAATCTTTTCTATCTGTTTCGCTCGTGAAGTTGCTTGTTTTGCCTTGGATGCGTTTGCAGAAAAGCGGCTTACAAACTGTTGGAGTTCCGAGATCTGCGCCTTCTTCTTGGCATTTTGTGACTGCAGCAAGTCTCGAGCCATGGTAGATGCGGTCATAAAGTCGTCGTAGTTACCCGGGTAGACCTTCAATTCCCCATAATCGATATCCGCTGTATGCGTGCAAACCTCGTTTAGAAAGTGGCGGTCGTGAGAGATGAGCACCATAGTGCTCTTCTGGCTTTTCAGCACGCCTTCCAGCCAGCGGATTGCGTTGATATCGAGGTTGTTGGTCGGTTCGTCCAACAGCAGGATGTCAGGCTCGGCGAACAAAGCTTGCGCCAGCAGCACACGTAGCTTCCAACCCGGTGCAACCTCACTCATCGGTCCAAAGTGCAAGGACTCATCGATGCCTGCACCGCTCAAAAAATCGCCCGCGCGACTCTCTGCTGAATAACCATCCATTTCGGCGAACTCAACTTCAAGGTCGGCGGCGCGCAAGCCATCTGCTTCGGTCATTTCCGGCTGGGCGTATAACAGATCGCGTTCCTGCTTCACCGCCCACAGTTCTTCATGGCCCATGATGACAGTATCAATAACGCTGAATTCCTCGAAGGCGAACTGGTTCTGGTTCAGTTTGCCGACCCTTTCATTGGGCGAAATCGAGACATTGCCTGCGGAAGGTTCCAGGCTACCGGCCAGAATATTCATGAACGTCGATTTTCCGCAGCCATTGGCGCCGATCAATCCATAGCGATTGCCATCGCCAAATTTCACGGAGATGTTCTCAAACAGCGGTTTAGCGCCGAATTGCATAGTAATGTTAGCGGCAGAAATCAATTAAATACCTATTGGGCGAAAAAAGGCGAGGACTATACAGCAAGTCGGTGATGTTCCGATATCGCACAGAGAATTTAATGTGCCCGTCAACCGACTGTCTTCACCTGCTGAAGCCGAAATAAATTTGGGTCGTCGCTGATTTAGCTGAAGAATATTTTTTTGTGCTAACGCAGCGTTTACGCGATACTTCTGCACGTGAGGTATAAAAGGATAGATAAGATGAAGTTTGTGACTCAGTTTAGTTCAATGCTGGCGCTGGCCTTCCTGCTGGTTGCATGCGGGTCAGATGAAGGTGCCGGTCAAACATCGACCTCGGCAGCGGATACCGAAAGCATGGATCAAGGCGTAGAGAGCGTAGTCGACGAGGCCGAAGCGGTGGTGATCGATGTGCTCGAATCTGCTGAGGATTCAGTGCGTGACGCCGTGAGCGAAGTGCAGGAGGAAGCAGTTTCTGCAGTCCAGGATGCCGCCGAAGACATCGTGAATCAAACCATTGAATCATCAGCGGACGTACTGACAGATGCGATAGACGACCCGGACGAGGCACTTAAAAAGCTTTCGAAAGACTGATTACGCAACGGCTGCGGTGTGCGTATCTGCAGGCGAAGTGAGTAAACAGCTAAGTCGGCCGCTCAGGCTTCTTCAGCTTTTCTCTTCTTGTTATCCTTTTTTTGCCGGATTTTTTCCCCGTTTTTTCCTCGATTCAATGCTCTTTTTCTTCGCGGTATCCAGACCAGCTCGCCTGATCTTGCGTTTGACGGGCTCCCGGTTGGATTTTGCACGCGCTCTATCGCCTTCCTCGACTCGTGATATTTTCAGCTGGCGGCCACATACCCAGGCAGACTTGAGCGCGTGAAAAATATCTCGGGGCATTCCGCGAGGTAGCTCAACCATGCTGTGATCTTGCTGAATATCCACCAAACCGATATGAGCTGCATCCAAACCCGCTTCATTGGTGATAGCGCCGACGATGTTGCCGGTTTCAACACCGTGATCAAGACCTACTTCAAGACGATATTTTTCCATAGTCGGGTCGTTGGCCTGGCGCGCACGCTTGCCACCTTTTCGAGGTTCGCTTGCGCCCCTTCTTTGCCTTGGGTTTGCTTCGGCATCCTTGAACTTGTTGGTTTTGCGTTTTTCCGGTTTCAGCAACAGTTGCTTGTCGCCATGGCACATGTGCGCTAATGCGGCGGCGATCTCCAGTGCCGGCACATCATGCTCTTGCTGATATTGCTCAACGATGCTCTGCATGAAGTCCAACTCGCCCGCAGCCAGCGTGTCGCTGATCTTTTGTTTGAATTTGGCGATGCGTTGATTGTTGACGACTTCGGTGGAAGGCAGTTCGAGGGGTTCGATTTTTTGCCTTGTGGCGCGTTCAATGGCTGCCAGCATGCCTCGCTCTCGCGGTGCGACAAACAATATCGCCTCGCCCTTGCGACCGGCACGACCGGTGCGACCAATGCGATGAATATACGCTTCGGTGTCGTAGGGAATGTCGTAATTCACTACATGGCTGATGCGCTCGACATCGAGGCCGCGTGCGGCGACATCGGTCGCGACCAGAATGTCTATGGCGCCATTTTTCAGGCGTTGCACCATTTGCTCGCGATGTTTCTGTGCCATATCGCCGTTCATGGCACCGGCTGAGTAGCCCCGGGCTTCCAGCCGTTCGGCGAGTTCGGTGGTGGCGGTTCTGGTGCGCACGAACATCAAGATCGCTTCAAACGGCTCTACTTCCAGAATGCGGGTCAGGGCATCAAGTTTATGCAGGCCGCTGACCAGCCAGTAACGTTGACGGATCGTTTCCGCCGTAGCAGTGCGCGCCTTGACCGAAACGCGTTTAGGATCATTCAGGTGGCGGCGTGCAATGTGTTCGATCTGTTTTGGCATAGTGGCAGAAAATAAAGCCATCTGTCGCTTCGGCGGGGTCTGGTCCAAAATCCATTCGACTTCGTCGATGAATCCCATGCGGAGCATTTCGTCGGCTTCATCAAGCACCAGTGCTTGTAACCCATCCAGTTTCAAGGTGCCCCTGCGCATGTGATCCATGATTCGTCCCGGGGTACCGACAACGACCTGCACGCCTCGTTTCAGCGCGCGAATTTGTCCGCCATATTCTTGTCCGCCGTAAATCGGCAACACGTGGAAACCTTTGATTTTAGAGGCATAGCGTTGAAATGCTTCAGCGACCTGGATCGCAAGCTCCCTTGTGGGGGTCAGTGTGAGCACTTGTACCTGTGGGTTACGGGTGTCGATCTTGGCTAGCAGCGGCAGGGCAAAAGCTGCGGTCTTACCCGTGCCGGTGGGAGCATGCCCAAGAATATCTGCGCCGCGCATCAAATGCGGGATGGCTTGGGCTTGAATAGGCGATGCGCTTTCGTAGCCGACGTCTTGCAGTGCCTGCAGCAGCGGTTTAGGAAGATTTAAGTCGGCGAAACTTAACCCCTGATCGAGAGGGTTGGACATTGGATGATCCTGGTGAGGTGGGTTGCCCGGAACACCAATGCTGCCGGGCAGCGGACCATACAGATTCAATCAACCGATAACAACTCGTTGGTGGTGCGCGTCAACGCGTTTCGAGACCCTCCACCACCATATCGATCAGGTACGGTCCCGACGACGCCAGTGCTTTCTGCACCGCGGCTTCGATCTCGTCCGGTTGGCTGATCTGTACCGCTGGAACACCCATGCCAGTGGCCATCTGGGAGAAATCCATTTCCGGGGACGACAGATCCATATGCGGATATGGATTGTTGGACGGCACATCGAAACGCTGACGATAGACTTCAACATTGTGCTTCAGAATTCGGTATTCACGGTTCGACAGGATCACGAACAAGACATTGAGCTGGTGGTGGGCGGCAGACCATAAAGATTGAATGCTGTACATAGCCGAACCATCACCGGATATCGCGACGACCATTCTGTCAGGGTGGGCCAGGGCCACCCCTAGTGCGCCGGATACGCCTTGCCCGATGCCACCACCTCGACCGCCGTAGCCATCACCAGGCCCTGCCAGACGAAAATTCCTCGCCACTTCCGCGCCTGCGGTAATGCTTTCATCGACCACCACAACATCTTCGGGTAGTGCTTCGGCAAGTACCTTTATTGCCTGCGCTGGTGGCATTGGCACTCGGTCCCATAGATCTTGCAGGCGTTCCTCGGCAGTTTCTTTTTCTTCCGACTTCAGAGCTTGCAGCGCCGTCCTGCTGGCAGCATGTTGCTCACCGGCAATGTCCATATCCAGCAAGCGCTGCAAGGCATCGCCTATGTCACCGGCAAGTCCAAGGTTGACTGGGAAGTTGTGGGCGAGCGTGGCTGTACTCAGTTCAATCTGGACAAGGCTGGCGTCCGTCGCAAAGGGCGATTCCTCGCTATACCAGACCTCTTCAAAGAAGGGTCCACCCAGCATCAGCACTAGGTCATAGCGGCCAAGCAGCGCTCTGATCGCACCATGGTCTGCCGGTAGCCTGCCGCGGTATTGCGGGTGGTGCACCGGAAAGGAAATATGCCCTGGCAATAGTTCGTTGTGCACTGCCGCCCCGGTCATCTCCGCAAGAGTTATAAGAGCTTGCGTTCCGTCGGATCTCGCGACATCGTCACCGACTATAATCCCCAGTTGTTCGCTCTGTTTGATCAACGCGGCCAGTTTGGCGAGCCCGTCTTCTGGTATTTTCGTGGCGACGATAATTTCGTCGGCGCGGGTCGCGGGTAAGGTGGTTTCCTGTTCCATGACATTGATCGGCAGGCCGACGAAAACCGGACCTTTGGGGTGCTCGTTGGCAATTTTAAACGCGCGTTGCATGATCGCACCCATCTCGTCGGCGTGCTCCACCTGCACGCTCCATTTGACCACCGGCTGCGCCATAGAGACGAGGTCGTAACCGAGCAGAGGATCCCGCAGGCGCAATCGCGTATCTTGCGCACCTGCTGTCACGATCAACGGCGATTTGGCTTTGAGCGCGCCGTAGATCATGCCGATGGCGTTGCCTAACCCCGGCGCCACGTGCATGTTCACGACCGCTGTGAGCCCTGATGCCTGGGCATAATGACTAGCCGCAGCCACCGCTACACTTTCCTGTAGTACGACGATGTATTCGATATCGGCATAATCCCGCAAGCTATCGAGCAGCGGGGTTTCCGTTGTCCCGGGATTGCCGAAAATCGTTTTGGCGTTATGCAGTCGGAGACTCTCCAGAAATACGTGTCTGCCTAGCATGTTTGTTCCTTACTTTGGGTTATGCGCACGGCTCAAATTACAACAAGCCGTGTTGTTTGCGAAGCACTGAGCGCAACGCTGAGGTAGAAGTATTTTCATCGCTTTTGTAATAAATTCCGTTTTGCATCGTATAACTGTTTGAACGATCGGATTTTGTAGTGGCGAGACACACAGCTTTTGAAATTCTCTATAAAGAATACTACGTAAGAGTGTTCGGACTGTGCCGGCGATTACTGAGTTCGGATCAATTGGCAGAAGATGCGGCCCAGGAAACGTTTATGCGTGCGTACAAGAGCATTGGGAAATTCGACTCGGAACAACCTTTCTGGCAGTGGATTGCAACCATCGCAAACAATCATTGTGTCGATTTAATGCGTCAAAAAAGCCGCACGGATCAGCTTTTTGGCGACGAAACCGCAGAATTGGACGGCTTGGCTTCGACGGACGCGGCGATTCTGAGCAATCTTATCGTGGCTGAAGACATAGAGGCGTTGAACGCCGCTATCGCGACGCTTCCTGATAAGTACCGGGTGCCCATGGTGCTTGCCTATTTCAACCAGGCCAGTTACGAAGAGATCGCTGAGCAACTGGCGATCAGCCGCAATCATGTCGGCGTACTTTTACTTAGAGCAAAGCAGCAGCTCAGAAATGAGATCGGCAAATGACCCATCTCACTGACCTGCAGTTGTCCATGCACGTTGACGATGCGCTTGGCACAGATGAGGTGATTGCGCTCACGCAGCATCTCGAAACTTGCGCGGCCTGCCAGGCAAAACATGCCGCTATAGCAGACGAGATGCGAATCATTGCGACGGCGTTGAAAACAGAAACCACAGAAGAACTTGCAAAGATCGTCGTACCTAAATTTTCCCGGCCCGCGAGTCTGCGTGGGTTTGCGATTGCGAATGTTGCTACCGGTCTGGCTATCTGGGCCGCGCAGTTTTTGTGGAAAACTCTTTTTGGTGAACTTTTTATGAATGCCGCTTCCCGGATCACATCCATCTACCTACCCGACGTTTACGAAATGATCAGCACCACCGCTCTGTATTACTTGCAAGAAGGAACCGCCATGTTCGATGCTTACCTTGGTTTTATCGTTTTGAGTTTCATGACGCTCGCTGTTTTGTGGCTGGCATTGAGACTCCGCAAGAGCCGGGCTGCTGTGAGCCTCTGTTTGCCCATATTCCTGTTCATGGCAGGAGGCTCAACACTCGTCGCACCTGTGCCTGCCAATGCTCTGGAGATAATGCGCGACAAAGGCGTGGTCACCGTCGCCGAATCTGAGATAGTTGACGACACGCTGCTCGTTGCCGCAGATACCATCCTGATTAAAGGCCGTGTGACAGGTGATCTGGTAGCGGCTGGACGCAGAATCGTCATCGATGGAACGGTTGAAGGTAATGTGATTGCATTCGGCGAGCTAGTCACCGTTCGGGGTACTGTAGGTGGGCTGGTGTTGGGTGCAGGTTCCACATTTGAACTCGAGGGCGCCACCGTAGGCGGGGATCTGTGGGCTGCGGGCAAAAACGTGACCATCAACGAGCGCGCGCGCGTCAGCGGAAATGCCTCCATAGCCGGTGAAAATGCTACCGTCGAGGGGTATGTCGGCAAGGATTTGTATACGTTCGCTGAAATGGTCGAGTTGAACGGCGAACTTGGCCAGGACCTAGAAGCCTTTGGCGATCGAGTAAGGTTGCTGGACGACGCCCGCGTTGGCGGAAATGTACGACTGCGCATTGGTAGTGAAGACCGATTCTACCGCGCCGAGGGTGCACGTATCGACGGTGATGTGGAGTTTTTGGATATGCCGGAAGGGATCGGTGAGACCAACCGATACACCCGCATCGAGTTTTACCTCTGGCAGATCGCTCGATTGGTCAGCGCAGTTCTGGTCGGGGTGGCACTACTATGGTTTGTCCCTGGCCTACGCACGCTATCTGTTGGTGGCGGGATCGACGGCCTGAAGACGGCCGGGATCGGTCTTGTTGCTTTGGTCAGCGTGCCAATCATAGCGGTACTGGTCGCGATCACTCTGGTGGGGATGCCGCTTTCTTTGATGGCCATCATTGCCTGGGTGCTGACGATATACTTGGCCAAGATCGTGGTCGGCGCTTCTGTTGGTCGAATGATGCTGAGTGCCACGAAGTACTCAGAGAACATCACATTAGTGCTGCTGGCTGGAATTGCCGCCATCATCTTTGTGGTCAATTTACCTGCGATCGGTGGAATCATCAGCTTCATACTTACCATTGTTGGTATCGGTCTGATCGTGCAGTGGGTTTTCGCCGGGTTATCTGCACGTGACGCTTGAATTGGCGGTGCAACGACTGCGAATCTCAAGGTTCATGGATGAGCAGTTCAGTCGAATCAGGTGGTACAAGGCGAGTTGACCGAAACCGGCTGCGCTGGCTCGCGCCTCAAGGTTCAGAGTATTGGCGTGGTAGTCGATGACGTCGGTCATGATCCTGGGAAGGACGGGCACTTTCATCTCGGTAGCCACGGTGATCATCGGGTCGAGCAGAGTTCGCGAAAGGGCATCGTGCAACAACAGATCTGCGCCTTGGGCGGCGGCGAACAGGGTGTCGGTCGCCATCGTATCGCCAGAGATCACCACCGAGCGCCCGCGGTAATCCACACGGTAGCCCACTGCTGGCTCAACAGGGTGGTGATCCACCAGAAAGGAAGTCACAGTCATGAGGTCGTCTTGCCAGGTGACCTCCGCCGGGGCTGAGTGCGATCGCTGTCATTGGACCAGCGCTGGGTGGCAGGAGGTCACTGACGTGGTGGGCAACCCGGTAGCCCTGGTCCAGCCGATACGCCAGATTAAAGCCGTCCACCACCGTCTGAATGCCTGTCGGCCCATAGATCTGCAGGCTTGATTTCCTGCCTTGCACCCAGGAATTCAGATTTACATCGGGCAGGCTGGCGATGTGATCGGAGTGAAAGTGGGTCAGAAAGACACCGTTCAGGCGTGCCATTGGCAGTCGAGCCTGGGCCATGCGTAAAGGTGAGCGGGCACCGGAATCGAACAGAAAAAAGTGCTCTGGCGTGATGACCGCGACGCAGGCTTGCGCTTGGTTCGGGTCGTTGCCCAGAGGCGATGCGCTGCCGCAGATGACCACTCGCATGCCGTCAAATTGCGCGGAGGGTTGGCTCATCAGTGTCTTGGCAGCACGTTCAAAGATTGCATCCTGCCCGGCAGCGGTGTTGTAGAGGACGGTGGCAAGCAGGGCAGCGACCACAGTGAATGTGCCGATGATATAGAACAGTTTTTTCATTTGTTACTGACCGTCATCCAGCGGTGATATTTGTAGATGTTTTTGTTTTCGATATGCTGCAACGGTGACAGCTATTGGGTCAATATCATCGGCCCGGGTTTATAAGGAGCAGTCGAGGTGAAGACACGACCATTCGGCACCACGGGCATCAATGTCTCAGAGTTGGTTTTCGGCTGCGGCATGGTGGGTGGGTTGATGATCGAACAGGACGATTCGACCAGACGTCGCGCCGTTGACATCGCGCTGCAAGCCGGCATCAACTGGTTCGACACCGCGGCCTCGTACGGTCAGGGTAAATCCGAACAAGCACTTGGATGGCTGCTGGCTGAACGTAGCGAGTCTGTACACGTGTCAACCAAGTTCTCTATCGACACCCGCAATTTGAGTGATCTGAGCGGCCAGATCGAAGAAAGTCTTACCGCAAGCCTCGGGCGTTTGCAGCGCGAGTCGGTCACCCTGCTGCAACTTCACAACCAGATCGCGGCAACAACCAACGGCCGCGCACTCGCCGCCAATGAAGTGCTGAAGACCGGTGGTGTGCTCGACGTGCTGGAAAATCTAAAAGCCCAGGGGCTGATAGAGCACTACGGCATCACCGCTCTGGGGGAGCCTGGGAGCGTCATCCAGGTGATCGAAAGCGGGCGGATCGCTTCGGCCCAGGTCTATTTCAATCTGCTTAACCCGAGCGCTGGGCGTGCGGTGCCGCCAAGCTGGCCGGTGTTTGATTTTGGCGGTGTGCTGGCAGCTTGTGAACGATGTGGCGTGGCGGCGATGAACATTCGCGTTTTCTCAGCCGGTGTGATCGCGACAGATGCTCGCAAAGGCCGGGAACAACCCCTAACCCCGGGAGATACGGTCGACAGCGAAACCGAGAAAGCTCATGCCCTGTTCGAGGTGCTCGGCGATCGTCACGGCACACGAGCGCAGACGGCCATCCGCTTTGCCCTGGCGGAACCCAGATTTGCCTGCGTGGTGTTCGGTCTTGCCGAGCTTGACCACTTGCAAGAAGCACTGGCCGCTGCAGAGCAGGGCACGCTTGGGGAAGACGATCTGCAGGCGATCTGGTCGATATACGATTCAACGACCGATGGTCCGTTTGCTTGAATAAGTCGGCTGACGGAGGACGCAGAGCGTTCATCAAAGGTGTGGTCGCGACCCTGGCGCTGCAGCCTGATCTCGGGCTGGCAAAGATAGCGATAGACGATACGCTGCCGCTACTCAAGGCGGTGGTCATTTCCCGAGCAGATCTCGCCAGCGCGGGGGGTATCGTGGCGTTCGACGCGTGGTTTGAGTCCGGAGGCAGAGAGCGACTGGTGGGCGGCCTGCTCCTGAATATGGCGCAAATTCTGCCTTCCCGGCCGCCGAAACAGTCATTGGACCGGACGATTGTCGCCTATGTCAGTAACTGTCCGCACGAAGCCTGCCAGGTACGCCTCGAATCCGATCCGGAGATTATCGCCAAGGCTGCCAACGGGGCCAGTATTCCCTCTGCTGTGGTGCTGTTTTGCCCGTGCCACTTTTCGATGTTCGATATTGGCAATGACGGATCGAGGTTCGTCGGACCCGCCTATCGTGGTCTCTATAGATTCAAAACAACCGAGCGGGGCGGTAGTATCATTGTTGATCGAGTGGAACGCGCCGTTGTCGAACTCTTCTAGGAGAAAGGTTATGAACTATCGATGGTTGGGTCACAGCTGGCTTTTTGTGTTTGCGATCTCTGGCGCAACTTCGGCCTTTGCGGATAGTTCATCGGTGCATGAGAAACTCTATGTTTTGCACAGTCTTGGCGAGCACGTCACCGTGGTGGATGTCGCGAGCAATACCGTGATCGGCCAGATTCAGGTCGGCAACCTGCCGCACGGGCTGGCATCACCGGCATCGCAACGATTACTCTATGTTTCAAACGAGGGTGACAATAGTCTTTCGGTCATCGATACCCGAACCGATCAGGTGATCAAGGTGTATGAAGGTCTGGGTCGTCGCCCGAACGAAATCGACATCACCTCCGACGGCCGTCTGGTCTATTTGCCCGCCCTGCAGGACGGCGTTTACGAAGTGTTTGATACCGAACTGGAAAAAGTTATCACGAGGCACGCCACCGATGGCTTTCCACACAACGCGGTAGTCTCCCCGGATGACCGGTTCGTCTATTTCTCGGCCATGGACCGAGGCAACACGCCAATTGAATACATCGAAGAGTTGGGTCTGCCGACCAGCTTGAACCAGAAGGTCTATGTAGCCGACACAGCTAGCCAACAAATCGTCGCCACCATTGATACCGGGGATGCCCCGCGCCCGATTGCTATCAGCCCGGACGGTAACTATCTGTACGTGAATACCGATGGGCTGCAAGGCTTCAAGGTGTTGGATTTAAAGCAGCGCAAAATGGTCGCGCAAGTGGAGTACGAACTGACGGCGACAGAGGCGGCGAGTCCCAGCCGCAGCCACGGCATCTACGCGACGCCGGACGGCAAACAAGTCTGGACCTGCGATGTCGAGCACGGCCTGATTTTTGCCTTCGACGTCACCACCATGCCACCGAAACAAGTCGGGCGCGTCGAAACCGGTGTGCCGGCTTATTGGCTGACCGGCACTCGGGACAGTAAGTTTCTGTACGTGACAAGCGCGCCCGGCGACACGCTCACCACCATAGATATTGCGGCCCGCAAGGTTGTTGGGACGATCCAGCTACCCAAAGGCAGCGCGCCAAAGCGCATGCTGGTGGTGAATGTGCCCATGGGTGAGTGAGCGCGGCCACCTCTCCAAGGTAATCATCACAGCCCATCGATGTCGCCATCGTTGTGACAGTAAACCCCTCGCGATCGGTGGTATTATCTGCTTTCTGCCCGCCATAATTGGTATCCGTGTGATAGTGCAGCGAATCTATGCCGCAGCGACTAAATGTTAGGCCGACTTACAG
>SMVB01313782.1_pt1 | contig 18857 bp, 20 predicted proteins | sample 2456461 | NCBI WGS metagenome assembly SMVB01 (sample SAMN11095934, study PRJNA526329) | marine sediment metagenome | biome: Marine sediment; feature: Surficial sediment; material: Deep marine sediment; isolation source: Hadal surficial sediment | place: Pacific Ocean | collected 2014-05 | depth...
TATCCTGGTGGGCGTCTTATCGGCCATTGTCGATAACATTCCGGTGATGTTTGCCGTGCTGACCATGAATCCTGACATGAGCCAGGCGCAGTGGTTACTGGTAACCCTGACGGCGGGGGTGGGCGGCAGCATGTTGTCTATCGGCTCGGCCGCAGGTGTGGCCTTGATGGGGCAGGCCCGGGGGCAGTACACCTTCTTCGGCCATCTGAAATGGACGCCGGTGATCGCCCTGGGTTACGCGGCAAGCATATGGGTCCACTTCCTGGTTAATGGCCAGTAAAGCCTGGCCATAAGGCGTTAATCGTATAGCGGTTTAGACAGTTCGGCCCAGTCTATGACGCCATCATCGGGGAGTGCTTCGAAGTCGAGCAGACCCAGCTCCTCGAATTTTGGCCGGATTTTATCGGTCAGTAATCCTATCCGTTTCAGATTGGGTACTACGCGGGCGAACACCAGATTACGGAATTTTTGCCGGCCTTCGCCGCCCAGTGAAATTTCCCGGGTCTCGCTGGTATCCCAGCCAAACTGTGCGTGCACATCGGTGGGCACCATGCGATCGCGCATGACAATGCAGGCCTCCAGCGCGAACTGGGCCCGGTCTTCAATTTCGTCCTGGCTGAGGGTCTTAACGTGGTCTTCCAGGTAGTGTACGCCAAACGTGACGTGCCGGGCCTCATCCCGAATCACCAGATGCAGTAAATTTTCGAACACCGGGTCCTGGGTACTCATCTTGGCGACATTGAACGCGGCCAGTGCCAGCCCCTCGATAATAATTTGCATGCCGATGAATTTCAGATCCCAGCGTGGATCGGTCAGGATTTTATCCAACAGGGCCTTCAGGCTGCGGTTTACCGGATACATAAGGCCAATTTTCTGCTGTATATAGCGGTTGAAAACCTCCACATGACGCGCCTCGTCAAAGGTTTGCGAGGCCGCATAGAGTTTGGCGTTGAATGTGGGGGCGCAGGAAGCGAGTTGCGAGGCCACCAATAGCGCACCTTGCTCACCGTGCAGAAACTGACTAACAAACCAGCTATTTAGATGGCGGTGAAGCTTGAGCTTGGTGTCGATATCCATGTCTTCATAGGGCTTGTAGCCCACGAAGGGGAACCCCTCGCGAAACTGGGCCAGCGCTTCTTCTTTTTGCGCCGGGGTACGCGGGGGCAGTTTTCCCGCATCGGGAGTTTTGCTCCAATCGATATCGATATCGGCATTCCAGTTGAGTTGTTTGCCCAGCGCGTAGAGCTTTTTAATGCGGTTGTCCTGCTCGGAGTAATCCCAGTTGTAGGCACCGGTCAGCGGCGTGTTGAATATTTCCACAACGTGTTTTACCTGCTCCGGGCTCAGCTCGGGCTGGTCGGTAAACTCTCTGACCTCATAGGGTGGTTCTTTGACAATCGTAATATCCATTAGAATATGCCCGGCAAACTGTGAGGCAAAGAGTATACTCGGTTGTATAAAACCGTGCTATGTAGTGTGTTTTCGGCGAGTATAGCGGCTGGTTTTACGCAAAGGGACTTTACAATGAAGCTGTGGCAAGTCGGCCTCCTTTTTCTGGGGGCGTGTGTATTGGCAGGTTGCTCGGACGGCAGTGACCGCCTTGAGGAGCCGCTGCCAGAGCCAATCGTGGCGCCTTCTTCGTTAACTATATTTCCCACTGCCGCCCCTGAAGGCGCCCCCGGAGAAATGCTGGATCTGGTTTTTCGGGCGGTACTGACCGAGCCCCAGTCAGAACCCGTCACCATCATGTATGAGACATCAGGCGTGAGTGCTGTGGGCCAAGAGGATTATCTGGAAGCGGTAGGTGAAGTTTCAATCGCGCCGGGGGAGTTGTCGACCACCATCACGATCGAGCTGATTGGCGATGCCCAGGAGGAGGCGGCCGAGACATTCCGGCTCACTTTTACGACTTCTGACAATGCCGTAGCCACCAGTGAGGAAGTGTTGGGGACCCTGGCCAATGACGACGCCGCCTGCGATATGCCCTACGATAAAACACCCAACCCGTGGCTGGTGGGCGATGCCGACCCACTGAACTACGCCCATCGTGGGGGCGTTATCGATTTTCCTGAAAACACGATCTACGCCTATGCTGAAGTGGTGCTAGTGGGCGCGGATGTATTGGAGATGGACGTCTACCAGACCGCCGATAATGAGCTGGTGGTATTGCACGACCTGAGCGTAGACCGTACCACCAACGGCACGGGTAATGTGGTCGACCTCACGCTCGCTGAAATACTTACCCTGGATGCGGCCTATTGGTTTGTGCCGGGGGAGGGCACTGCCCATGACAGGCCCGATGCCGATTATCCCTTTCGCGGAATCGCCACAGGAGACAAGCCGCCACCCGATGGCTATGCGCCTGAGGATTTTCGCATCCCGACCCTGGAGCAGTTCCTGCAGCGGTTCCCCCGCGCGCTCATTAATCTGGAGCTGAAACCCGATTTGGATGGCGAGGGAAACTACGAACAGCAGATTGCCGACATGCTGCACCGCTATGGTCGTTCCACAGATGTCATCGCCGCGTCCTTCGTCGATGAGGCCGCCAATAACTTCAAGGCGGCAGCCCCCTGTGTGCATACCTCTGTACCTCTGGATCAGGCCACCGTGTTGGTGTTGGGCTCGCAGGGCGACGGTATAATGCCTCCCGTACCGGAGCACGTGTCGTTTCAGGTGCCGCCGGATACCGATGAAATTCAGGGCGGCCAGATTCCGCAGGGTTTTTTCTCGATATTGTCACGCCTGACTTTGTGGCAGATTCCCACGCGGTAAACCTGGCAGTGCAAGTGTGGACCATCAATACCTGTGAGGAAATGTTGCGCATGATTTCATTAGGGGTAGACGCGATTATGACGGACCGTCCAATATTGCTGGAGGAGATTCTAAACACTCCCCCGGAGGAGCGAAGCTGTAATTAGCTAGGGAGCCGCAGGATGGAATTATGACGCCGCCGCTGATAAATAAAACTGACATGGACGTGACACCGACAGTCACGCCGTTCTTCGATGAGGCCACCAGTACCTTCTCCTATGTGGTCCAGGACTCCCGCAGTGACGCCTGCGCCATTGTCGATTGTGTGATGAACCTGGATTACCCCTCGGGCACGATCAGTTTTGACGGCGCCGACCAGATCATCGATCACATCACCACACGCGAGTTAACAGTCGAGTGGATACTGGAAACCCATGTGCACGCAGACCATTTGTCGGCGGCGCCCTACATCCAGGGGCGGTTGGGAGGCAAGATTGCCATAGGGGTGAATATTTCAGTCATCCAGGAAACCTTCGGTGCTGTTTTCAATATCGGCCCCGAATTTCAGCGCGACGGCTCCGAGTTTGACGTGTTGTTAAACGATGGCGATGAAATACAGCTGGGCACTATCACCGGCCATGCGCTCTACACCCCCGGCCACACGCCGGCGTGTATGACCTTCCTTTTTGGCGACTCGGCTTTTATCGGCGATACCATGTTTATGCCCGATGGCGGCACGGCCAGAGCCGATTTTCCCGGCGGTGATGCCGCCACTCTGCATCGTTCAATCCAGAAAATTCTCACGCTGCCTGCCACCATGCGCGTGTTCATCTGCCACGATTATTGTCCCGATGGCCGCGCGGTGGCATGCCAGACCACCATCGCTGAACAACGCCAGTCCAATATCCATGTCAACAGCGCTATTGATGAAGCGACCTTTGTGGCCATGCGGCAAAAGAGAGATGTGACCCTTGGCATGCCGACACTGATCTTGCCGTCGTTGCAGGTCAATATGCGGGCGGGGCACTTGCCGGTGGCGGAGCCTTCGGGGCAGGTGTTTCTCAAGCTTCCTATCAATGCCTTCGGCGAAGACCTAAGCAAGGGTTCTCAGTGAAGGCGTTCGCGCGGATGCTGCCCGCCCTGGATTGGGCCCGTGATTACAATCGGGAATTCATGGTCAGCGACCTGCTGGCGGCAATTATCGTTACCATGATGTTGATTCCGCAATCCCTGGCCTACGCCCTGCTGGCCGGACTGCCCGCCGAAATGGGCCTGTATGCCAGCATACTGCCCCTGATTGCGTATGCGCTGTTTGGCACCAGTCGCACACTGTCTGTGGGCCCGGTGGCTGTTGTGTCGCTGATGACAGCTACCGCTATCGGCAAAGTAGCGGCGAGCGGCAGTGCCGAATATATAGCCGCAGCCATTGCAATGGCCCTGATTTCGGGTCTGATGCTGGTGATTATGGGTCTGTTGCGTTTTGGCTTTCTCGCCAATTTTCTTTCCCACCCGGTGGTATCGGGTTTTATCACGGCATCGGCGCTTATTATCGCTCTGAGCCAAGTGCGGCATATCCTGGGCATAGACGCCCAGGGCGATAACCTGCTCGAATTGCTGAGTTCGTTATTTGCCCACATGGACGGCTTTAACGGGCTGACGCTGGCAACCGGTGGTGCGGCCATTGTATTTCTGTTGTGGGTACGCAGTGGCTTAAGACCGTTGTTAATGCGCTGCGGCTTGGCCGCTAACAGTGCAGCTATGCTCGCCAAGGCGGGTCCGGTACTGGTATTAATCGCGACAATATTGGCCAGTTACTATGCCGATTTTGGCGGGCAGGGCGTTGCGCTGGTTGGCGAAGTGCCGCGCGGCTTACCCCGCCTCTCGGTGCCCACCTTTGATCCGCAACTGTGGTCGGACCTGGTGGTCTCAGCCATGCTCATCTCCATCATCGGCTACGTGGAGTCTGTATCCGTGGGCAGGACCCTGGGGGCGAAACGGCGCCAGCGCATAGACCCCAATCAGGAATTGATAGCGCTGGGCGCCGCCAATGTTGCATCCGCTGTGTCGGCCGGGTTCCCCGTCACCGGGGGGTTTTCCCGCTCCATTGTCAATTTCGACTCCGGCGCGCAGACTCCCATGGCGAGTATTCTGGCGGCTCTGGGCATTGGCCTGGCCGCCATGGTGTTGACCCCGGTGTTATTTTATTTGCCAAAAGCCGCTCTGGCCGCCGCCATTATTGTGGCGGTCATATCGCTGTTTGACTTTGGCGTGCTCGCCCGGGCCTGGCGTTACTCCAAATCGGATTTTATCGCCATCGCCACCACTATTGGCATCACCCTGACCCTAGGGGTGGAATTGGGCGTGCTGGGCGGCGTTCTCTCTTCGGTACTACTTCACCTTTATAAAACATCCAAGCCCCACATCGCCGTCCTGGGCGCCGTAGCGGGCACGGAACATTTCAGGAACGTGGAGCGACATGACGTTATTACCTATAAAAACCTTGTCTCCCTCAGGGTGGATGAAAGCCTCTACTTTGCCAATGCCAGTTACCTGGAAGATTATGTTTACCAACTCATCGCGGATGACAGTGAGCTCGAGCATGTGATTTTGCTGTGCGCCGGCATCAACGAAATCGACATGAGCGCGCTGGAAGCCCTGGAGGCGATCAATCATCGGCTGCGGGATCTCGGGTTGACACTCAATCTCAGCGAGGTCAAAGGGCCGGTCATGGATGCCCTCAAAACAAGCGATTTTATTGAGCATCTCAGCGGTAGAATTTTTCTCTCGCATTATCAGGCAGTAAAATCTCTCAAGTGTGACGAGATTGAGCCGTATATTATTTAGGTGTTTTGCCGCCGATGACTCATTCAGTTAGTCTATGGGTTGATGCCGATGCCTGCCCCAGGGTCATTCGGGACATCTTGTTCCGGGCGGCTGTGCGGGTAGAGGTGCCACTGATACTGGTGGCCAACCATGTGTTGCAAGTACCCCCCTCGCCGTGGATTACCATGACCCAGGTGCCAGCAGGTTTCGATGTGGCGGATAATTACATCGTGCAGCAGGTACGGGAGAATGATCTGGTTATTACTTCGGATATTCCCCTGGCGGCGGAGTTGATCGAAAAAGGAGCCCAGGTGATTACGTCCAGAGGAGAGCGGTACACACGACAAAATATAGGGCAGCGGCTGAATATGCGAGATTTTATGGAGACCATGCGCTCATCCGGTGAAGTCACGGGTGGGCCGTCGACATTGGGCGTGCGGGATAAACAGGCCTTTGCCAATGCTCTCGATCGCTACCTGGCCAGATACGCCGGATAGTGCGATGAGAAAATGGGTCGCTCACTGGTTTATCAAGCGCAATGGCTGGAAAATTGAGGGCCAACTGCCAAAAGATCGCCGCTTTGTACTGATTGCCGCCCCCCATACTTCCAACTGGGATCTACCTTATATGTTGGCATTTGCGGCGGTGTTTGATCTTCGGGTTTCCTGGTTGGCAAAGCACAGCTTGTTTTATCCCCCCATGGGTTGGATCATGCGAGCACTGGGCGGCATTCCCATTGTCAGGGAAAAAAGCAGCAATGTAGTCGATGCAATGGTGGCGGAGTTCTCGTCGCGTTCGGAGTTGGTACTTGTCGTACCCACCGAGGGCACCCGCGCGAAAGTGGACTATTGGAAGTCGGGGTTTTACCACATCGCGGTGGGGGCGGGGGTGCCGATCGTGCCCAGTTACTTGGACTATGGTAAAAAGCGCGGAGGGTTCGGTCCCTCGATCAGCCCCAGTGGCAATATGAGTAAAGACATGCAGGTATTGCGCGAATTTTATGCCGACAAAACCGGTAAGTTTCCCGCGCTATTTGGCCCGGTGCGCCTGCGAGAGGAGGACAAAGACGATGAAAATCGATCACATTAATATTGCAGCTCCCTGGGACTTATTACTGCAGGTAAAGGAATTCTATTGCACCGCCTTGCAGTTAGAAGACGGCCCGCGCCCTGATTTTGGTATCCGCGGCTTTTGGTTGTACGGTGACGATGCGCCCATTGTCCACCTTATTGAAAGCGACAATCATTTTCCCGCCGACCAACCCCATTTTATCGATCATGTAGCCTATGAAGTTACCGCTTTGGATGCGTACATCGAGAGGTTGAAGGGACTGGGTGTCGAGTATAGTGTTAATCACATTCCCGAGTATGAAATTTCACAAGTATTTTGCAAGGACCCCTGCGGTATTGGGGTAGAGGCAAATATCAAAACATCCTAATGTAACTTCCACCCAAAGGGCAACAACATGTTAACGCTACACGGATTTCCGTTTTCCAATTACCACAATATGGTCAAGCATGCATTGCTGCACAAAGGTGTGCCTTTTGACGAGCACATTGTCTACCCCAATACGCCGGAAATGATGGCGCTGAACCCTACCGGCAAAGTACCTGCGATGACCACGGACAAGGGCATACATCTATGCGAGTCTAGTGTGCTGCTGGATTACGTGGAAGAGGCTTATCCCGAGAACGCTCTCTTCCCCGATGACGCGGAGGGCCGAGCGCTGGTGCGTCAGCTTATGAAAATCGCAGAACTGTATATTGAATTGCCTGCCCGACGTTTATTGCCCGCGGTATTCGACAATGCCGAGATTCCCGCGGCGACTCTGGAAGAAGTGAGGGCCGCCTTGGATCGGGGCACCCGTTCTATTAACGCGCTGGCAAACTTCCAGCCCTACGTTGCCGGCTCTACTTTTACTCTGGCCGACATCTATCTGCGCTATGCGCTGGCTATTCCTAAGCTGGTAGGGCCATCGCAGCTGAAATGGAATGTGATGGAGGAAATTCCCGGGCTTGCCGACTGGGATGCCATGCTTGCCGATACGGATATCGCCCACAAAATAGACGAGGATCAACGGGCAAACGCCGAAGAGTTTATGGCGTTTATGGCCAAACCCTGATGTTTGAGGAGGACCGATGACTGATAAGGACTACTCTCAATCTGCATTTCTCGAATTTTTACGCAGTAGCGCTGTTTCGGGTATGGTGAATCCTGGGATGGGGCGCGCGCGCAAGTTAGCGGCGGAGCAGCTTTTCATGCAATTGAAATCGCATGAACGAGTGGACTTGAGGTTGGTGGATGTGGACGAACTGTGTTTACGCTTTCATAAAATACAGGGCTCCACCATCCGTCCCGAAAATCTGGAAGTGTATAGCCAGCGCCTGGCCGGTGCGCTGAAGGATTTCATTCGCTGGGTGGATAACCCTGCACAGTTTGTGTCCAATGAGGGGGAGTTGCCAGAATCCAAGTTGGTTGCGCAAAGAGATGACGCTGGGCAGGCCGGCGCGCGGGAGGATTTGGCCCTCAATCCGCCGCGCAGCCCGCATGATATTTTTCCCGTTCCCATTCGTGAAGACCTGGTGGTGTATCTGCAGAATATTCCGCTGGATATGACGCCCGCAGAAGCGAGCAAAATCGCCGCCGTGGTCAAGGCTTTGGCAGTGCCCGATGAAAAAGAATAATATTAATCGACTAATCTTAATAGCGCCGCTGGTGCTATTTGGTCTGGCGGGCTCCTATTTTCTGGTGATTTTTTTACGCGGCAGTGATGCCGCTGCTTTTCGCGATAGTTTGCTGCCCGAACTTATCGGGTTTTGCCTGGAAGGCTTTTTCCTGGTTGGTTTATTCTCACTGGTTCAACGGCTGCTGGAACGCGATCGCAAGGATGAGTTGAGAAAGAGCCTGCGCGGTGCCCTGCGGGAGATTTTGAGTCATCTCGATGTGGCCGTTTTGGGTGAATACGCCGAGCCAGCCAGTTCGCAGTCTTTAGAGGATGACCCGCTGAGTGTCGCAGCGCTAATTGTCAAACTGAACGAGCGCGAGTTAGACCTTGAGAATATGCGCAAGATCAAGGCCGCCGCCGCTCGAAATGTCAGCACCATGCACGATCTGATTCCAGTGGCCGCGCAACTCAGCGCAGACCATATGCGCTGGTGGTTGGCGATAGCGGATAGCGTACGACATTTGTCCGAGGCGACTGACAAGTCTTCGGTAACATTTTCTGCGCACCGTTTTTTGGCGAATTTGGCTGAGTTTGACGGCCTGCATTTATAGCACGCCCTCCGTGCGACCACCGGGGAGGGTGTTACGCCTGTCGAATAGGCAGTGTCACGGTGATGGCCAGGCCGCTCTGGGTATTCTCCGCGCCAACCGTCCCCCCATGTTGCAATACCGCTCGTTTGGCAATAGACAGCCCCAGGCCGTGCCCGCCGGTCTTGCGCTCGCGCGCACTGTCTGTCCGGTAGAACTCATCGAATAGATTCGCCAGCTCCGATTCCTGCACGCCGGGGCCACTATCCTCCACTCGAATGACATAGGTGTCTTGTGTTTGTTCGAGTGTGACGGTCACCCCGGTATTGTCGGCGGTATATTGGACGGCGTTGCGCAATATATTCTCAAAGCACTTTTTTAACAGGTCGGCATGGCTGGCGATCACAGCTTGCTTCAGTGTACTGCTAAAGGACACCTGTTTGCCGTTACCTTCGCCCTCAAACGTCGCATCGGCACACAGTTCTACCATGAGTACTACCAGGTCAATGTAGACATCGGCGGTAAATTCGCCATCCCCTGTGGCGAGTAATTGGGCGATCAGCGCTTCCAGGCGCTCTGCTTCGAGATCGATACGCTGTAAATATTGGTCCCCCTTTATCGGATCGCGCTGTACCAGGGCCAGGGCTATCCGCAAGCGAGCCAGTGGGGAACGCAGTTCATGGGACACGTCACCTAGCAGGCGCGCTTGCCCCTTTATTTTGTCATCCAGTTGCCGGGCCATTGAATTGAGGTCGCGGGCCAACTCGTCGGTTTCGTCTCCGCCGCGCTCTCGGACCTTGATGCGGGTATTCAAATCGCCGTTTGCCAATTGTCTGGCCGCTAACTGTAGTTCTTTCAATCGATTGGTCAGTACGCGAGAGAGTGCAAAACATAGCAGGCCGCTGATTAAAAAAGCGAGGGTGAGCCGCAGGCCCAGGCTCTGCTTCAGCAGCGCAAGCGGCCCGACCCTGCGGGGCTTGAATACGACCACGGCCCGCAGGGGCCCCTCGGATTCGCGGTATATGCTGTGGCCGATCATAAAACCCTGGGCGGTTTCCATCGATGATCGGCGCCGCCGGCCGCTCAACTGCTGGGCTACCTGGGCCACCCCGGGAACGAGCTCTCGGTTGAACAGTTCTTTCCCGGCAGCGTTCAGCAGGAAAACGTCGACCTTGTGTTCTTCTTTGGTTTTGCGCAGTAGCGCCGGTAATTCGTTGTCACTGACGTTCTGTAGATCGTAGAACAGGCGCAACAAAAACTCTCTCGGTGGGCCCATGGGGCCGGCAACAGGGGGACGATGATCGGGTTGCGCTTCGAAATAGCGGGCGGCAATCAGCCAGCTTCCCAGGATGATGGTGGTAACCAGCCAAAACCCGACAAAGATTTTGACAAACAGATTAGCCCTTATTGTCATATTCCAGGCCGTCCGAGGTCAGGGAAAATTGGTAGCCTATGCCGCGCACACTAAGAATCACATTATCCGCTCCAGTTTGGGAAAATTTCTTACGGAGATTGCTTATATGAACATCGATGCTGCGATCATAGGCCGCTAGCGGCCGACCCAGTGCCTGTTGGGTGAGCGAAGCCTTATCGACCACCTGGCCGGCGTTAGCAAGGAGTATTTTCAAAATATTAAATTCTGCGCTGGTCACCGTCAGGTCTTTGCCATCGTGGCTGGCACTGCGATTTGCCGTATCCAATTGGGTTGTTCCCACAGCGAAAGAGGATAGGTCGAAAGCGTCGGCTCTACCTCCCTCTACCCGCCTGAGGATGGCGCGGAGGCGGGCGGCTAGCTCCCGTGGGTTGCAGGGTTTGGGCAGGTAGTCGTCCGCCCCCAATTCCAGGCCGAGGATACGGTCGGTATCTTCGCCCCTGGCGGTGAGCATTAATATGGGCGTGTTGGTAAATTCCCGAAGCTTGCGCAACACCTCAAGCCCCTGCATCCCCGGCAACATAATATCCAGCACAATCGCATTGTATTGGTGGGTGCCGCAGTGAATTACCGCCTCGTTGCCGTCATGCACAGCGTGCGTGCTGAATCCTTCCAGGTGCAGGAAGTCGGCCAGCAGGGCGCACAGCTCTATATCGTCATCAACGATCAGGACACGGGTATCCATGTGAACCGAGAAGCCTCTTTTTGTTGTCGAGAGTGGGTAGTGTGGACAAGGTGGCCGCAAATGTCACTCGGCTTTAACTTCCTGTAGCATTTCCTAACAATTCTTTACACAGTCACGCAATACAATGACAGGTCGTTGATTTAGAATTATTTCCAGTGGTATTGAGAGTCTAGCGATTACCGCTACTGAATTTATGGAGCGAAGCTTATGAAAAATCCAATCTTTAAATATGTCGCCGCCACCGTGCTCTGTTTGGCGGCATCGACAGGCATCGCAGCGCCACCCATGGGGCCGCCAGGAGCCCATCTAGGGGGCAACCCCATGCAAATGGTTGCGCGCATGTCAGAACAACTGGAATTGTCTGAGGAGCAGCAGGATTCTGTTATTGCACTACTGCGATCTGAGCAGGAAGAAATAGCAGGTGAGCGGGAGCACCTTAAAGAACTTCACTTGTTAATGATGGCGCAGGGCGAGGAGTTCGATCCGGAAGTTGCACACGACTTTGCCGAACAAATAGGCGCGGCTACGGCGAAACTGGCCTACTCAAGAGCGTATACCTTTGCCCAGATTCGCACCATCCTGGATGATGATCAAAGGGCCAAACTCAGTGAGATGCAAGAGCGCCGGAAATCACAGGGTAAAGGGCGGCGCGAGCGCGCGGGCGGTAATAGTGAGTGACAGTCCAGGGTGGTTACGCCATCGTATTTAGCAACACTATTCATTCGAGGAAACAGATATGTTAAAAAAACTGGCAGTACTGGGCATGGCGGCGTTTATCAGTATCTCCCTACCGTGCGTAGCAGGTGAGGGCGAGAGGCATAAACCAGGCGGCGAAGAGCGCTTGGCTCGCATGCAGGAGCACCTTGGTTTAAGTGATGAGCAGGTATCACAAATTCGCGATATTCATGACAGGGGTGGGGATCGCAAGGAAATTGGCGCTGTGTTGACCGAGGAGCAGCGTGAGCAGATGCGCGAGCACCACAAGAACAGACCTGACAAGTCGCGGCCAAAGCCGGAGCAGTCTAGTGAATAGAGCCTGTTAACGCCCTTCATATTTGGAGTATCTCAATTTCCCATCACTGTAGGTGGCGAGCACTTCGATCTTGTGAATATTCTGCTGTGGAACTTTTCGAGGATCTGCCGATAAAATGACAAAGTCGGCATATTTCCCCGGGGTAATGGACCCTTTTACATCTTCTTCAAAGCTGGCGTAGGCGCCACCCATGGTGTAGGCGTAAAGAGCCTGCTCGACGCTGAGTCTTTGCTCCGGGCCGTAGATCTTGCCCTCGCGGCTGGTACGGGTCACTAGGCTTTGTATCCGGCGCAGGGGCGACAGTTCCGACACGGGGAAATCGGAGTTGGCGGCATTCACCACGCCGTAGTCGAAAGTCGAAGCATTGGCGAACATCCATGGCCAGCGCTGTTCACCATAGGCCTCCAGCATCGGTCCTTTTTCGAAGATGTAGGAGTGAGGGGCCAGTACCACCTTCAAGTCACTCATACGTTGCATAATCCGCGCACTGACAATGGAGCCATGTTCAATGCGATGGCGGGCCGCTGTGCCCGCATCGTTGATGAGCCGAGCATAGGCATCCAACACCATGTCGATTTCGTAGTCCCCATTGGCGTGAATGGCCGCCTGAAATCCTGCATCGTGTACGGCTTCAACCAGCTGGTTGAGCTCCGCCTGGCTGCGCTGTGGTTCCTCGCCGCGATAGTCCGGGCGATCGGCGTAGGGTTCATGGAGACGCGCGGTGCGACCGGAAAGCGACATGCCGTGAAAGATCTTGATGGTTCTGGCGCGTAGCCACGGGTTGGAAAAGGGCCGCCAGCCAATTAACGACGCTATCTCGTCAAAATGTTTTAGTGCGAACGCAGCGTCCAGCGATCCACCGTCGAGCATTAAGTTGACGCGCACCCCATAACTGGATGGGTCGGTCCACCAAAAAAGCAGGGCCAATTTCGGCGGAACCAGAGCCTCGCCGTAACTTGTAATGCCATTTTCCAGCGCGGTTTGCAGAAAGCTGTCGATGCCGGCCAGCGCCCCGGAGAGATCGTGGGGGTAGGGCGAAGGTTGCGCGGGTACAAACAATAAACTCTGTGCCGCCATTTCACCCAACAGACCGGTGGGTTCGTCGTCGGGGTCTCGCCGTATGAAGCCGCCCTCGGGGTCCGGGGTGGTCGCAGTAATGTTGGCGTTTTCCAGTGCCAGGGAGTTCGCCAGGAATAAATGCAAGCTATTGTGAATGAGTAATATGGGCCGCTCGATGCCGAAGCTGTCCAGTTGGATGCGTGTTAAGTGGCCGCCAAAATTGGTGTCGTCATAGCCATGCCCCACCACCCATTCACCTTCATCTTTATTCACTGCCGCGACGCGCAGCAACTCACCCAGCACGGATAACTCTTTCACGTTCTCCAGCGCCACCGAGCCCGGCGGCAAGCCCATGGAGTGCGCATGGGCATCGTTAAAGGCTGGAATGGCCGTTTGTCCCGCAAGATTGACCAGCTTCGTGTTATCCCCTGCGAGCAATAGAATCTCATCGTCGCTGCCCACATGGGTAATGTTGCCGTGACTGATCGCAAATGCCGAAGCACCCTCGGTCGCAGGATCCATGGTGAGCAGTGTTCCACCGTGAATAATGAGTTCTGGTGGCTTACCCTGGTCGCACGCGCTGATGACAACCACGACAAACAACAGACCCAAATGGCGAACCAGCGGTAATATCTTCACGATAGACAGAGCCTTGTTTGAAGAATTGTTGACCATCATGACCTGGCGCGCCGCAAATGCTACCCCGATACGAGTCTATCGAAGAAACGCACCGGCTAGTTCAGCGAGCCATCCACCCAAAATTTGGTGCCTTTTACCGTCGCCTGTAAGGCAATGCCACTTTTGGTGAAGGTGTACACGGTGACATTTCCAAAGTAGGCTTCTCCCTGCACGGCTCCGCCTTTATCATTAGCCTTCAGAGCGGCATCGGCGTTGCCACCAAAAGTCCAGCCACTTTCTACAAACTGCCTCATAGCTTCTTTGGTGTGAAAAATCATCACGATGCGATAATCTTTCGCCCCGGCTCCGAACCCGATGCCCCCTTCCACCATATTCATATAGGTGTACGCGCCGGAGCTATTATCTTTGACCAGGCCAAACCCAGTGCCGGCGGCAAACAAAATGACATTGACATTGACGTTGCTAAACACGGCATAACCCGGTGCAGTGCTCAATTGAGTGCGCGTGTCTGGCTTCTGTTTGAACAGCTGGGTGAGTGTGCTGTCCTTCATTGTCCGTATCGCCTGCTGTTTCTCTTCCACTGTTCCCGAGCCCATGGATGCACAGCTGGACAGCGTGAGAGCTAGTGTCAGGAAAAAGGTTCCGGTTATCAGTGGCATCACAAATACTCCCGATCGAATTCTCAATCCCATACTGCCATAATGTTACACCTTCATTGTGAGAACACAGAGTAAAAATGTCTTATAACTCGAGCAAAGCGTTGCCGCGGTATATTGACAGGGCGGCTACATGATTCAGGGGAGTTGCCTATGTGGGGCGGTAACGTAGTTGTTGGGCACGGCCAAATATTGGAGAAATATTCATGAAAATTGAAATCAATGAAATGGGAAGACAATTGATCTTATGGGGTGCGATTCTGTTTCTTGTCGGCCTTTTGCAGGGGGCACTTATCCCATATTTTCAGAATCCAAGAATGGCTTTGTCAGCCCACCTCGCGGCCATTCAAAGTGGCATGGCACTCATGATATTCGGCTTAATTTGGGCACTTTTGGCGCTGCGCGAAAAGTGGCTTAAAATTGCGTTCTATGCAAGTGTAGCAAGTATGTATTTGGTCTGGTGCGCCATCACTTTAGGCGCTATTTTGGGCGTTGGCCGAGTATTACCTATAGCCGGTGCCGGTTTTTCAGCGCCCGCGTTGCAGGAAATGATCGTACAGCTAATTGTGACTGCCGGCGCGGGGCTGGGCCTACTGTCCTCAGGGTTAATCGTTCTCGGTCTTGTCGAGGGGTTAAAATTGAAACGTTAAGGATGGGTACCTCTGGCAGGAACGCATTTACCCCGAATTACCGGCACCGTTTGCCGATCGGGATATTTCCCAGCCTGTTGGTTATGTGAGATGAGCGGCAAAGGCCCGTGTCAGCAGGCAGGCTCTGGAAATTCCTTGGCAATTATTCAAAAGGCACGTTGTAGTGCTCTTGGTACCGTTGAAACAGTTGGCGTTCTTTGGCCCGCTCATCGTTGATGTCGTATTTATGTTTGCCGAATTTACCTTTCGGTTTTCCTTCCAGGTATTTCAGCATTTTTGCTTTGGCTTCATCTGCGAGCTTCATACCAAAGTGGCTGTAGATATTTTTGATGCAGCCCATAGGATCATCCATTAGATCTTGATAGCGTGAGTCGGCAATATTTGCCGCAGGCACAACACCGCTCTCGCGTTGATCCATGACTTTTTCCAGCCGCTGGGAAGTCGCTTCTCCCATGATAATGTTTTCAAACATCTCGGCCTGAAAGGGTTGGTCGCTGCGCATGGAGTAGAGGGTGCCAATCAGACTGGTGGTTGACGCCATACATTTGATCGGGTCGCGGTGAGTTTGAACGATGCGAGCATCGGGATACACCTTCAATAAATTTTCGAGATGAACCTGATGTTCAGGCGCTTTTAGCAGCCAGCGATTACGGGGATTTCTCCACTGCAAAATTTGCAGTATTTGTTTGTGGTGCTGATAAACCGGGAGGTAGTTTGCCTGTGCCAGCCACACACTGTAACTCGGTGTCTGGTGCAGTGCTGCTATCTGGTCGCTGATAAAAGAGCTGCACATAATTTGCCCGCACTCGGCTGGAATTTTACCGCCCATCTCATGCATGGCGGCAAATTCAGGAGCCACACGATTCCACTGAGTGGCAATGTTGTGAGCGCGTTCGATGCGCGGATCGGTATTGTAAGTGGCCGCTTCCGGCGGCGGGCAGGGCAACATGGCTTCCCAGGTCAGGGGCACCCCAACCTCCGGGTCCTGTGCCAACAGCTCAAACAGAATGGAAGTGCCAGAGCGAGGCAAGCCCACAATGATCATGGGCGCCACAATTTCTTCTTCAAGTATTTCCGGGTGTTGCTTGAGTGTATCGATTACCTGAAGGCGTGTGCTAAGCCATGTGATGATGTCGTTGCGCGCCATCAATCGTCCCATCAGGGTGAGTTGCGCCTCTTCTTCCAGCGCTTTGATGAGCACGTGAAAAGGTTCAATCCAAAGATCGTTTCCAAAATCAGTTAGTCCAGTTACTCTTTGGGCTTCTTTTAGCAGGGACTCTTCATCCAGTGGAACTACCGCCGGTAAATTAAAACATTCCCCTTCCCGATTCATCTTTGATAACCATTCGGGGTGTACTGTGGGTGTCCATAACGGTGTATTAGCGTTGCTCATAACTCTTTCCCTTTCTCTATTACGGGATGGTCGCAATAGCCTTCACGGGTGGGAGCGCAGATATTGCTCAACTGGCAGGACTCCAATAATTTGCTCACTCATAACTCCGTTGGCATTTTGAGGGTAACTCGTCGTTTCGTCTAAAATTCTGCTTGCTTTATATGGGACGAACGTCCTAATATAACCTCAATAATGCACATTCGTCCAGTAGGGTGGTGAAATATGTTCGGTGATAACCCCAATGATACGGAGTTGAAGGCAAGCTGGGATGACTTCTGTGACCGTTTAAAAGGCGCTTCGGATCTTATCTTTCGTGATACGACTCCGGTGCATGATATAGACCGTGCTAAGGGCTTACGGCTATTAGCCCGTAATATTTCTTTAGGACTGCAGTTTCACCTCGACAATCACGATCCGAATTTTCCGGAAATCATGCATTACTTTGATCCTGTTCGTAAGCAGGGGGGGGACAATACTGACGCTTATTACTCGGGAGCTCCGATTAATGGTGTCAATACATACCGCATCAGTGGCAAGCGCGGCAGTGCACAATATTTTGCTGTTACGGTGTTGGAAGATGGCAATACTCCGTGGGGTGGGGCGGTTACTGGAGGTCTAATAGACGATGAATTTATGGTTGATGAAGAGGGAAATTTCGAATTAATTCTGAGCCCGGAGGAGCATGCAGGTAACTGGATAAAAACGGATGCTAAAAGTTGGCGTGTGACCTTCCGGGAGTTTTTTGCGGACTGGGAAAACGAACAGCCCATGGTGGCTCGCATTGATCGACTCAATGATGTGGATCACAACCCGGATCTAACGCCAGGAGAGGTTCGAAGGGGTTTGTTGGCGAGTGCAGACTGGATTCGCACGTCCACCCTTTATTGGGCAGATATGCTCGATAAGTGGAAGGTACAGCCCAATAAGTTTCTCAATTATCGCCAGCTAGACAACAACGAAATTGATGCCACCCCAGGTGGTGAGCCGCTAATTTGTTACTGGCAACTGCCAAAAGACGAGGTGCTGGTGGTGCGCGTAAAACCGCCAAAGGCAACTTATTGGGCCGTTGAGTTCGGCAATTACTGGTGGGAAACCATGGATTACCGCAACCGTCTGTGCAACACCAATTGCCACTACGCTGAATTACAGGAAGATGGCGAATTGATTCTGGTCATTTCTCATGACGATCTCGGCTATGCCAACTGGCTGGACCCATCCGCCCATGAAGAAGGATACATCACGGTTCGCTGGATGGGCGCCGAGGACCACCCCGTTCCAGTATGCACACAGATGAAAGTAGAAGCTCTGAACACTTATCTGCCTACCAATGTGAAAAAACTCACCAGAGCTGAACGCAAAGAGCAGTTGGCGTCTCGGCGTCGCGGTATTGCTAAGCGCTTTGGTTTTTAAGTCGAACGGGGATCTCCGTAATGCCAAAAATTGTTGATCACGAAGCACGCCGTTTGGAAATTACTGAAGTGGCTGTGTGCCTTATTGCCGAAGGCGGATTAGAGGCAGCGACTATTCGTAAAATTGCACAGAAAAGTGGTTATTCAAAGGGCGTGGTTGAGCATTACTTTGATAACAAAGAAGAATTGATCAGCGCGACGCTTGAGTGGGCGAATTTACGCTACAGGGAAAGAGTAGAAAAATCGACGGAAGGCTTGCGGGGCTTGGCGGCAATTAAGAAATGTTTGGAGGCTACCTTACCTCTCTCAGAAGAAATGCGTGTCGAGTGGAAGGTACGCCTAGTGTCTTGGAGTATTGCCGTTGTTGATGAGGCGTTGCAAGCACGTCAGGGAGCCCGCTTCCAAGATGCGGTTGATCACTTCGCCCTGCACTTTCAAGAAGCCTTTGACGACAAAGAAGTCCCACAGCGCGAGACGGCACAGGAGAATGGTCGCCGTCTGTTAAATATAACCAGCGGCATCGCTATCGCTGCACTGCACAACGAGATGTATGGAAAACGAGCATTTCTGGAAGGCGAGATCAGTTACTTAATAAATAACATTGCGCATGCACATTAAGATTGTCGAATATGCGCCTGGAGAAGTTAACTTGTCTATACCAGATACTGTACGTCGTCAGACCTTTTGGGGCCACTTGACTCTATTTCTAAGAGACACTTTTCTGCTAGCTGCTTCTCCAGTTTAGCCTGCTAATCGCAGGTTATGTATTTTTCTCCGGTTCAACGTACGAGATTTCACCGCCGCACGTTGATCCAGTATTTCGTTTCGCCTGCCATCGTAGACATCTGCCGGCGTGACGTTGTCCAGTGACTCGTGATACCGCTCATGGTTGTAATGCTCGACCCACTCGGTAATCGCCTTTTCCAGTTCCCAGGGATAGTAATAATTCTCCAGCTTAACCACGTTCTTCATTGAGCGGTGATACCGTTCGATCTTGCCCTGGGTCTGCGGGTGATACGGCGCGCCGCGGGTATGTTCAATGTCCTGGTCTTTGAGCCAGGTCTTCAACTCACCA
>SMVB01006611.1_pt1 | contig 18844 bp, 17 predicted proteins | sample 2456461 | NCBI WGS metagenome assembly SMVB01 (sample SAMN11095934, study PRJNA526329) | marine sediment metagenome | biome: Marine sediment; feature: Surficial sediment; material: Deep marine sediment; isolation source: Hadal surficial sediment | place: Pacific Ocean | collected 2014-05 | depth...
AATGGTTCGAAAATTGCCCAGCAGACCCCCATGACTGGCGTGGACCAGCCAGCGATCCTCGGACTCGAACGGCCCCGGCAGGCCAAGCGTTTCGAAATCGTCCTTGCTGAGATCGCCGTTGTACAGATCGTCGTCGTAGAGAAAGGCGCCGCCCAGTTCCGTCTCTGCCCACCCCGATAAGTGTCGAAACTCACCTTGCACACCTACTCCCCGGTCCCGAATCCAGCGCGGTTCGACAATCGCATCGTAGTTCGGCGCAAGGTTCAGGTAATAGGGCAGGCCGATATCCGGACCCTCGTCGCCAAAGCGCATGCTCGGAAACAGAAACCCGGACATGCGCTCATCGGTCACCGGAAATCGCAGGTAAGGCGTGTAGAAGATGGGCACGTCCTTGACTCGCACCACGGCTCTGCGCGCAATCCCCCACTGAGCCCCATCCTCCACTTCAATGGTGCGGGCATGGACCGACCAGCCGTTGTTACCGGGTTCGCAACGGGTAAAGGTAGTCTGTGTGCCGTGCAGGGTTGCCGCTTCGTCCCGCGCGATGCGCTCCGCCCGACCCCGAATCTGGTGCTCATGCAACAGGAACTGCGCGTCGTTCACCTGCAGCGCGCCGCTGTCGAGGTGCATTTCGCCCGACTTCCCGATGATCAGGATATCGGGTTCGCGCAACACCACATCGCCCGTCGCGACCACGCGCTGATCCGCGTCGTAGTACGTCGCGACTTCGCTGGACAGTGAGCGATTGCCTTGATGGATCTCCACGCCACCCCGGAACACTGCGCGCTGATCAATCCAGACCTCCGCCGAGCCGGCGCTGGCTTTGATCGAGAACTCCGTGGGGTCGGAATTGCGCGGCAGGGCGAAGGCCGGTTCCACATAGGCCCCTTCGCAATACTCGGGCAGCCGGGCCCTGATCGACGCGGACAAGTCAGCCCACTCCACCCAGTCCAGCCGTTGCGCGCCCTCGTCACCGAACGCCGAAGTGGTCACGAAGACCAGGAGCAGGGTAAACGGGCGCATCTGACGCATCGGAGGGAGGGTTGGATCCGGGCAAGAGGGAGGGGCCGGATGATAAAAGATTCCACCGTCGCACCGCCACAGTCCGGGTATACGCACTACCCATAGGCGGTCTCGCTATAATGCGCCTGTGCACACCGACCGACACACCGCACTGTACGCCTGGGCCGATGCATCGCTGGCCAGGCGGCATCTCGAACCATCCGGCGAATGGACGCCACTCGAAGGCGAGGCGAGCGCCCGCCTGTTCTTCCGTCGTCCGGTCGCATCAACCGGCCAACCGAGTAGCGTGATCGCCATGGACGCGCCGCCGGAGCATGAAAACAACGCGCAGTTCGTCGCCCTCGCGCAACGCTTCAGAGCCGCGGGCATTGCCGTGCCCGAGATCCTGGCCAGCGACCTGCAGCGCGGTTTCCTGCTGGTCGAAGATCTGGGGGACACCCTCTTCGAGGCCAGCTACGCGACCGCCGACCGGGAAGCGGCTCTGGAGTCCGCGCTGGCGACGCTGGTGCGCTTTCAGCAACTCCCCGAAGACCCCTCGGTACCGCCTTACACCACCGAACGGTTCATCGATGAGCTGGAGTTGTTTCGCGCGTGGCTGTTGGAGGGATGGCTCGAACTCGAATTGTCCGCGACCGAGCAATCGCAACTCGACGACGTTACGGCCCGGCTCATCGCCACCGTCGAGGCCCAACCGCGGGTCTGCATCCATCGCGATTACCATTCCCGGAATCTGATCTGGCGGGCCGATCGAACGACCGGCGTCGTCGATTTCCAGGATGCGCTCTGGGGCCCGGTGAGCTACGACCTCGCCTCCCTGCTACGGGATTGCTACGTCCGCTTCGACGAATCCGAGATTGACCATTGGCGCGCCCGCTACCTCGAGCTGGCCCGCGCCGGGGGCGTGCTCGACATCGATCCGGACCTGTTTCGTGAGTGGCTCGACCTGACCGCATTGCAGCGGCAATTGAAGGCGCTCGGTATCTTCGCCCGCCTGCAGCTCCGGGACGGGCGTAGCAGCCATCTCCAGGACATCCCGCCGGTTCTGGATCATGCGATCAGCGTCGCCGCCCGCTATCCCGAGCTCACCGGGTTCGCCGACTGGCTCAGCAGTCGTGTCCGGCCCAACGTCCTTTCGCGTCGAAGAAGGCGCGTCGATGAAAGCCCCCCAGTGAAAGCCCCCCAGTGAAAGCAATGATACTGGCCGCCGGTCGTGGCGAACGGCTCGGTCCGCTCACCGATCACACGCCCAAGCCCCTGCTGGAGATTCATGGTGAGCCGCTGATCGTGCATCAGCTACGTTGGCTGAAAGCCGCCGGCATCACTGAACTGGTGATCAATCTGCACCATCTCGGCGCTCAGATCGAAGCCACTCTCGGCAACGGCAACGCGTTCGGCGCGACCGTCCGCTACAGCCGTGAACGGTCCCTGCTGGACACCGGCGGCGGTATCCGCCACGTCTTGCCGATGCTGGGCGAGGAACCGTTCGTGATACTCAACGGCGATATCTGGACGGACTTCGAGTTCTCCGGATTGCCTGCGTCGTTGGGCACCGACCTTGCACACCTGGTGCTCACCGACACGCCGGCCCATCGGGCAGCGGGTGATTTCGATCTGCAGGGTGACCGGGTTCGCCGCGATGGAGACCGAGCGATGGTGTATTGCGGAATTTCGGTGCTATCGCCCGCACTCTTCGAGGGAGCCGCCCACGAATCCGCCGACGGCCCGACTGAGGCCGCATTCTCTCTGAGCGATCTGTTGTTCGACGCCGCGGCGCGCAATCGGCTCGGCGGTCAGCGATTCGCCGGGACCTGGATCGACATCGGTAGCCCGGACCAACTGGAGGCCGCGCGGAGCAGTTCGCGCAGATCCAGGCCGGTCATCACACGCCCGGAGTAGATTTTCGTACAATAGCTGCCCCATGAGCAGCCCCAACGACTACTGGATAGCGCCATCCATCCTGGCGGCCGATTTCGCCCGCCTGGGCGACGAAGTCACCCACGTGCTCGACGCGGGCGCGGACATCATTCATTTCGATGTGATGGACAACCACTATGTGCCGAATCTGAGCATCGGGCCGTTGGTGCTCGAATCGCTGCGCCGGCACGGCGTGCAGGCACCCATCGACGTTCATCTCATGGTGAAACCGGTGGACCGGCTGATTGGCGACTTCCTCGCGGCCGGCGCCGACTACATCTCGATCCATCCCGAGGCCGCCGACCACCTGCATCGATCGCTGGCGCTCGTCCGGGAAGGTGGGGCCAAGGCCGGCCTGGTGTTCAACCCGGGCACCCCCCTGACCCATCTGGAACCCGTGATTGATCTGGTGGACCTGGTGCTGATCATGTCGGTCAATCCGGGGTTCGGCGGCCAGGCGTTCATCGAGTCGAGTCTCGACAAAGTCCGGGCGGTACGGCAACTCATCGATCAAACCGGTCATGCCATCCGGCTCGAGATCGATGGGGGCATCAAGCCCGACAACATCGCCGCCGCGGCACGCGCGGGCGCCGACACCTTCGTCGCCGGATCCGCGATCTTCGGCACGGCAGACTATGCCAGCACAATCGCCGCCATGAGAGGCGCCCTTGCCGAGCTCGACTAACGCAACGCTTCAGCGGCGCTTCTCGGGATACCTCTTCGATCTGGACGGCACCCTGGTCGACACCGCACCGGATATCGACGCGGCGTTGAACGCTGCGCTGGCCGACGCGGGCTTACCCACGGTCGACGAATCGTTGACACGCCACTGGGTTGGCCACGGCAGCCGGATGTTGGTCGAGCAGGCGCTGACATTTCACGGCGTACCCGAACTGATTGAAGATACCGCGGCCATGGATGCCATGCTTGCAACGTTCATCGCGTACTACGGTGCCCACATCGCGGATCACAGCGAGCTTTATCCGGGTACGCGCGAAACGCTGAAGCGACTCGGCGAGCGTGGCGCGGGTCTTGCCGTGGTAACCAACAAGCTCCAGGCCCTGAGCCACCGGGTGCTCGACGCGCTGGATCTTGCTCACCACTTTCAGGTGATCGTCTGCGGCGATACCCTGCCCGTGGCTAAACCCGACCCCGGGCCCGCGCTGCACGCCTGCCAGATACTGGGCGTGGAGGTCGCCGACACCTTGTTCGTGGGTGATTCGCACACCGATGTGGAATGCGCGAGGGCGGCCGGCTGCGCAATCGTGTGCATGCGGGACGGTTACAATCACGGCACACCCGCCGAGCAACTCGGCGCCGACGCGGTCATTGATTCACTCAGCGAGCTGATTTAGGCTCCGTGCCTCGCATGCCACCGTGTTTGATGCGCACGAGACCGATGAGACGAAGCGACCCCAAAACCCATCCACGATGGCGCTGATCCCCTCTCGCTGACCGCCACGGCCGCCAGCACGTCCGTCTCCGAACCTCTCGTTAGACCGTTAAAGAGCGCATCGTCATGACACCCGCCGAGTTCGAACGCCTGGCCCAGGAGGGCTACAACCGCATTCCCGTGGTCGAGGAAGTCCTCGCCGATCTGGACACGCCACTGTCTGTCTATTTGAAGCTGGCCAGCGGCCCCTATTCCTATCTGCTGGAGTCTGCCCAGGGCGGCGAAAAGTGGGGCCGCTATTCGATAATCGGGCTGCCCTGCCGAACCGTCATCACCGTTCGCGGACATCACATCAGCGTCACCACGGACGGTGTGCTGGACGAAGAACTGGACAGCGATGATCCGCTGGGCTTCATCGAAGCCTACGCCGGGCGCTTTAACGTCGCCGACGTGCCGGGACTCCCTCGCTTCTATGGCGGCCTGGTGGGTTACTTCGGCTACGACACCGTACGCTACGTCGAAAAACGACTGGCCGGTTCCACCCCGGACGACCCGCTCAACGTGCCGGACATCATGTTGATGGTTTCCAACGACGTCGTGGTGTTCGATAACCTGAAGGGCCGCATGAAGCTGATCAGCCTGGCCGACCCCGGGGAGCCGAACGCCCTGAACCAGACCCGCGAGCGGCTCAGGGCCACCGCCGCCCGGTTGTCGGGCGAGGTACCCGAGATTCCCGACAGCACCGCCAATCAGCCCATTGAGGAGAGCGACTTCGACTCGGAATTCGGCCGCGATGCATTCATGGAATCGGTTGAAAAGATCCGTGATTACATCGTCGACGGCGACGTCATGCAGGTGGTGCTGGCGCAACGCATGTCGATTCCATTCAGCGCGGCCCCCATCAATCTGTATCGCGCGCTGCGCGGTCTGAATCCGTCGCCCTACATGTATTTCATGGATCTCGAGGCGTTCCAGATCGTCAGTTCCTCTCCTGAGATCCTCGCCCGGGTGGAAGACGGCGTCATCACCAACCGGCCGCTGGCCGGTACGCGCCGGCGTGGTTACACCGACGAAGAAGACCTGGCGCTGGAGGCGGAGTTGCTGGCCGACCCGAAGGAGATCGCCGAACACCTGATGCTGATCGACCTTGCTCGCAACGATGTGGGCCGGGTCGCACAAATCGGTTCTGTGCAGGTGACCGAGCGCTTCACCGTCGAGCGCTACTCCGACGTCATGCACATCGCCAGCCAGGTCGAAGGCAAGCTGCGCAGCGACAAGACGGCCATCGACGTGCTGCGCGCCACACTGCCCGTTGGCACGCTGTCCGGCGCGCCAAAGGTGCGGGCGATGGAGATCATCGACGAGTTGGAACCCGTCAAGCGGGGCATCTATGGGGGTGCCGTGGGATACCTCGCGTGGAACGGCAACATGGACACGGCGATCGCGATCCGCACCGCTGTGATCAAGGACGACACGCTGTACATCGAGGCCGGCGGCGGCATCGTGGCTGATTCGGTACCGCGACTCGAATGGAAAGAGACCATGAACAAGGGCCGCGCAATCTTTCGCGCCGCCGCGCTGGCGGAACGGCGCTTCAAAGACCTCGACTGATTTCAACCAGCGCGCCTGTCAACGCTCGGATCAGCGATTGACGGACCGTGCGGGAATGCGTACCGTCGCCCGGACGAGCTTCAGGTGTCCGATCGATCGCTTAGGCGACTCTTAGCAATCGGAGGATGAAACGGGAAGACGGTGCGTGTGTTTGCACAATTCCGTCACTGCCCCCGCAACGGTAAGCGAGCGAAAAGGCGATCTCGCACCACTGTGCATCAGCATGGGAAGGTGATCGCCCCGAACTTCAGGTTCACTCGTAAGTCCGGAGACCGGCCTTAAGCGTAGCTTAATCATGAGATCGCGGTGGGCGATCAATCGGCGCGCTACCGACCGCCGGCCACTGCCGGAGCACGGCTCGCTTTTCGACCCCTGCCAATCGATCTCGTAAATGCCCGGGTGTGGGCAGGAGAGATCACGTGTTAGCAAGACTATTGATGGGTGCCGCCCTGGCGTGCACCGCAACCTCCGTATTCAGCGCCACAGAAACCTCGAACCCGGCACTTGAAACCATGGTCGTCAGCGCCTCGCGGACGCCGTTGTCCATCACCGAATCAGGCAGTTCCATCACGTTGATCACGCGCGATCAGATCGAGCGCCGTCAGGCGGTGTTCGTGGTAGATATGTTGCGCGATGTACCCGGCCTTGCCATCAGTCGCGCCGGCGGTCCGGGTTCCCAGACCCAGGTGCGGGTGCGCGGCGCGGAAGCAAACCACGTACTGGTATTAATCGACGGGGTGCGCGCGAACGACCCCGCGCTGGGCGACGAGTTTCGTTTCGAGTATCTGACGACCAGCGACGTCGAGCGCATCGAGGTGATTCGCGGACCGCAAAGCGCGCTATGGGGCAGCGAGGCCGTCGCCGGGGTGATCAACATCATCACCGGCCCCGGACGCGTCAGTGACAATTTCGGCATGCTCGCCGAAGTCGGCGAAAATAGTTCGACCCGGATCCAGGCGCATGGCGGGTTGTCCCGGAAGACCTTCAGCGCCCACGGCTCGGTATCCCGAATCGAGACGGACGGCACCAACATCTCCCGCACCGGCAACGAAGACGACGGCTTCGAGAACACCACCGTTTCGGGCGGTGTGACGTTTCAACCCGGCGAACGTTCGAGCATCGAGATCTCCGGACGCTGGGTCGATAGCGACAAAGACTTCGATACCATCGACTTCGGCACCGGGTTGCCCGCCGATGCCGATCTCACCGAAGAAGCCACCCAGGCCCAGCTCAACGCACGCGGAAACCTCAGCACCCTGGACGGACGCTGGACGCACACGCTTGGGATCACCTATCTCCAGACCGACAACGAAACCTTCAGTGCCGGCACGAGCAACGGGTCCAGCGATGCCGATCGAACTCGCGTGTATTACCAGACAAGCTACGCGCTGGGGTCGTCGCAAACGCCACCGCACCACGTGACGCTGGCCCTCGAATACGAAACCACCGACTTTCAGCAACGCGGCGAGGCGTTTTTTTTTGGTGACCCTAACCAGGATCAGGAAATCGATACCACCAGCGCGGTCCTCGAGTACCGCGGCTGGATCGGCGATGCGTTCAGCTACTCCCTGAGCGGTCGCCACGATGACCACAGCGACTTCGACGATGCCACCACCGGCCGCGCCGTCGCAGCCTATGCGCTGAGCGCGCGAACCCGCCTGCGCGGCTCCGTCGGCACCGGTCGCAAAGCACCCACCTTCACCGAACGTTTCGGCTTCTTCGCGGATGTGTTCATTGGTAATCCCGATCTGGAACCCGAGCGGTCCTTCGCCTGGGACATCGGCATCGAACAGCGCTGGCTCGACGGACGGGTGCGCGTGCAGGTCAGCTATTTTGACCAGGACCTCAAAGACGAGATCAATGGCTTCGTTTTCGATCCCGATTCGGGGCTGTTCACCGCCGAGAATCTGCCGGGGACGAGCGAGCGCGACGGTGTTGAATTGTCGTGGGCGGCGAGCTTTGGCAACCTCGAACTCGCGGGCAGCTACACCTACACCAACAGCACCGAAGATCGCAATGGTGCAACCACCGATGAGATTCGCCGACCCGAACACGTGGCGAGCGCCAACATCAACTACGTGATGCTCGACGAACGACTGAACTTGAACCTCAACATTTCTTACACCGGCGAGCAGGACGACATCTTTTTCCCACCGTTCCCCGAGCCCTCCGACGTGGTGACGCTTGATGACTTCACGCTGGTCGATTTCGCCGCCCAGTACCGCATCAACGATCGCATCGCGTTGTTCGGGCGGGCAACCAACCTGTTCGACGAGTCCTACGAGGAAATCCTCGGCTTCCGCACGATGGGACGCGCGGTATACGTCGGCGCAAGGTTCGAACTCGGTCAGTAGGGGAGCACATTCATGAACTACTTATTGATGGTGCTGGTTGGGCTCGCCCGCTTCGTTCCCCATGCCTGGAACATCACACCCATTGGCAGGAGGTAAAACTCAGCTCCTGAAGATCGATTACGGCCAAAATTGCGATCTCGGTCACCGTCCGGGTGCCGGATTGTCTGGTTCTACGAAAAAACCCTAGACACCTCCACTATTTAGGTCCATATTTCCATTATTCCTTCATTATCGCCTCGGTAGGACCTGCGCAGATAGGCAGCCCGGGCACCGAACCCCCTACACTTCAGGGGTGGGAGTTCGAACTTGAGACCAGGATTGTGTGTGAGCGTGGGCTTGGCGATGCTGTTGCTGTCGCCGATTGCCGCACATGCCACCACTACCTTGGATTACGATGCCTACCTCGGCGGCGCGAAAGTGGGCGGCGCCGTTGTAACCATTGAGCGCAGCGCCGAGAGCTACACGATCCAAGGCAAGGCCTGGAGTACGGGATTTCTCAGGCTGATCACGAAGTGGCGCAGCTATTTCAGCGCCTCGGGCAACCTCGATCACGGCCGGCCGGTCGCCCAGGAGTACGGCTTCATCGAAAAAGCCCGCAACAAGATCAAAGAAATCTTCATGCGCGACGGCGAAATCCGTTACACGAAGAACGGTCGAGAGCGCCGACCCCAGGTCGATCCTACGCATACCGATCTCCTGTCCGCCCTGTTCATGCCGAACGGGTGTGGCACCCAGAGTTCGGTTCACAATGGCAAAGACTACTTCCGGCTGACCCTGACCGCAGAGCACAGCGACGCCAACGGCATGCGCTGTGAGTACCTCGTCATTGACGAAGACGATGAATTGACCCGTGCCACCATCTGGCTGGGTATTGTCGACGGCCTGCTCGTGCCCACGCGCATGGACTTCGAAGGCGCTATGCAAGGCTCCCTCCGCCTCAAGAGCTGAGCTTGAGCTCAACCCGTTGCGCATCTGGCGATAAGAACGGGATAAATTCCTCGATTTAGTTCTAAGCCCCTGAATTCAGGGCCTCGGGTCCCTTCCTAAGGGAACCCTAAGGCTGTTCTCAGCCTTCATCAGCGCTCCTCTAACTTCAGGAGGACTTCAACAGACATCGCAACGATGTCTCAGCTCGCCTTCAGGTCTCCAAATGAGCGCCTGAATACCTTGAACCCCACGACAAACGAGCAACCGGAGACGGCTCATGTGGGGTTCAAACGCAACGATTCTGGCAACGATCCTGGTATTCGGCGGCGGCTGTGCGGCCCAGGCGCATCGCCCCGAGGACGCCGCGCTACTCCAATCGCCACAGCACGCAACAGCGCCGCAGCACGAATCGAACCCACTGACCGATTCGCTGAAGCTGGGGCTGCATGTGGTCCGCAGCCAGATCTTGGAGCCCCTCAATCGCCCCGTGTCGTACGTTTCTCGATTGGCATTGCTGGTTGGTAGCACAGCCAACGACGCCTCCCGGGAAGTCGCCCTGCGCACCGTTCGATTGCCGGCACTCGACGGTCGCGAAGCGGCGCCGCTGCACAAAGGCGAAGGCATGGATCTGGAGGCCTGGGAAGAGCAACTCGACGAACTCGTCGGCGACCATCGCTCATTCGGCAAGATCGAGCTGCTCATCGACGGTGACGAGTACTTCCCGGCGCTGGAATCGGCCATCGCAAATGCGCAAGAGTCGATCAAGCTGCGCACCTACATCTTCGACACGGACGATGTGTCGCTCGCGGTCGCGGACCACCTCAAAGCGCGTTCGGCCGAAATCGACGTAGACATCATGTTCGATGGCCTGGGCACCTTGATGGCGGCAAAGGTCGTCACGGAAGACCAACCAGTGCTCGAAAACAAGCCCACGACCATTTCGAGGTATCTCAAGCACGACTCCGACATCGACGTCCACAACCTGACCAATCCCTGGTTTTCCGGCGACCACGTCAAGACGACCATCATCGACAGCAGCGTCGCTTTCATCGGTGGCATGAACATCGGCCGCGAGTATCGCTACGACTGGCACGACGTGATGGTCCGCGCCGAAGGCACGATCGTCGGCGACATGGAGTACGAGTTCGACAAGAAGTGGGAACACTCCAAGGTTCTCGGCGACCTGCGTCTGCTGGCCAAGCTCCTGAAGCAGCGCCTGCGCGGCAGGCAACCGAAGGACGGCTACGAGATCCGTGCGATCATGACCCGGTCCTACTCCTCGGGTCTGTACCGTTCCCAGCTCGCCGCGATCCGCAACGCCAGGGGCTACATCTTCATCGAGAACTCCTACTTCTCGGATACGACTATTCTCCATGCCCTGGTGCAAGCCCGGCTGCGTGGTGTCGACGTGCGGGTCATCATGTCATTGGACAGCAACCACGGGATCATGAGCCAGGCCAACGTGATTGCCGCCAACGTGTTGCTGCGTGCCGGCGCTCGGGTCTACAACTACCGCGGCATGTCACACGTAAAGGCCGCGGTGTACGACGGCTGGGCGATCCTCGGCTCTGCGAATTTCGACCGCCTGAGTTTCCGGGTCAACCTGGAAATGAATCTTGCCAGCAGCGCGCCGGAGTTCACGGAGCAGGTGCTCGAGCGAATCTTCGAAGCCGATTTTGCTGATTCGGACGAGCTGCGGGCACCGCTTCAACAAACCTGGAGGCACAGCGTGGCGAGCATCGTGGCGAGCCAGCTTTAGCTGCGCGCTCCGAACCGCCGACGGGCGGCTGGCTCCCTGGGGCGCGCTCCGCCAAACTAACGGCTCAAACCGCTATCAGAGAGTTCACATGAACGAAGAAGAAAAGTTGAAGATGGCCCGGCTCATCACCGACGCGCTGCCGGCGCCGGAGGAGATCCGCGACGACTGGGGCATGCTGATCGTGGAAACCGTGCTTCCCGAAGGCGTCTGGTCGCGCCCGGGACTGAACCCCCGCGACCGCAGCCTCATCACGCTGGCGGCGCTGACCGTGCTGCACATGCCCAACGAGCTGCGCCTTCACCTCGGCCGCGGCCTCGACAACGGACTGACGCGCACGGAGATCAGCGAGATGATCATGCATCTGGCGATCTACGGCGGATTTCCGGTGGCGGTCGAAGCCATGGGCGTGGCCAGCGAGGTGTTCGACGCCCGCTCTGAACAGGCTTCCTGACCCGGAGCGGTGACCTGCATGTGCTGAGCGGGGTCGAGGCTGATGAACATCCTTGGAATTTCGGCGTACTACCACGACAGTGCGGCCGCGCTGCTCCGAGAGGGCGAGATCGTCGCGGCCGCTCAGGAAGAGCGTTTTTCCCGAAAGAAGCACGACGCGCGTTTTCCCGGTCACGCTATCGAGTACTGCCTGGCTGAGGCAGGCATCGGCCTGGTCGATCTGGACCACGTCGTGTTTTACGACAAGCCGCTGGTCAAGTTCGAACGGCTGCTTGAAACGTATCTCAGCTACGCCCCGAAGGGGGTTCGCTCGTTCATCGCGGCGATGCCCGTCTGGTTAAAAGAGAAGCTCTATCTGAAGGCGACGCTTAGAGCCGAACTCTCGAAGTTGGGTGACTGTGCAAAGGGCGAACTCCCGCCGCTTCTCTTTACTGAACATCACCAGGCCCACGCCGCCTCCGCGTTTTATCCGAGTCCGTTCCAGCGCGCCGCCGTGCTCTGTCTGGACGGCGTGGGCGAATGGGCGACCACGACCGCATGGGTCGGCAGGGACCACACCCTGACGCCGCTCTGGGAGCTCGACTTTCCGCACTCCCTGGGGTTGCTGTACTCCGCGTTCACCTACTACACGGGGTTCAAGGTGAATTCGGGCGAATACAAGCTGATGGGTCTGGCACCCTACGGTGAACCGAAGTATGCGGACCTGATCCTCGGTGAGTTGATGGACCTGAAGGCCGACGGTACGTTCCGGTTGGATATGCGCTACTTCAACTACTGCACGGGGCTGACCATGACCAACGCCCGGTTCGATGCCCTGTTCGGGGGTGCCGCGCGCACCGCGGAGTCTGACGTCACGCAACGCGAGATGGACCTTGCGGCGTCGATTCAGGTCGTCACCGAAGAGGTGGTTTTACGCCTGGCCAGGACGCTGCATTCGGAAACAGGGGAAGAAAATTTGTGCCTTGCGGGCGGAGTCGCACTGAATTGCGTCGCCAACGGGCGGGTGTTGCGAGAAGGGCCGTTCAAGGAGCTCTGGATTCAACCCGCGGCCGGTGACGCGGGCGGCGCGCTGGGCGCGGCCGCGACCGTGTGGCACCAATTCGAGGAACGGCCCCGGCAGGTCAATGGCGGCGATGCGATGCGCGGCGCTTTTTTGGGCCCCAGGTTCGGCGACACCGCGATCACCGGGCAGCTGGACGCCTTCGGGGCGAAGTACGAACGCGTCGACGATGACCAGTTGTTCTCTCTACTTGCAGAACTATTGGATAAGGAACACGTCGTTGGGTGGTTCCAGGGACGCATGGAGTTCGGACCCCGTGCCCTGGGCGGCCGATCGATCCTCGGCGATCCACGCAGTGCCAGGATGCAATCGGTGATGAATCTCAAAATCAAGTACCGCGAGTCGTTCCGACCGTTCGCGCCCTCGGTGCTCGCCGATCGAGTGTCCGATTACTTCGAGCTAGACAGCGCCAGCCCCTACATGCTGATCGTGGCGCCGGTCAAAGAGGGCTTGCGAGTCGAGCTGACGGATCAGCAGAAGCAGTTGTTCGGTATCGAGAAACTCAATCTTAAACGCTCCGAGCTACCCGCCATCACCCACGTCGACTATTCCGCCCGGGTCCAGACGGTGCATAAGGACACGAACCCGCGCTACCACGCGCTTCTGGAAGCGTTCGATGCACGTACCGGATGCGGCGTGCTCGTCAACACCTCATTCAATGTGCGGGGTGAACCCATCGTGGGCTCGCCTGAGGATGCCTACCGGTGCTTCATGCGCACCGAAATGGACTATCTGGTGATCGAGAACTTCCTGCTGGCGAAGTCGGATCAGCCCGCCTGGGCCGATGATGAGTCCTGGAAAGACGAGTTCGAGCTGGACTGATGGACGCTCACGTCATCCCGGAACTGGATCGCAAGGGTTTGCGCGATTTCGGGTTGCTCACGGGAGCGATCGTCGCGGGCCTGTTCGGGCTGTTCTTTCCCTGGGCGTTCAGCGCAAGCTACCCCCTGTGGCCTTGGATCCTGTTCGGCATCCTCGGCGGCTGGGCGTTGCTGCTGCCCGATTCACTAAAACCCGTCTATCGCGGGTGGATGCGCTTCGGACTCCTGCTGAGCAGGGTGACGACGCCGATCATCATGGGTACGGTATTCTTTGTCGTCATCGCACCCGTGGCGCTGATCCTGCGCATCGGCCGATGGGACGCGATGCACCGGCGCTTAGACCCGGAGGTGGAAAGTTATCGTGTACCCAGCAAAGAGACCCCCAAAGAAAACCTGGAGAATCCGTTCTGATGATCGAGCTCTTGAGCGACCTCTGGCAGTTCATGCGCCAACGCAAGAAGTTCTGGCTCGCGCCCATCATCCTGGTGATGCTGCTGCTCGGCGGCCTGATCGTGTTCGCCCAGGGCTCTGCGGTGGCGCCGTTCATATACACGCTGTTCTAAGTCGTTTTGAGCGCACTCGATAATCGATTCGAGCGCAGACCATGGCTGACAGGGTTGATCATTGCGGCGGTTGTTCTGCTCTCAGCGGAGTTGGCCCTGCGAATCGTCGCGCCGGATGTTCTCAGGTTCGCCTACGATTTTCGACAGGCTTATCGGTATCACGACAGGTGGTATACGGATTACGAACCGGGCGCCTCGACGCCAATACGATTGGCGGCCGACGAAGGCTATGTGCTGGACTTCAAGCTGTCGATCAACGAATTCGGTTTCAGGTCCCGTGACGACCCTGGCGCCCCTCCGCTCAGCAACGATCCTCAAACGCAGTTCATTCATGCCATTGGTGATTCCTTCACCATGGGCTGGGGGTTGGACTACGAGTATTCCTACCCGGCTGTCCTCGACACGATGCTTTCATCCGACTTCGAAGTACTGAACCTTGGTTTGAACGGTTTCGGTGCCACCGGTGCGACCGAGAAATCTCTGCAGTTGATGGACCGCTTTCCGGCGTCCTTGGTCGTGTATCTGGCGACCGCCAACGATTACGACGACGACGACGCTGCGTCCAGATACGCCGAACGCTCTCGTGTACTGCATCGGGCCATGGATGTGATCAACCGAGCGCGCCAGACGACCTACCTTGCGAGCGTTCCGTTTGCTATGAGATGGTGGATCTACTATCGAGACGCCCAGGGTAGTGAACGAGTGCCGACGACGGCCACATCGACGGAGCGATTGTCCCCCAGAACAATCACCGGGGCCTCCAACGAAGCCATTGGGGTGCACACGAAGCGATCCATCGATCGGTTCGCTCGGACATTGGCAAACAGACAGATTCCGTTCCTGGTGGTGGGCCACGGTGATTCGGCGGTCGTTGACGACATCATTCTGTTCTGTCGCGAGAACGGTATCCGAACCTTGAGCATCGCGGTTCCGGCATCCTTGAAGCTCGTCGGTGACGGACATTTCAACGCGCAGGGCAACAGGCAGATGGCTGAACTGATTTACTCGCACCTGGAGACAGACCGTTGAAAACCGACAAGGCGTGGCAGATCTGGGGCGAAAAGGAACCCTACTACGCCGTGGTTACCGACGATAAATACCTGGCGGAGAATCTCGGCGATGAAGGCGTCGAAGAATTCTTCGAACGTGGCAGACAACATCTGGATGACACGTTCATGGTTCTGCACGACCATGTCGATGCATCGTTCGCCCCAGCGCGTGCGTTGGATTTCGGTTGTGGAACGGGTCGCTTTCTCGTGCCGCTGGCTGAACGCTGCGAAACGGTTGTTGGCGTCGACGTGTCGGATGGCATGTTGCGTGAGGCGGCCCGCAACTGCTCGGCCAGAAATCGGTTACAGAACTGGCGGCTCCTGAGCACCCAGGCGTTTCGCGACGATCCCAGCATACGTTACGATTTCTTGCATTCACACATCGTGTTTCAACACATTCGCCGTAAAGAGGGCGAACCCCTTCTGGAACTGCTGCTCGAGAGATTGGAGCCCGGCGGGGGTATCGCCGTGCAGTTCATGTATCGAAACACTGCTCCACCGATACGACGGTGTCTGACCTGGATGAAGAACCGACTTCCGTTCGCGCCGCTAGCCACCCGGATATTGACGGGGAAGCACCACTTGGTGGCGCCAATGGAGATGAACGTTTACGACGTAGCGCGAATCAAAGCCATCATTGCCGAGGCCGGAGTGTCGAATTTGTATCTGCGCGCGTCGCAGCAAGGCGTCGTGCACAGCCTGACGATCTACGGCAGGAAATCCGCAAACCGATGCTGACCAGCACAGGGACTACTCAAGGCCCACGCCCATTTCCGGCAACTTACGCAGCAGATACTCTGCAAACAACTGATGTCCTGTTTCGTTCGGATGCCAGGGATCATATCGCTCGCCCGCTTTTGACACGCTGAGCGATTCGGGTGATTTGCCTTGAACAGACTCGACCAGATCAATGACCTGCAATCCCGCCATGGACGCAATCTGTCGCAAATCATCGTGAAGGTGCTGGAAAGGGTAGCTGGAAAAGCTACTGTTCTGCTTCAGCAATGGGTGAATGAGCAAAACCACCGGCACGCCCGTGCGCGCAGATATTTCTCCCAGCAATCCGATCTCCTCAACCACCTGATTGCGATAGGCGCAGTGAAGAAGAAGGTGGAACTCCGATCCACACGCAGCGATGCGGGCGTTTTCCCTGGCTTGAAACCACTTTTCCTCGACGTAATGGCGACCGCGCCAAACGGGCCTGTAGAAATATCGTCCCAACTCTCCGTTGGCATCGTGAAACACAGGATGCGCCGGATCGTTTAGGACGTAACTCCAAAGGATCAGATCAGGCTGGAAGCGCATGCCAATGGACTCGAGCACAACAAGTTCCTGGGAAGTCGAGTATCCGGTGCGCGCCAGATTTATCACTTCATGGCTACGGTATGGGTATCTCGCTTGAAGCCCGGTTTCAATCAGGTTGCCGAATCGAGCCCGCCTCGGAACACCCTGACCTTGAGCGATGGAGTCACCAATGAGCACCATGCGAAAAGTGTTCGATGGCCTGACGAATTGTCGCTCTTGATCCATGAATCCCAGGCTGTTGACCCCACAGGTTTTGCCCGGAACGAACTCGTAGATCAACCGGGGGTCGTGGGATGCCCGGGTGCACAATTCATGGTTAACGTATCGTTTGAGGAGTCTTTCATGCTCCCACCAGAGGTAAAGCTCGAATAAAACCAGGACCAGAGCCAGTGTCAGCACCACCAGCCCGGCATTGACAAGCGCCGGTTTCATTTTCCCAATAGCTCCCTGGCGTTCGCGACGTATGTTATCAACGATGACCAGACCACCTCGCAGCAAGTTGAGACAAATAGGCGTCAACGTCGCTCTATTGATCGGTGTCTCTCTGATTTCTGCCGTCATTCTCGAAGCGGCCGTCAGGATCACCCTTCCGGTCTACAGCCCCGCCGGCAGGATCCACTTCGAGTGCATCGACGGCATGTACCTGGCGCCGAAAAACGTCCAGCTGCGGCAATGGACCAATACGGGCGACTTCGACGTGACCGTATGGACTAATCAACAGGGGTTTCGAGACGTCAAGGACCTTCGTGACGCCAATGCAAACGACCTGCTCGTCATTGGCGATTCGTTCAGCTTCGGACATGGCGTCCAGGCGGAGGACAGATACTCCAATCGGTTGGAATCGGCACTCGGTCAACGGGTGTACAACGTCAGCATCCCCACGAATCTCGATGGCTACCTGCGAATGGCGAGGTATGCCGACGAAGTGAGTCAGGGCGTCGGGAAAGTGATCCTGGGGATCTGCATGGAAAACGACATCTCAAACTACGGGGCCGCGCCGCGCGCGTGTACGCCGCGAAAAGATCTCACGAAACTCAGTAGCTGGATAGAGAATCCATCAACAGTGACGCTGATGGACGTAAAGCTGCTGCTTACTACGTACTCGGCCGCCTACTCAGCCATCACGAGCATCGTTCACCAGAATTCGACGTTGAAAGCGATAGGCTTGCGCCTTGGCCTACTGAACGAAACAGTGTTCGCTGGCGCATACGGCTATGACGAAAGCAAAATTGTCGTCTCTGCGAATCGTCTAGCGCAGATCGCGTATGAGTTCGACATCATCGCCCTAATCATTCCGTCCAGAGCACTTTGGCAAGGCGATAATCGGGAAACCGAATCGAGAATCCACAACGCATTCGTTGCCGAGATTGCAAAACATGAGATTCAAACCCTCGATCTGCGCCCCGTGTTCGAGCGCAGTGGTCATCCACTCGAGTACCACTTTCGGCACGATGCCCACTGGAACAGGGAAGGCCATCGGGTTGCGGCTGAAGAGTTGCTTACTCTGATCAACGCACGCTAACTGGACCCAGATTACTTCGCTATCTATAGGCAGTGCCTATGCCCGGGTGTACCATTGCCGACCTTAGTTCCAAGTCGGCTCGAATGGCATGTCCCGACCGTGCAAACCACCCTCATCGACAGGCACCTTTCGTTGGTGGGCTTCCGCCCTGCCGCTCCAGAAATAGGCACCGACGACACCGAACGTGGGTATTTGTTTGGGCATCAAGGTCCACTCCGCTTCGGTTCATTTCGCTAAATCAATGAGATGGAACTGACATGCTCCTCATGATCGATAATCGTCATCGACATCCGGCACGGTCCAGAACGATCCAATAGCCTTCGATAGACAAGCATTTTCACTGTACTAATCGTCCAGAAGAGTCCATACACATCCGTTGAAAGCCGCCCCGATTGTGAGTAATAATGTGAGTAACGTCAACTGTTACTCACAGAAGTGCTGACCGACACCAAGATTCGCAAGGCAAAACCCAAGGCCAAGGTTTACCGCATGGCCGACGGTCGGGGCCTTGCGTTGGAGGTTCGGCCAAACGGCCAGAAGTACTGGCGCTACCGCTACAGAATCGACGGTACGGCCAATATGTTCACGATCGGACGGTACCCCTCAACCTCACTGAAAGACGCCCGTAACCGCTTGGAGAGCGCTAGAGAGCTTGTGGCAAAGAATGTCCACCCGAGACTCAATGAGCAGACTGAGCGCCGGAAGCGAGCCGTAGCAAACCGCAACACCTTCACGGCCGTCGCCACCGAGTGGATCGAGAACAATCGCGGAAAGTGGAGCGGCTATTACCTAAACCAGATAGAGCGGGCCATGGACGAAGATGTCTACCCCGCCTTCGGCGCTACGCCAATTATGGACGTGCACTCTGCCGATGTCCTGGATCTACTCAAGAAGATCGAGACCCGTGGCGCGCCGACGGTCGCAATATTGGTTCGCCAATGGTGTTCTGCAGTCTTCCGGTACGGCGTTGCAACACTACGGTGTGACGGTGACCCGGCAGCGCCGCTCAAGGGTGCGGTGACCCGCCCCAAGGTCCAGCATCACAAGTCGCTACGGCGCGAAGAAATCGGCGCCTTTCTCAACGCCGTCAGGG
>SMVB01126312.1_pt1 | contig 18842 bp, 14 predicted proteins | sample 2456461 | NCBI WGS metagenome assembly SMVB01 (sample SAMN11095934, study PRJNA526329) | marine sediment metagenome | biome: Marine sediment; feature: Surficial sediment; material: Deep marine sediment; isolation source: Hadal surficial sediment | place: Pacific Ocean | collected 2014-05 | depth...
CTCCTCTGACTTCTTTACTGTTTGCTCTATTATATATTTGTTTTTCTAACCTGTTTTCCGTCAAATTCCACGCACCATCCTCGGTGCTGATTTATAATGCCTTAATAGTTCTCATTGCTCATCCGCAGAAGATACTTGGTTAATGGCAGAACTCCAAAGAATGCTGACAACATAGCAACTCATTGCAACAACATAAACTTTTTCGTCGTAGTGCTCAAGGACCGCAATTGAATTCTCGCGTAGCAACAGCTTAGTAAGTAAAAGTGGTAGCGCTATAATTTTTTCTCAATAATAGCTAAATCAGGGAAAACCCGGCACGCCATCTACAGAACAGGAAGAACAACGGTGTTTTGATGCCCCCTCATTTTCCATGAGAAACCTAACCTTACTGAAAATTGTGCGCTAAAGCAGAATTTCGCCGTTACTATTAATGTATACTCAAGTTGAACTCAAGCATGAGGGGGTAATGATGACATCAGTAATCAGAGTTATTTGGCTAGGTATTACACTGATACTGTTGAGCCAGTGTACCGCCACCGGGCTTAATAGAAGTGCTCCAGAGGATCGACGTCAGGCGATACTTGAAATGCGAGAAGAGGTTCTTGCCGAGTTATTTCAATTAAAACCTGATGTAAGGACACAAGTCGGTGAAGCAGTAGGCTACGGAGTATTCAGTAGCGCCAATATCAATATTATCCTGGCTAGTTTTGGTAGCGGAATTGGTGTCGTGCGTGATAATCGGGACGGCAAGCAAATTTATATGCGCATGGGCGAGGTTGGTGTTGGTCCCGGCTTGGGAGTCAAAGATTTTCGTGCCGTTTTCATTTTCCATGATGAAAGTTCCCTGGACCAATTTGTAGAGACCGGATGGACCTTTGGCGGGCAGGCCGACGCGGCCGTCAAGGCTGGGGACCTGGGGGTAGCGGTAGCAGGAGAGGCAGTTTTTGATAACATAACCATATACCAGCTGACACAAAGCGGACTGGCACTACAGGCTACAATTAAAGGGACCCGTTACTGGAAGGACAGCGCCTTAAACTAAAGAACTCAGCGAGAACTCCCGAACTCGTTCAAAGCCATCGTGGCGAAATTTGACTAGTTTTAATGCGCTATTATAGAAAAACCAGCGCTGGTACTACGCATAATCGTCAGCTCGTCAATAAATCGAATCTTTTGGTCACTTGGTTGATAAATTTCCGAATTTTCAGCCAGCATTTCGTTTGCTTCTGAGATCATTTGGTTTTGCATTCGGTCATTGCCAATCTGCGAATAGACCCTGGCAAGCGCCAAGTAAAATTCCGGTTCCAATTCCTTAATACGAATAGCGCGTCGGTAATGACGGATTGCTTCTTTGTGGCTTCCCGACTGATAAGCCGTATTACCCAGATTGAAGTGGTAATAAGGATTTTTCCTACTAAATCTGGTGATGGCCCGGCGGTAGGTACTGGCCAGTTCTTCTTCGCCTTGGGCATTATAGTAGCGAGCTAGGTTATTTATGGCAGTTGCGTTTGTTTGATCTAGCTTAAATGCCATCTGATAACTGTACTCAGCCAATTCCAGATCCCCCAGGCGTTTATACGCCGTACCAATATTATTCCAACCTATGGACAGTTCAGGATTTATCCACAATGCATTTTGTAAATATAGCAGCGCGGATTCAAAATCCCCGGCAATCATTTGTTCAACACCCAAATTAACAAAATAAAGTGCCCGCGCATGGGAATCCGTAACAATTTTGGAAGTAAGCTGTTGCAACGCAATAGCTGGTGTAAAATCAACTATGTAAGTATTACGCTGACTAACTTTACCCGTAGCATTAACATGTTGGCTGAGGACAAATAAACTCCCACGGCGATCCCAGGCAGGCCTTACTTGAACTGTCTGAAAATTTGCATCTACACCCACATAACGAGCCATGGCAATGTAAAGATTTATAACAGAAAGACAATTCCCAGCACGTGACTCGAAAACTTCAACCGCGGTCTGAGTATATTGATCGCTGTAGTCGATACTCAAATACTCATCATCAAATAACATTGACCGAAGCAACTCCAATTTTCGTCGCGGGTTCATTTTCCGATTTATCACCCTGTCTACATAGTTTTTGACTTCATCATTTAAATAAAGCGGAATAATCTCAGGGAACTCATCAGCTTCCAGGACAAGAACTCGTTTCGTCAGCTCGGCATCCGGGGTAAATCCAATATCTACGTCGATGACCGTACAGCCAGAAAGAACCAGCACAGCGATGATTAAGGCGGTTACTCTATTTGACATGTAATTCAACTTACTCACCAAGAAATTCTCGATTTATTCATCTAAACAAAGTCAGAATCGACTAGGTGTTTTCCGACCGGCTTTGTCAAGCTTCATAAAATCATAGCGACCCTCAAGAAACGGAATTTGTTCACGCTGTACTTTTCTGAAAAGCGCCGCCCAGGCGGCGTAACTTGCCAACTGAGCAGTACTATTACCTAGACCCGAATAATCCAGATCTTCATCCAACCTGGATAAATCCCGACCCCAGGAATAACTGTGGGTTATTGACGAGTTAAGGGCGCTATATTGGTATTCCAGTGCCACACGAGTCTGGGCAATACGCATATTATCAGCACTGAGAAAGCGCACTTCATAGACCGTATTGTAGGTCAAATCTTCAGTGCCTGGTTTAGGAGAGAATTCAACCGACGTATCAATCATTAGACTCTTGGTTACACGCAAGCCGTGCACGAACTCAAATGGCTCAGTATCTAACTCCATTAAGTTATAGCCTACGTCGGTATCTCTAAACGGTGATGAAATTTTTACTCGTCGATCTGCATCTATGTCGACAATCGCATCGGATTTAATTACTTCAGATCGTTGTACAAAATCAAACAGCGTTTTTAAAACCACCTCATCGACTGCCGGTAGACCCCAGCGTTTACCGTTTTGGTCGTCAAGCCAAAGCTGGTTGTCGGCAAAAATAAGCTTGTCTAACTCAATAGAAAATGCTGCAACTTCACCAAGTGCAATACCTCCTGGGACAATAATTTCTTCAATTGTAGATGCTTCATACTCATCTCCAAGACTCTGCTTGAGAAACACTGGAGGTTCGTTTCGTGCGAGTCGCCGGTTCTCACCCCGACCAACAGCAAATAGCGAATTTGAATTTCGTCTTACTCTTTCGCCTAGATAGTCAAATTCAGTCACTGAGCTTCTATAACGGCGCGCTGCCCTTGAGTCAATGGCCATTCGCAGCCCGGCTGTGGCAAAAAGTCGCCCAGGATTTTCCGCCGAACTGGCCTGATCAAAAACCATTACTGAAAACCCGCGACTTCGTAGTACTGTAGCGAGATTGTCGGCGTGAACAACATCTGCGCTATGAAAAGAAATAAATACTCTGTGTGGATCTCGGCTTTTGAGCCAGGCTTGATGAAACTCTGAATAATTTTCAATTTTCCCACCAGGGATAGGCTCATTGACAGCGACCGCAATACCTCCTATATCACCGTTACTGAACTCTTGTTCCCACGCCAAAAGTTCTTCTGTCACAGGATATTTGCCCGCTGGTAAATCAGGAAACATACCCAGCCTAGGTCGCTCGATACCTCCTCGAGCCAAGGCGCGGTGGTTCAGATTATGGATTAGATCAATACCATAAGTGTCTAGCTGATTACTGACCTCATCAAACCAGGTCGTATTCTCAGCACTTTCGTCAAGCATTGCCGCCTGCGTAGAAAGCGCTAATGATAAAATAACAATCACTAAGGTAAATCTAACTAAAGTTTGGAGTTGTCTGGTCAAATCAATAATTGACATAGTCAATAATCCCGGCCACGTGTCTGCAATTGGTTTATTTTGCCACATTCGCATTCAGGCTGTGTTCACAAGAGTCATATTCTACCCCTTGCTGCTTAAATTGCATTCGCCTTCGTAAGTCAGTTACCCAGTCAAATTCGCGCCAGTAGTGCATTGGCTGTGCAAGCTCGTTAATCAACCTCTCGGCTTCTGAATACTCCCCGGCTTCGATTTTATATCTAATTGTTTGTTCCATTATAAACGAATCCGCTGGAAGCAATTGCAGTGCCCTGATCTGAAACGGAATACCCGCCGTGTAATCACGGCCGGAAAAAAGATAGTACTGCCCCATAGCCAGATTCGCCTCTGGATTATCTGGCGCTAATTCGATGGATTTTCTAAAAAGAGCTTTGATTTCGTCTTGGGTGCTGCTTCTGTACTGTTGATTCAAAACCAACTCGCAATTATTCAAAACGGTTTCAAGGTACTCACCATAGTCAAGCAAGATAATTGGCTCTTGAGAACCAAGGTTTAAAGCTTGTTGGTAAAAAGCCGTTATCTCAACGTCCGAAACATCATTATGCTCCTGCATCCTCAGCGAATCCGCCAAACCAGAATAGGACCGGGGAACTGTAGAATTCCTATCAATTGCTGCTTGAAAAAAGATCTCTGCCAACTCGAATTTTCCAGTATGAATCGCCAACTCCCCAAGCGCATTACTTAAGTCAATAAAGCCCACGGGCAGTGTTTCAAATGGTTCTGTCTCGTTCACCTCACGCATCCCGGAAAGGTTTAGCTGCCCCCTGGGCCTTACACTCTCTTCAAGGTATCGTTCGTATTCAGCTTCAAGTTGTGCAACCGTCACACTAAAGGCTTGATCCATGGCAAATCGCTGGGTCCGACCTGCTAATGATAATTCGATATAATGTTTTAGCTCCTCGCGGCGATCGGTAAAACCTTGCTCTTCATGTCCATGCAACAAAAAGTGAAGAAAGGTTTCAGACTTGAAATTTGCACGCTGTAACAGGCGAGGCGAGCCCAATGCTTCCTCCTTAAATAACAATTCATCTAGCGTGACTTCCTGGCTTGCCATCAGAGACCCTTCAAATGCCTGCTGTGTATAGGGAACCAACTCCACCACATTTCGATTTATTGACAGGTTTGACAGATAGGCGGCTAACCCTTCTTCATACCAGCGGGGTATTCGCAAATCAGTAAAATTGCGGGTCAAGAAGTGGGCATAGTGATGTCGCGCCTGCACCAGAGATGACTCATCATCTAACACAACAGCCATGAAATTTCTTCGCGGCGTAGAATAGAAAAAAGCTGTCTCATTAGCGACAGCAAAAGCCTGGAACTTAGCTAAATTTTCAAACAGAAATACCTGGTTTTTAACCGCGGCAGGTGGGAACATTTTCCCGTCAGACATAAAATGGGATGCTACGACTCTCCAGTACTCAAGGTCCTTAGCGAACCTCTCGGTACGATTCCCTGATACTTGGCTCAAGATAGAAAAATGTGGCGTTTCCAACTGCTGCCAACGATCATCAAGAAGTTGATGCTGAGCCAGCGACGGGACTGGTAGAATTCCCGCGACCACTATGAATGCAGATATAGATAGGGCTTGGCGAAACATCATTAGATACCAAAGTATGAATGAATTAGCCTAGCTGACACTTTAACAATAGCTGACCAGCCTAGTCAAAGCCTGCAGTTTGATTCAGTTAACAGTTTGCATATTGGTAATATCAGCTTGTTTTACATGGCCTGATAATTCGGGCCACCACCTCCCTCGGGAACAACCCAGTGTATGTTCTGAGAAGGATCCTTAATATCACAGGTTTTACAATGCACACAGTTCTGTGAATTAATTTGAAATCTTTTGTTACCGTCTTCCTCAATTACTTCGTACACACCCGCCGGGCAATAGCGCTGAGCAGGCTCATCATACATTGGCAAATTAACACCCAGTGGAACCGTAGAATCTTTCAATTGTAAATGACAAGGTTGGTCCTCACCGTGGTTAGTGTTAGAAATAAAGACTGAAGACAGTATATCAAAAGTAATTTTCCCGTCTGCCTTAGGATATTCGATAACTTCACTCTCAGCGGCTGGTTTGAGTTGACAATGGTCTTTACTGCTATCGTGAAAAGTGAAAGGGAAGTGGCCCATGAAAATATTTTGTTCTAGAAAAACTAATGCACTACCCAACCAGAATCCGAATTTGTGAAAACCAGAACCGAAGTTTCTTGATTTGTACAATTCCTGATATAAATCCGATGCCCTGAATCGTTCTACAAAACCGGAAAGTTCTCTCGGATGCTGCTCTTCATTCAACCCATCAAATATCGCCTGGGCTGCCAGTAAACCCGATTTCATCGCTGTATGGCTTCCCTTTATTTTTGCTGCATTCATTGTGCCCGCATTACAACCAACCAGCATTCCTCCGGGGAACACCATTTCCGGTAATGAATTCAACCCTCCCTTGACAAGCGCCCTGGCGCCATAACTGATTCTGCTGCCCCCTTCAAGATATTGACTAATTACCGGGTGTAATTTGAATTTCTGGAATTCATCAAAGGGACTTATGTGAGGGTTTTTGTAGGCTAGGTCCACAATCAATCCAACGGACACTTGGTTTCCCTCAACATGGTAAAGAAATCCACCGCTGGTAGCAGCAAAACTGGGGCCAACCATCGGGTAACCCGCGGTATGAACCACCAATCCTTCCTTATGTTTGTCTGCCGGGATTTCCCAAACTTCTTTGATGCCGATTCCGTAGTGCTGGGGATCACTGTCTTTATCCAGCTGAAATTTACTGATAATTTCCTTACCCAAGTGGCCCCGACATCCTTCCGCTAGAATGGTATACCTGGCATGAAATTCAAAACCAGGCTCGTAGCTTTGTTTTTTCTCGCCTTTGGCATCTATTCCCATGTCGCCAGTTGCAACGCCCTTTACACTCCCATCCTCATGGAAAAGCACTTCTGCTGCTGCGAATCCGGGAAATACCTCTACGCCTAACTCCATTGCCTGTTCAGCCAACCATTTACACAGATTACCTAAGGAAATTATGTAGTTTCCATGATTATGCATGGTGCGAGGTACCACCAGGGAAGGAAACTTGAAGGAGGAAGTTGCGTTCGGCAGGTAATAGACATCGTCACCAGTCACTTCAGTCCTTAAAGGCGCACCCTTTTCTCTCCAATCCGGAAACAGGTCTTCAAGTGCTGAGGGCTCAAACACCGCACCTGAAAGTATATGAGCACCAACTTCTGAGCCTTTTTCCAGCACGCAGACCGATAATTCTTTACCGGCTTCACTTGCCAGTTGCATTAGGCGACACGCAGTAGCTAATCCGGCCGGACCTGCCCCGACGATTACTACATCGACTTCCATCGATTCGCGTTGCATAGTTATTCCTTAGGTATCATTTTGAAATTAAGTTTAGATCTGGCCTGTACCGGGCTATCTGCACTTTCAATTGCATTGGACAACCTCCCTGACAAGCAGGCATTTATTATCTCTAATTCAAGTGGATGGCGCAAAGGCGCCGGATCAAGATCGACAACGACCAAAGCAGATAGGTCACTAATTTATCATTGGTCGACCATTACAAATTGTCACAATATTCATTCAAGTTGGCGTTTTTCTGACCGCTTATAACGGGCATACTAGCGCGTCTAATTTTTCTTTGCTTTTAATAACCAGCGCCATTTAGATCAAACACGTTGATCGATGTTGCTCGGAGACCCAGATTATGTCGGTACGTTTCGCTCACAGGCGACCAATTAAGGTACTTAGCCTTATTACGACACTCTTTCTTTGCATCAGCAATTTCGTCAGTGCTCAAGACCAACCAAGTACCGGTGACGACTCCACAGTGACTTACCCTGCCTCGTATTTTTCACAATACGATCCCTATTCTGTAAACGACATGTTAGATCGGATTCCGGGTATAACTGTAGCTCGAGGTGGTGGTGGACCCTCTGGAGGACCAGGTAGCTCCGGAGGCATCAACAGACGGGGTCTTGGCGCTGGTGGTGACCAGGTATTGATTAACGGTAGACGACTCGCCGGTAAGGAAAACGAAGGTAATAACCAACTAAGCCGCATACTTGCGCGCCAAGTCCAATACATTGAAATTATTCGAGGCACTTCTGGCGATCTGGATGTAAGAGGTGGTAACCAGGTAATAAATGTAGTGCTAATTGATGAAGAGTCCAGATCCGATATGGCTTTTGAGGTTAATCTAGACCGTCTTCAAGACGGTACTTATCAACCTGGAGCAAAGGTTTCTCTTAATGGTCAAAGAGGCGCCTTCGACTACTTCTTAAGTGGCGAAAGAGAACCGCGCTGGCAATACCGTGATGGTTTTGAAGTAAGCGTGAATCCTGACGGCAGTCTAAACGATACCGTCGATCGCGATAACACTGTAGATTCCTGGCCAGTAACTCTGGTAGCAAACCTGGGGTACGACTTATCAGATCGGGATACTATGCATTTCAATATGCAGTGGGTAGATGCTGACGCACCGAGCAAAACTGACCGAGTCATCACAGACTATGGTGTTTCACCACCAATGGCACAGATAGAACAAGATAGGATCTCGTCTACTAACGAATCATGGGAAGTAGGCGCAGACTTCGAGCATATTTTTGCCAACAATAGCCGGTTTAAAACCCTGCTCATAGTTAACGAAGCAGAGGATGACAGCACCCGGGAAAGGTTTGTTATTGATGGTGATACCCGTACAAAAAACCTTTACCTGGCAAATTTTGAGCGTACCCGCGAACGAATCATCCGTTCTTCCTTTCTCTTTGGCCTTACCACGTCCCAAGACGTGGAAATAGGTGTGGAACGGGCCCAAACCATTCTAGACAGCTCGTTGCAACTGGGATTATTGACAGGGGAAGACACGTCACCGTCGTTTGGCAATCTATCTCCAATAAGTGACTCTAACGGTTCTGTTGAGGAAATGCGTTATGAGTACTTTGCGGTCCATAACTGGCAAATCAATGGTCGTATGAGTCTGGAAAGCACCCTGCTCTTTGAATCCAGTGAAATCAGTCAAAGCGGTGACATTTCGAAATCACGTGATTTCGATTTTTTCAGACCCAAGCTGGACTACCGCTTCGATATCACTCCGGCTTTGCAATTCAGAGCAAGTATTGAAAAGGATGTGGCGCAACTCAGTTTCTCAGACTTCACTGCGAGTGCCAGCTCGGCTGATGATGACCAGAATGCCGTGGCAGGTAACCCGGATCTGCGACAAGAGCAATCCTGGCGTTATGAAACCAACCTGGAATATCGCCTCCCCGAGGATGCCGGGGTATTGAGTGCCAATATCTACTATCACGATCTGGAAGATGTTATTGAAAAGGTAGACGTCTCAACCGAAACGGATATCTTATCCGCCAACGGCAATATTGGCGACGGCGAACGATATGGCATCAGTTTTGATAGCAGTATCAGGCTTGGGTTCATAAATCAGCCGGATATGCTGCTGACTGCCGGGTTAAACCTGGAAGAATCGAATGTAACTGATCCATTCCTAGGCATAGAACGTCGCATCGCTCGCCAAGGTGAGGGCAGTTACAGTATTGGCTTCAGACATGACATCCCGTCTCTTAACATGAACTGGGGGTTTAGATTTCGGGATAGTTTTTCCGGTGAAAGCTTTGTTTATGATATTGATAAAATAGAAGAGTACGAGCAGGACAGCTTCATCAATGCGTGGTTCGAAATGCAAGGATGGGGTGACCTGACTTACCGCTTTGAGGGAATGGACACCGGGCATAGGTGTCGTATTCGCTCCCGTTACATAAACGGAACCATTGCGACTGGAATACTTAACGAGATTGAAGATTCCTGTAGCACTACAGGCCTGAAGTTAGCGTTAAAGATTCGCGGTACCTTTTAAGTAAACTAATAAACTCTTTTACCCCTTCAATGCAGTGTTCGATCCCGACAGGGCTCGAAAGCAACTTCGTACCCCTCTTGTTTCCTTAAATAAAACTCAAAACCCGCCAGGTGAAGCTTGATTAAAGATCAAGCTGTACCAGGCGACATAATGAGGTTCAGGGAAACAAACTCGTATATTTTGAATTCACCGTAGGTAATGTTAAGTTGGTTGAAATTGACAATTTGTTACATAACTAACAGTCTACATAAGCTATAATCTCGCGCTTTGTGGGTGGAGCCTCTAAATAATCGTCGCAAGACTGACCCTGAATGTCGAACCTGTGTTTTTACGGAGCAATTTAACATGAGACAGCAGCTTTTAATGGATAAGCTGATCGGGTTAGCCGCAATAATACTGACTGCTTCACTGGCAAGTCAGGCCATCGCCCAAGGCGAGGAAGCAGCTGATTCAATAGACAACTCCACCATTACTTATACGGCTGATTTCTTCGCCGAATATTCCCCTATATCTGTAAATGACATGATCAATGTTATCCCAGGCATTGGCCTTGCCATAGGGCGTCGTGGAGGCAGCAGAAATAGACGCGGTTTAGGCGCCGGCGAAAACGAGATCCTGATTAATGGTCAACGAATGACCGGGAAAAGCAATTCTGGCCGTGACCAATTAAGCCGGATTTCAGCAGACCAGGTTGACTACATTCAGATAATCCGCGGATCTTCTGAAGAATTGGATGTACGTAATTCCGGTCAGACCCTGAATGTAGTCTTGCTCGACGCCGAGTCGCGTCGCAGCTTTAACACAGAAGTGAATATGGATCGGTACCGCGATAGCACCTTAAGCCCAGGTGGCAAAATCTCGGTTTCCGGCCAAAGCGGTGCGTTGAATTACCTGGTGAGTGCCGAAGCAGAGCCCCGATACAATAATAACATCAGAAAAGAATCCAGTTTCGATCCTGATTATTCCCTCCAAGAAACTATTTATCAGGACGAAGTTCGGGATGAAACCGATTTGAGTTTCACTAGCGCCTTCAGCTACGAGTTTACCAATGACATAGTACAGCTGAATGCCTTGTACGGAGAAAGCAACCCGCCAACAGACACCGATCGATTCATTACTGATTATACTGGTGATGAACCTGTTACGCGGTTGGAACGTGAGCGACGGGAATTTGATCGTTACAACTGGGAAATAGGCGGGGACTGGGAACATCGCTTTGATAACCGCAGTAAATATCGCGTTCTGTTCATCGTCAATGATCGCCATGGTGAAAATACCCGTGAACGATTCAAGGTAGACGATGATGGCAATGAAGTTAAAGATCTTTACCTTTATAATTTAGGCAGGGACAGAGAACGTATTTTGCGTACCTCTTACACTTTCAACCTGGCACCAGAACACGGTATCGAACTAGGAGTTGAACGTGCCCAGACAATTCGAGACTCAGATCTCAAGATGGGCGTAGACGGTGAGGGTACGCCGTCTGACGAGGTTGGTGGACTGATTCCAGTCATTATCCCCAACAGCGATTCGGCGGTAGAGGAAATCCGTTATGAAGTTTTTGGTGTTCACAATTGGCAAATAAATGACCGCATGTCGTTAGAAACCACTCTGCTGTTTGAGCAATCGGAAATTACTCAAACAGGTGATGTAAATAATAAGCGCGATTTCGATTTCTTCAGACCAAAAATCGACTACCGGTTTGATCTGACCTCTACCATGCAGTTTCGAGCTAGCATTGAAAAAACCATTTCTCAATTAAGCTTCCGCGATTTCAGTTCAAGCACTGACAATTCAGATGATGACAAGAATGCTGAACTGGGAAATCCGAATATCGTACAAGAGCAGGCCTGGGTCTATACATTGAATTTGGAATACCGACTACCTAACAATGTGGGCGTGCTTAATTCAAGCATTTATTACCGCGACTTAGAAGATGTCATTGACCGAATCGACATTTCCACAACTGAACGCCTTCTGTCAACCCGCGGTAATATCGGCGATGCTGAGCGCTGGGGCATGAACCTGAACGCCAGCACAAGGTTAGGGGTGATCGGACTACCTAACGCCCTGTTGACCGCTAATCTAGGGCTGGCTGATTCCGAGGTTGTAGACCCTTTCCTTGGACATACTCGGCGCATGCGGGGTAATAGTCGTGGTTTTTACGGCTCCAGCTTTCGCCACGACCTGACTGACTGGAGTATGAATTATGGTTTTAATTTTTCCAAGCCAATTAACGGCGGATCTGGTCGCACCTTTATAGATATCGACGACATAGAAACTGAAAAAAATGACGCGAATTTAACGCTGTATGCGGAAAAACAAGCCTTCGGGGGCACTACCTTTCGGTTTGAAGCACAAAACACGCTTGACTCTTCCCGCTGCCGTGAACGCATACGCTTTGATGGAAGGACAGCGGATGGTGTAATCGAGGAAATTGAAGACTCCTGCAACGGTAGCGGCCGGAAGTACGCACTTAAGATCCGCCGGACTTTCTAATCCCGATAATTCCTCAAGATAGTTGAAAGGGTTAAGTACTTAACGAGTACTGAGCTCTTTGCTGGCAGCCCAGGGGATTTCAGGCGCTCTAATTGAAGGCCGTCACTATCTGTTCGGATCCCAATCAAACCGAAATTGAACATTTTCTACTGTAACCGGTTCACCGTTGACTAATCTGGGCTCAAACCTTAGCCTGTTGGCTGCGTCTAATGCCACGGCATCAAATACTTCTTGAGGCTGATTTTCAACGATCACAACATCGCTCACCGACCCATTGGTAGATACGGTAAATTCCACGATCACATAGCCACTAATTCCTTGTTCTGCTGCTGCCTGCGGGTAGTCAGGTGTAACAAATCGTCTAGATATCATTTCCCGAATCTGAGGTACATTCGGCCTGACAACAGGACGGCGATTTTCCACTTCATCCAACTCAAAGCGAAAAACATACCTGACATCCTCAACCAAAGTATTGTCAAAGTTTTCAAATTCAAACTCCCGAGCTGCTACTACGGACGAGCGTTCGAAGTAGCCCTCGGGTTCCGAATCTACCAGTTCAATAGTATTTTGGATTACGTTACCGTTGGCATTGACTGAAAAGCTCACCATTGCCCAACCTTCGACTTGCAGATTTCTTGCCCGTAACGGGTACAGAGGTGTGCCGGTGCGAATTACAAAAAGCCCCTGAGTGAAACCAGCCGGAGGCGGAGCGTCTATCAAAGAGGCCCCGCTGTTATCTGTTGATATTCCAGTACAACTGGACACAAAAGCGACTGATACGAATAACAAAACTGATCTGCCAACTATCTGGAATGCTTTCACTACCGAACGGGTAAAACCTATCATCGGATTTGAACCATAATAGATACCTGCCAAACATTCAGGGTTTAACGTAAACAAAACCTTGCCGGCTAATTGAAACATTCAGGTCTCTTATTCGATTTTGGTAAAAATCATCATATGCTGCCATGGTAAAAAGTCCAAAGTTTCTGTCCACTCAAGGTCAAACACACTCATTTCCCTGATTGCCTGTAGTTCAGTCATCTTATGGAGTGGACGTATGGGTACCGATGCATCTTCCGCCCGGTACTCCAATAGAAATATCCTACCCCCAGGTTTGAGTGCGTCAACTATGCCCTTGATCATCTCATAGGGGTGGGAAAATTCATGATAAGCATCCACCATTAGTGCTACATCGATTGAGTTAGGTGACAGATTAGGATTGTCTACCTGCCCTCTCACACCTTCTATATTGGTCACTGCTTCTTCTAGCTTCCGTTCTTCGATCAAAGCCAGCATTTCCGGCTGAATATCTACAGACATTACCTTACCGTCTGGTACCAGCTTCGCCATACGGAAGGAAAAGTAGCCAGTACCGGCGCCTATATCAGCGACAACATGGTCGGGCTCTAATCCCATGTTGGCTACAACCTCATCGGGTTGTTCTTCCTGAATACGTCCAGGCCGCTCAAGCCAGTCAGCCCCCTGGTGTCCCATGACCTGTGAAATTTCACGACCCAGATAAAACTTGCCTGAGCCACCTTGGCTTCGATCCGGCGCGAATTCATAAACCGGCTGATCCTGTGCCATACTGAAACCAGAAAAAAGAGTCAGTACAAACAGTGTATACATCAAAATTGACTTGAATGAAGTCTTCATGGCTAACTTCCTGTAAAAGAGAAATAAAGTAAATTATGAGTACTCGACGGCACTTATTTCTTTCGTTTGCTATTTGTTTCCAAACTGTTGGCGTCGATTATTACAAACAAAATCGCTTTTGCAAACAACGGCTTTTAGAAGAAGCAATCGACAATTGCTACGATACCCGCAGATCACGGGTTTGGAGGCTGAGGGTTGAGGATTATGCCGATGAAGAGTTAAATTCGGCTAAATGGTGTCTCTGATAATTTACAACAATCGAAGCAATCGATCACCAGTGCCTTTACATTTGGGACAATCGCTTCCTTTAGGGCTCTTACCATGACCGTCACACACTACACAAATGTCTTTGTAGGGTCTTTTTAGTATGGCCTGTAACTCCATTAATGCTTGAGGATGTACGCCTTTGGTTACGATATCATTCACGATTTTCGGTTTCCTGCTATTAGTTAACCTGTATTTGTAAAAGCCGATCTAGTCTGCTTCTTATTGGAATTCATTATGCAAGAAACTTGTGGCAGAATTCGTGAACTCTACTGCAATTCCTGTCATCTTTCAAAATGATGTTAACAATGGTATATCTATATCATTCAATAGGTTAGGGTTGTATTCCCACCTACTTTATAGGATTTTTATTTACCACAGGCTATCTCTATATGAACAATGTACTTAGCAATATTCGCGTACTAGACTTCGGTCGGTATATTGCCGGGCCATTTTGCGCCACACTTCTGGGCGATATGGGCGCGGAAGTAATAAGAATAGAAAAATTAGCTGGCAGCGAGGATCGTTACCTGTCACCGATTACTGATCGCGGCGACGGTGCCCTTTTTATGCAAATGGGTCGTAATAAGCTGGGGATGACCCTCAATCCCATGAAGCCTGAAGGCCAGGAGATCGTACAGAAACTGGTAGCCACGGCGGATGTTGTGGTTGCCAACCTGCCGCCCGATACCCTCACAGCAATGGGCCTGGATTACGACAGCCTGAAAGCAGTCAAACCTGACATTATCCTGACTATGATTTCGGCTTTCGGAACTGGTGGTCCCTACAGCAACCGAGTCGGTTTTGACGGATTGGGTCAGGCCATGTCCGGTAGCATGTACCTTTCTGGCACACCTGAGCAACCGGTAAAAGCCTATGCCCCGTTTATCGATTTTGGTACTGCCAGCCTCTGCGCATTTGGAACAGTAACCGCACTCTATGAGCGGCAAAAATCCGGCAAGGGCCAGATTGTCGAAGGCTCTCTATTTAATACCGCCCTCACTATGATGAATGGCACTGTCATTGAACAGTCTGTTATCGGCCGTAATCGCGTAGCCACCCTGAATCGTTCTCAAACTTCAGCGCCGGCTGACACCTACGAAACTAAAGATGGGTGGGTATTAATTCAAACCGTGGGCGGTCCTTTATTTAAACGTTGGGTGACTCTAATGGAGGAACCCCATTGGCTAGATGATCCGCGTTTTAAAACTGATATCAGCCGCGGTGACAACGGCGATGTTATTAGTGAACGGCTCACCGAGTGGTGTGCGCAGAGAACTTGCGAAGAAGTTCTGGTAGCCATGGAAAATGCCAGAATTCCGGCCGGGCCTGTGCTCTCACCGCAACAAGTTCTGCATGATCCTCATATCGCGGCCAAAGGCCTGTTTAAAGCCATGGATTATCCAGGAATGAAAGGATCGGCACCTTTGATGCGGACCCCTGTAGAACTTTCAGCCACGCCGGGAGAAATTCGTCACCGAGCCCCAACTCTAGGTGAACATACAGAAAAAATAATGTTAGAGCTGGGTTATTCTACGGACGAAATTTCAGACCTGAGGGAAAAACGTGTTATTTAAAGTCCGATTCGTATACCTGACTTGTTCGTAACCAGGGGCAATGATAATAGTGTGAGCTATTCCTGCGGGTTAATGCGTAGTTTCCCTATCCCCAGCCATTCACAAGCGGCAAAGGCGCCGACAATAATTGCGATGTCAATCAGTAAAAGATTTCCTAGGCTGGTAATGCGATCGGCCAGTAACAGCATCATAACCGGGGTCAGGACCACCCAGGCTACATCGGCGCAAAAGATATAAAGAATTTTACCTCTTGATGGTTCGGATTTACCCGCGGTAAGAAACACATCCAGCGCAAACACCAGTAGACCTATACCCAGTACGATGAATACGGCAATTGGAAGATCAATTATGTATTGAGCCAGAAAGCCAGGTAAAACCAGCGCAACCAGGGCGCTCAAGCTACAAAAAACCGCGTTGGCATAAAGCACCGTATTAAGTTTAGGGATTATCATCGTTACAGCCTCCTTTAGCGCTGAATGTCGAATATCTTACTGGAACTATGCAGTCTTGCAATTACCTCAGAGGTAATGGAATTAGATCTTTAACCCGTTTATAGTCAAAAATCCGATTAACTTTGAGGGTTTTCCCATGACAGCCGTAGGCTCCCTACTCATTGAATATCGTACACGAAAACACCTGTCTCAGCTGGACCTGGGTATGCTGGCTGATGTCTCATCACGTCATATCAGCTTCATAGAAACCGGCAAATCCCAACCGAGCCGGTCAATGCTTCTGCGTCTAGCAGACGTCCTGGATCTGCCTCTCAATGACAGCAATCTGTTACTAAACTCAGGAGGTTTCTCCGCCGCTTACTCGCAACTGGATTTAGAAAGTACGAAAATGGAACCGATTCGACGAGCACTTTCCATGCTGCTTGAAAAGCAAAACCCCTACCCTGCCCTGGTGATAGACGGTAACTGGGATATTCTAATGATGAATTCCACTCAGCAGCATATGGCTTTCTTACTGTTACCGAATGGCAATGTCAGCGGGACACGTAACTTATTAGAGTTGGTCTTTGATCAACATGCTTTCAGACCAAGCATCACTAACTGGGATGAAGTCGCTTCTCACCTACTAAGACGATTGCGCAAACAAATGCTGGCTTACTCCAAACCTGGACATGTAGCGCTTTATGAAAAACTTCTGACTATGGATCCGCCGAACAACTGGCAGCAACCTGTGACAACTAAGCTTGATAATCCTGTACTTTCCTTGGCCATGTCCTTTGCTGGAAACAACTTGAGTCTGTTCTCTACCCTAAGTCAGTTCGGCACCGCCTTGGACGTAGGTGTGGAAGAGTTACTCATCGAGAGCTATTTCCCAGCCGATCAGGCCAGTCATGAGTTTTTTGTAAGATTGGAAAATAAAAGCCAGCATTAAATAAGGGGATAGCACACTATCCCCTTGCACAGGTGTTTATTTTAGAGAAAGACTAACCGGCTAATCAGATCCTTCTACCATGGCATTGTATTCCAGCCGTCTCCAGCCACCTAGAACACCAGCCATGCTGTAGTTGCCTTCATGACAGGCATACTCATAAATAGGTAGGTCGGCTCGTTTCATAGGAATTTTTGCGGTCCACGATTCTGTCCAGGTGGTGGGATCTTCAATGGTAAACTCATAGGTAAGTGTATCTGCGTTCTCCAGGGTGAAGCGCTCTGTCAGCTGCATATTTTCACTGGAGTTTCTAAACGACGTATCACGTAGAAAGTAGTCAGTTTCAACTACCAGGGTATCGCCTTCCCAATACCCGATCGAGTCGCCTTCCCATTTTCGAGGAAATTCCCTATGGGTTGTTTCATCTAACTTAACAATACGAACGTTATGCACCATTTCGTTGTGAATTAGAAGATGGCCATCGGTTTGAACCAACTGAACATTATTGTTATAGGCACTTGGAATCATCGGTGGTCCGGAATTGAATCCCATAATGCAGCGTTCTGCCAGTGGTCTGGCCTCTATGCCATAACTAAGCTCCCTGGCTTCCCTTCTCTGTACTTGTTTCGCGCGAGCCGCTTCGGTAATAGGAGGAATTCTTCCATTGACTGGGACCGTGATCAATGACGTCCGTCGATCACCAATCAACTCTGTTCCCCGATCGTACCAAAACTGGTTGTAGTCCCCGGTTCTTGATGTATCGGTAAAATTATCTCGATCTCGTCGGACGTTTTCCTCAGCCTCAAACACGGCAGCTTCCGCTTCTGTTAAAACCGCCTTGTCTCCCAATGAAACAGGTCGTTGCATCGGAGTAATAGTACGGAAATCCCAGGTACCTTGAATATCAGGTTTACCGTTTGCTAAGCGGGGAATTACGGATCCATTATCCGAAGTGGACTGTGCAAAAATCACCTGTGGCGCTAATATCAAGCCCAGGACGGATAACATAATTGCTACTTTTTTTAGATAGCTTCGAATAGTCATTCAAACCTCCAATATTATTCAGCGATGCCTATTATTGAACAATTGATACCAATGGATCGAAACTACGCTTGGATGGAATAATTATCAAGTTGATTTCTATCCAACAATTTGCCGGTAAACCCAAAGAACGAATCTACTGAAAAATACCCCTTCACGTTAAATAGACACCCGTCACTCAAAATAGCCACTTATTCAACCGTGTAAACTAGCCCTGCAGATTCCCAGTCCCGTTTGGCCCCTCAGCACCGGTTCTGGAATTTGAGATAAAAAGTGGTGACATCAGTGCACCTATCACGCTTCCCGTTGTGCCCAGCAGGCAATCAGTCACATCGACGTATCTACCGGTTACTGTGAGCTGAAGCAACTCCAGAACAACAGCGTAAGTAACACCTACTGATGCGGCGATAGCCAGGGAAAGGTATCGGACAGGGTTTTCTCTTTTTGCTCGCAATATGAGAGCTACAATAGCACCCAGGGGGGCGTATAGAATGACTTCTCTGACAATGTCGATGGCGGCGGCAACAGACCGAGCCGAGAAGTGAGCCCGAAACGGAATGAAATTACTTTCAACTAAAAGTTTGTTTTTTATCACGCTCAGAGAAAGCTCAAAATCATAAGGAGACAATGAAATTGCCAGAAGCAAAACACAATAAAGTAGTCCTATACTGAGCAGGTAATAGGGCTTTTCCTGACTTCGTTGGGTTTGAATTTCTGAC
>SMVB01428770.1_pt1 | contig 18841 bp, 16 predicted proteins | sample 2456461 | NCBI WGS metagenome assembly SMVB01 (sample SAMN11095934, study PRJNA526329) | marine sediment metagenome | biome: Marine sediment; feature: Surficial sediment; material: Deep marine sediment; isolation source: Hadal surficial sediment | place: Pacific Ocean | collected 2014-05 | depth...
TAGTTCCGGCGAGCCGTGAACCACCGGGGCGTCGTAGACATTAATCTCGAATTTCTCACCAGATTGTTGGCCGAACTTTTCGGCTGACTCCAGATTACCGGCGGTCAGGGTTCGTCCGCTCTCCAGGCTGATGCGCACGACCTTGATTGCAGCGGCGTAACCGGCGGCTTCGTCGTCGGATTCGGCCACCACCACCGGGAGGGCTAGCATGGCCCGCTTCTTTCCGGCGCCGCTGGCGTCAAACAAGCAGTGGTAGCAGTTGATGGCTTTGGTCATCTCCTCCTCATCGCCGTTCAGAAAGAGAGCGAAAACATAGGGCATGCCGAATTCCGCGGCCATCTCGGCGCTGGAGGCGGAGGTGCCCAGCAAGTACAGGTCCGGCGGCTCTGGCGCTTGCGGGCTGGCCCGTAGCCCGTACAGCGGGTGGGATTCTTCCAAGCCTTCTTGGCAGCCCAGGAATCTCAACAGTTCCGCTATCTTGTCGCCGATGGACCGCTCCCCCGCTGCTGTTTGTTGCAGCGCCATGGTCGACTGGGGCAGCCCTCCCGGTCCGCGCCCGATGCCCAAGTCAACCCGGCCGGGGGCCAGAGACGCCAGCACATTGAAGTTCTCGGCGACCTTGTAGGGGCTGTAGTGCTGCAGCATCACGCCGCCGGAGCCGATCCGGATGCGGCTGGTTTTGGCCAGCAGATGGGAGATCAAGACTTCGGGCGACGACCCCATGACACGGTCGGAGCCATGATGCTCCGCCACCCAGTAGCGGTGGTAGACCCAACCGTCAGCCTTGACCGCCAGCTCGATGGTATGCTGGAAGGCCTGGGCGGCGGTGTCGTCCTGGTGGACCGGACTCTGGTCCAGGATGCTAAGCGTCAGCCGGTCAGTGTTCATGTGTACCCGTTGGTGTGTGTGGCCCGTCTCGTTCTCAACGCTGGGACGAATCGGCCGGTGCAACAATCTTACCTTGTTTCCGGGTTGAGGTGGGAGCCAAGCCTAGGGCGTGAGCGCATCTCGAGACCTTTGAGGAAGGAATCGTCATAGAAATCGAGTCGACTGCCGATAACCGGTGAAAGATCAACTTTGGTGATGGCGAAACATGCGGCGATTCTCTGGGGAAACAGTCTGACCCCAGTATACGCAATGGCCTGCGTATAGGAGGGACGAAATGATTCGGTCCAACAGTTCATATCCGATTCAATTCTCAGTGGATTACCCAGAGGAGCCGCTGAAACGTCTAAAAACGCTTTTTCGATTGATATTGGTTATCCCGATCGCGATTGTCATTGGGGCAGTCTCCAGTGAGTCGTTCGCAATCTCAAATTTTGGAGGCGCGGCCGGAGGGGCCCTCATGGTTGGTCCCCTGCTGATGATATTGTTCCGGCAGAAGTATCCCAGGTGATGGTTCGATTGGAACCTAGCCCTATCGAAATTCACTAATCGGGTGGTCGCCTATTTTTTGTTGCTGAGAGACGAATATCCCTCCACTGACGAAGAGCAGGCAGTTGATTTGGTGATTCCCTACCCCGATGTGGAGAGGGATTTAAATCGATGGCTTCCGCTCGTGAAATGGTTCCTGGCCATCCCACACTATATCGTTCTGGCAGTCCTGTGGATTTTGGTCTTGGGCGCAGTGATAATCTCGTGGTTCTCCATTTTGTTCACGGGCCGCAATCCGGTGAGCATGTTCAACTTTATCGTCGGCGTGATGCGTTGGTCCAACAGGGTTGGAGGGTATGCCTTCATTCTGGTGACCGATGCCTACCCACCGTTTCGGCTCAGCCCGTAAACTGCGCGTCATCGTTGCTTTTGGCCGTTCTAGCGTGTCAGGGTGAGTTCGATACAGGCAGCGGGCGGTACGGAGTCGCACCGGGGAAGATAAAAAGGGAGCGGTGGTTTGAACCGCTCCCTTGAGAAGGGGGTGAAGGGGATATCACCCTGTTTGGTGGCCACTCACTGTATATAACAACCGTGGACTTACAAAGGATAGCGGCAACTTTCCAAGCCGGCCGGACAAACGAGTTTTGTCGGCATCAACGTTGAGTCCAACTTACGGGCCGTTTGTGCAGCCCCATGCAGGCCGTTCTACCGACTTCTATGCAGCAGCCGCTTTCAGACGGTTGCGTTGTTGTACTCCCTCGCGATTTTCTTTCCTGGTGCTATCTTCGCGCAACCCAAGATTGTTATGAGAGCAAGACCATCGCGGGAGGAAGAATCATCATGATAGCCACAGGCATTCGAAAAGTGATGGTGGTGGACGACGATTCATCAATGAGGAATGATTGTAAGCAAATCCTAGTCGAAAACGGACTTGATGTCGCCGAAGCAGTCAACGGTATTGAAGCGGTTTCCGTCTATAGCGATGTCCGGCCGGATATGGTGTTCATGAAAATCACCATGCCCGACATGGATTCTCTGACCGCGCTGCAAGAGATAATGGCGATAGATTCCAATGCCAAAGTGGCGGTGGCCGTCGTCAAGGGCCAACAAGCCTCGGTCCTGGTGGCGCTCAAATTGGGCGCGGTGGATTTCGTGATCAAGCCCTTCTGCCGGGAGCAGATCCTGTGCGCCATCGACCGGGCATTGGGTTTAGCCCAAATCGACCGCAGGGACCCATCCGGGGAACTAAAGTTAAGAAACGGCCGCGCGGTATCGCCACGCCCGGTCATGCCGCACGCAGGTGGCGGCTAGATCGCTGGCCTTTGTTCGTACCAACGGGCGTGTTGCTGATAGGTGTAGGCCGCCTGAATCACACCCGGTTCGTCGAAGGGTTTTCCTGCTATCTGCATCCCCACCGGCAGGCCCGACTCGGTGAAGCCGCAAGGCACGGAGATGGCTGGCAAGCCGGTAACGTTGAACGGGGCGGTGAAGCTCCGGCCTTTGATGGTGGCGAGAGGGTCGTAGCCCTCGAAAGCCGCGGCTGGCTGGGTCATGGTCGGCGTGACGAAAAAATCGACCTTTTGAAGGGCGGCCGCGAACTCCCGTTTGCTCCACTGGCGGCACCGTTGCGCCTGCAGATAATCGGCGGCGCTGAGCAACCCGCCGATGCGGAACCTGGCCCGGACAATCTCCCCGAAGTCTTGGGGCCGGTTCTTTAGGTTGGGCTCGTGGAAGGCGTACGCCTCGCTGACCATGATTATGGTGTTGGCCGCACGGACATATTCGAGGCTTGGCAGGTCCACCTCTTCTATCTTGGCGCCCAGACTCTCCAATTCCTTCACCGCTTTTTCGACTACCGCCACTACTTCTGGGTTCACACTGGGGTCCGGGTCGAAGAAATAGCGCCTTGGCAGCCCGATGATTTTGCCTCTTATTCCTTCGCGAAGAGACAGAGAGTAGTCGGGGACCGGCGCGCGGCTGCTGGTAGGGTCTTTGGGGTCGCGGCCGGCGATCGCCTGGAGCATGTAAGCACTGTCCTCGACCGTCCAAGTCATCGGGCCCACGTGGTCCTGAGACCAACTTAGGGTGACCACCCCGGCGCGGCTCACCCGGCCGTAGGTAGGCTTTAGACCGACGATGCCGCAGAGGGAAGCGGGACCGCGGATGGAGCCGCCTGTGCAGGACCCCAATGCGCCCATGGCCTGCCCTGAAGAAACGGCCGACGCCGACCCACTGCTGGACCCGCCGGTGATGTGGTCCAGGTTCCACGGGTTGCGCGCGGGCTCGAAGGGAGTGGTCCAGTCGGGGCCGCCCAAGGCGAATTCATGCATGGCCAATTTGCCCAGCAGGATGGCCCCGGCCTCTTTCAGACGCGCCGTCGGCGTGGAGTCCTCGGTGGGCACCCGGTCGAAATCGACCCGCGAGCCTGCGGTGGTGCGCACCCCAGCCGTGTCGTAGAGGTCTTTCAGTGCGATGGGGATGCCGTGCATCGGGCCTTTGTAGTGGCCGCTGCGGATCTCCGCTTCCGCGCCGCGGGCCTCGCTCATGGCCTGCTCCGATAACAGGGTGATGAACGAGTGCAGCCGGTCATCGGTCTCGGCTATACGGTCTAGGAATGCCTGGGTCAGTTCCACCGGGGAGAGTTCGCCGCCTTTAAGCAGCTTCCCCGCTTCCTGGATCGTCAGGTAGTGTAGCTTCTTGTCGACTGTTGCCATTTCTCCACCGCCGCAAATCGGAATAGATGTAAAAGAGTCCCTTTCCATGCGCTGAAGGAAGGTCAGGTCCGACAGGGTCGAGACTCGCGACAAAGCCGGAGATGGGGCTTCCCGGGTCAGCGAGAAGGCCGCTTAATCCGGATGGAACTCCACCACCATTTCTTCCGGTCCGAACTCTATTGAATGGACCATTGCGGTGTATTCCATATACAGCTCGTAGATGGGCTTGAGGTCGTCCAGCTCTTGCTGGTCCATGCCCAGTTCTGCCCGGTTGGCCATGAATCTGAATTCTTCCATGGATATCTGAGGGGCGCTGTCTTCAGCCATGGGCTCTGCTCCCGTCTCCAATATAGGTTCCTGAGAGGATAGGTGATTATACATCGGGAATCGCTGGGCGTGGACCAAAGGCAAAAACAAGAAGAGCCCCCGCCACGAGCGAGGGCCCTTCGAATACGCTACGAGGCTGCTTTAGGCGTATTTGCCGGAGTTCTGGGGTACGGTGCCCTCTTTGCCTTGGTCGGCCATTTCCAGGCGGGTGGTCCTTGGCCAAGTCCGGTTCAGGTCGTCCTGGATGTTGAAATGCAGGGTACCCAGGCCTTCCACCTCCAGTTCGACTTTATCGCTATTTTGGAAAGCGCTTAGGCCCCGGTGATTGGTTCCGGTGGCAATCACGTCTCCGGGCTCGAGTTCGTGGATGGAAGTGACCCACTCGATGATTCTCGGAATCTTGTGGGCCATGTCGTCGGTGTTGAACGACTGTTTCAGGTCTTCGTTGACCCAGAGATTGATTGACAAGTGTTGAGGGTCGTCAATCTCGTCGGCGGTCACCAGGTAGGGGCCCATGGGTGCGAAGGTCTCCCGTGACTTCATCTGGTAGAAGGTGTTGCCGCCGGCCTGAAGACCGCGTGCGGACCCATCGATGAAGTTCAGGTAGCCAAAGATGTACTCCATGGCGTCTTCCTGTTTCACGTTTTTGGCCCTCTTGCCAATCACCAACGCTATCTCGGCTTCGCCCTCGAAGATAGTGGCTGGGATGTCGGGAAGAATCATAGTGTCGCCATCGCCAATCACGGAGTTGGGCGACTTCTGGAACGCGTTGATGGGCGCGGGTTCGTCCCGGGTGCCGTCCTCCATGTAATTCACCGCCATGCAGATGATGTTTGGTGGTTTGGGCAGTGGAGAGCGCAACCGCACCTGGTCAAGGGGCGTGCCCTGGCCACTATCAGCCGCCTGCTGCAGCGCTGAGCGGTGCTTGGGGAAATCCTCGATGACCTTGTTAATCAGGTCTTGAGGCGAAGTGTGCTCGATTCCGCTCACCGCACCCGAAACATCGACAACCGTGTCGTCTTTCACCACGCCGAGTTTGAAATCATCGAAGAATACGAGTTTCATGTCTCTCTACCGCCGAATTGGTATTTCGCAAGACTAGCCCAGTGGACCCCATAACGCAGTGGCATGTTACTGAAACACCGGTCCGGTGGCAAGGGGAAATGCGCGGCCCGGTCTTGCCTCGCCAAACTCTTCTGTCCGGTGTGGCGGATACTGGCGTATAGTAGGGCCAATCCCGGCATACCCGGTATAGCAATCAGGTGGAGCAATCCCGTAGAGCAATCAGAAGGAGATCAGGGACCCATGACCAGCTACATCGATCATCTGGAATGCACCGTTTGCGGGAAGAGCTATCCCCACAAGGAACTGATCGGGGTCAGCCCGTGCTGCGAGAAGGTGTTGTTCGTCCGCTACGACCTAGCCAAGTTGGGCCGCGAGGTGGACCGCGATAGCCTGGTCACCCGTCCCGACACCATGTGGCGGTATGCCGAGTTGCTTCCGGTGGACGACCCCGCCAACATCGTGACCTTGGGTGAGGGAGGCACTCCCTTAGTCAAGTCGGTCAACCTGGCCAAAAAATTGGGCATGACCAACCTCTACGTGAAGGATGAAGGGCTTAATCCCACCGGCACCTTCAAGGCCAGGGGCATATCCGCCGCAGTATCCAAGGCGGTCGAATTGGGTGTCAAGGGATTCACCATGCCCTCGGCCGGAAACGCCGCCGGGGCCGCCGCTGCTTACGGTGCCAGGGCCGGGATGGAAGTCAAGGTCTTCATGCCCAAGGACGCCCCAGACGCCAACAAGAAAGAGACGCTGGTGGCTGGGTCGGAACTGAACCTGGTTGAGGGCCTCATCAATGACGCAGGCCGGGTGGCCGTGGCCGTGGCGAAGGAGCTTGGCTTGTTCGACCTATCTACTCTGAAGGAGCCGTACCGGGCCGAGGGCAAGAAGTCGATGGGCTTGGAGATGGTCCAGCAGCTTGGCTGGAAGATGCCCGACGCGGTGATCTACCCCACCGGGGGCGGCACCGGGATCATCGGCATGTACAAGGGATTTCAGGAGTTGCTGGAACTGGGTTGGATCGAGGGGAAACAACCCAAATTCATCTCGGTGCAGGCCGATGGTTGCCAGCCCATCGTCAAAGCCTTTAACGATGGGGCGTCCACCTCTCAGATGTGGGAAAACGCCACGACCAAAGCCGACGGACTCAGGGTTCCCCATCCGTTCGCCGATTACTTGATTTTGGATGCGATCAGGGCTACCGGAGGCACGGCGCTGGCGGTTTCAGACAAAGAGATGATTGACGCCATGTACGAGATGGCCTCGGCGGAGGGTATCTTTCCGGCCCCGGAGGGCGCGGCGACTCTCGTGGGGTTGAAACACTTGCTCGCCCAGAAATTCTTGGACCCCGATGAGTCGGTAGTACTATTCAACACGGGTTCCGGTTATAAATATCTGGACCTAATCAGCGGCTCTCCACGCGGATGACACTCGGCGATGGCTGTCTGATCAACTAAGCGGGAACTCGGCGGGGCTGCCGTCTACGACCCAATACTCCGGGCAAAGCCAGAGGGAAAATTCTGGGCGTATTCTAGCGCGGATACACTGGCACGGTGAAATAGAACGAACTACCCTCGCCTGGCGTGCTTTCCACCCAGATTTTGCCGCCGCAAAACTCGACAATCTCTTTACAGATTGCTAGGCCCAGGCCGGTGCCCTTGGGTTTGTCGGAAATGGAATCCCCAACCTGGGTGAACTTCTGAAAGATGTTGTCGAACTCCGAATGCGAAATACCGACCCCGTTATCCGAAACGCATATTTTCAGTTTTGCCCCCAGACCGTCTGATTCGTCGGCGGCGATTTCCGTGGCGGTGATCCAGACCCGTCCGCCTCGCGGGGTGAACTTGATGGAGTTACTCAGCAGATTCGTCAGCACCTGGACCAAACGGTCGTGGTCGTTCCACAGGTTTGGTAGGTCTGAATCCAGTTCCACGCTGATCGTCAGATTTTTCTGTATCACCAGCGCCTGCGTCCCGTCAACCGACTCATTTACAACCTTCAACAATTCCAGGTCCTCCCATACCCACTGCATCTGCCGTGATTCCATGCGGGAGAGGTCGAGCACATCGTTGATAAGACGGGTCAGCCGGTCGCTCTCGTTGTTAATGATCCGCAAGAACTCCAACTGAGTTTCCCGGTCGTCATCATCGTAGGTCAGCAGCAGCTCGGCAGAGCCTTTGATGGAGGTTAGAGGGGTTCGCAGTTCGTGGGAGACCGTCGAGATGAACTCGTCCTTCATTCGGTCAAGTTGCTGCAATTCCCGGTTCGCTGTCTCAAGGCTCTCCGTGTATTGGAGGACTTCAATTTCCAAGCGTTTGCGCTCCGTGATGTCAGTGACAACCGTCACTATGCCAATCGGGTTCCCCTCATCGTCGCGCTCTAAACTGGCCCTGACATCGGTGTAGACCTTAGTCCCGTCCTTTCGGATGAATTCCTTTTCATAATGCGGAATCTCTATTCCTTCAATGGCGCGTTCCCATTGACCACGCTCCAGCTCGCTATAACTGACGTCGAACAGTTCCCCCGGGGCCAGTTCCTGGATCTCGTCTAAGGTGTAGTCCAACATTTGCAAAAAGGCGGGATTCATGTATTTGATCGTCCCATCCAAGGCGCGAGACCCGATGCCGATTGCGGCGCTGTTGTAGACCGTCCGGAAACGCTCCTCTGACCGCCGTAACGCCGCTTGGGATTCCCGTAGGCCGGTAATGTCCCGGACGAAGGCGTTGAACAGGTACCGTTCGCCAATCTTCAGCGGCGATATCGTAGACTCGACCGGGAATTCATGGCCGTCACGGTGCTTGGCCACCATCTCGATGCGCTGGTTCATAAAGGCGCCATTCCCGGTGGCCAGAAATTGTCTTATTCCGGCTTTGTGCCGACCGGCGAACCTGTCTGGGATGATCAGTTCTGCAAGGCGACGGTGCATGGCCTCGCCTGCGGTCCAGCCAAAAGTCTTTTCGGCCTGGGAGTTCCAAGCAACCACCCGTCCTCTGTCGTCGATGCCAACGAAGGCGTCGTGAGCGGTCTCCAATATCATCTGGTTGCGGTCGTTGCTCGCGGCCAGGTCGGCCTCGGCTTTCTTAAGGTCTGCATAGAGCCGAGCGCTGCCGATGGCTCCGGCGATCTGGTCGCCCACCCGTTGCGCCAGGTCGGCGTCGTGCTCAGTGAATGCGTTTTCATTACTGGAAAGCACCAGCAGAGAGCCGACGAAATCCCCACCGTTGATCAGTGGTGTGCACAGCCAAGAACGTACTTCCGCCTGGTAGCTGACAACGGTAAATGGGAATCTATCTCGGAGCTCCTGCTCTGAAATTCCCTGAACAATGATGGAGTGTTTGAGCTTGGCCACCTCTCCGGTGAGGCTGCCTTCCATTGGAACAGGCGAGCCGGCCGCGTTACCCACCAAATTGTCGCCCGCCCGATGGGCTATTTGGCCCGGCCCGCCGTCGCGTTCCACGACGCAGATGGACAGGACGTCGAAGTCGATCAGGTTCCGAACCTGATTGGCGAAGGGTCGGTAAACCTCTTCAATATTCAGGGTTGAGCCTATGATTCGGCCAATCTCGGCGATTACCTCGATCTGAGTGGCCGACTCGCTCCGTTCGATCATGCTTGCGGCCAGTTCGGCCTCGGTCTCTTTCAATTCGGCGAATAAACCGGCGTTGTCGATGGCGCCGGAGATCTGGTTGCTAACACGTTCCGCCAAGGTGATGTCCATGTCCGAGAACGCCTGCGGTTCGGAAGAAACGAAGAGCAATGCCCCGATGATCTGCCCCCGGTGAACCATGGGAATTCCCAGCCAAGAGAGAGCACCACCTTGTTGACTCTTTGATAAGTGGCTGTACCGCTGGCGTATCTCCTCGTTGGAGGCCCCATGGACTACGACGGGCTTGCCCTGGGCTAGAACTTCTCCCGTTAATGATCCGTCGAGGGCCACGGTGGTCACGAAATTTCCGCGGTATGCCGAAGGTCCGGACCAATACCTGACAGTGGTGGTCTGGCGGGAATAATCGACGCTGCTGGCCAGGACCATGTCGAATCTGATCAGGCGCTTCACCTGACCCGCGAACGCCTCGAACACTTCCTCAATATTAAGAGTTGAGCTAACGATGCGGCCCAGCTCGGCGATGACCTCGCTCTCTTGGGCGAACCGCCGTTCCGTCGTGACCGTTTCCAGCATCGACTCATGGGCCTGCGTCCGCTCCGTAACGTCCCTGGCATTGATCACGACACCCGGGGGTTCGGGCCCTGCCGGCAGCTTGGTGCTGACGGCCTCAAGCACAACCCAACGCCCGTCGCGATGGCGGAAACGGAAGGAATGGGGCTCGCCCGCAGTGGCTAATTCGGGGCTCGATACTACAAATTTGAACGCTTCAAGTTGTCCTGCCGCGTCGTCCGGATGCATATAGGCGAAGGCGTTCTCGCCAATCATCTCTTGAGGCGCATAGCCAAGGATTCTTTGTGCCGACGGGCTTATGTACCGGATGGTGCCGTCGTGGTTTAACACGCTCACGATATCAAGCGCCGTCTCAATCAGGGCCCGGAACTGGGATTCTTGGGCAAATGGGACTGCGGGGTTCACTGTTGATTTCCTGTACGTTATATTAATCGGCCGACTGGCAATGGCGCCGGCAACTCGAACCGGTTACATGTAAATCGGCATCTGAATCGTCTTGATGGTAATAAAATCCGCTCAATTATAACATTTAGCTTCAGGATTAGCCCCCGGCCCAGGCTGTGGGCTATAGGCATGGCCGCTGCTGACATCCTTCCATAGCCGTCTGCTGGTCCGAGCCGATAAAATAGTTTTCCCAAACCCCAACGAAACGGGCCGCTAGTCTCTTTTTCCAGGAGACCTGGCCCTTTTCGATTTTCCCCGGCTGGGACCCGCTCTAACGGAGACAACCGACAACTGGCGGCTACCAGCCAACGCGTCTGGGCCATTAGACACCCCTGCGGCAAAACCGGTATCATTGTGAAAACAATTTTCCAGGGCGTTTTAGGAGTGATTTATGCGACGCGTAGCCATCGTTTCACCGGTCCGTACTGCTGTTGGCAATTTTGGCGGCTCGCTCAGAGATGTTTCGGCGGATGAGTTGGCCAGCACCGTGATCAAGGAGACGTTGGAACGCAGCAAACTCGACCCATCCAAGGTTGATGATGTGATCCTGGGTCACGGGTATCCCAGCGGGGAGAACCCGGCCATCGGCCGCTTGGCGCTGCTGAAGGCCGGCCTGCCCATCGAAGTCCCGGGTTACCAGCTTGACCGGCGTTGTTCCTCAGGGCTGCAGGCCATCCTCAACGCGTGCATGATGGTGCAAACGGAGAACGCCGACGTGGTTATCGCGGGCGGGGTCGAGAGCATGAGCAATGCCGAGTTTTATGTCAATGAGTCCCGTTGGGGCGCCCGTTTCGGCTCGATAACCCTGCACGACCGCCTGGCCCGCGCCCGGGAGACCATCTCCCCTGAAGACCGCTTTGGGGTCATCTCCGGCATGGTCGAGACGGCGGAAAACCTGGCCAAGCAGTACGAGATTTCCAGGGAAGAACAGGATGAGTACTCCCTGCGCAGCCACCAAAGAGCCATCGCCGCCCAGGAGTCGGGCAGGTTTGACGCCGAGATTGTCGCCGTCGAGATACCCCAGCGCCGCGGCGACCCCGTGGTCTTCAACAAAGACGAGGGGCCCCGCGCCGAGACCTCCATGGAAGCTCTGACCCGTCTTCGCCCGATCATGTCCGACGGCACGGTTTCCGCCGGGAACGCCAGCAGCCAGAATGACGCGGCGTCGGTCTGCTTGGTGGTGGCCGAAGACAAATTGGATGAACTAGGCCTGGAGCCCATGGCATTCCTCAAGGGTTGGACCGTGACCGGTTGTCACCCCGCCACCATGGGCATCGGCCCGGTGGCCGCCGTTAGCAAGTTGATGGACAAAACCGGCATGTCCCTGGAAGACATGGACGTGATCGAACTGAACGAAGCCTTCGCCGCCCAGGTCTTGGCTGTGCTCCGCGAGTGGAAACTGCCCAACCACGACAACCTGAATGTCAATGGTTCAGGCATCTCCCTGGGTCACCCCATCGCCGCCACCGGCGCCCGCATCCTAACCACCTTGCTGAACGAGATGGAGCGGCGTGACGCCCAGTTCGGCCTGGAGACCATGTGCGTTGGCGGCGGCCAGGGCGTCGCGGCCATGTTCGAGCGACGGTAGAAACCAGTCAGCACTGGGCTCTTGGAGGCTAAACGCTGTGTGCTGATAGCTCCGTAGGAGAATATGGCCAGAGAAGAGGACATCGCCGACGTGCTTGTGATTGGGGCTGGCGCCTCGGGTGCAGCCTTCACTTGGAGCCTGGCCCAGGCCGGAATAAAGGTGGTCTGCCTGGAACAGGGCGGCTGGGTGCCAACCGACGCCTTTCCAGCCACTGACTCCGATGCCCAGATTCGTCTGCAGACCGATTTCCACCCGGACCCCACCTTTAGAGACCTCCCGGAAGACTATCCCGTCAACGAAGACGAAACACCCATCGCGCCGTTGATGTACAACGCCGTCGGCGGCAGCACGATTCACTGGGGCGCTCACTTCCCCCGGTTCCACCCGTCGGACTTCCGGGTTAAGACTCTGGACGGCGTCTCCGACGACTGGCCCCTCTCCTATCAGGAACTGGAACCCTTTTACGATCTTAACGACAAGATGATGGGCGTCTCCGGCCTTAGGGGCGACCCCGCCTATCCCGAAAAACCGGAACGGCCTTGTCCGCCTTTGTCTCTCAGGCCCAGCGGGCGGCTATTGGCCAAGGCCATCGACAAATTGGGCTGGCACTGGTGGGCTTCGGACACCGCAGTCTCGTCCGTCGCCTACAACGGCCGGGAGCCTGATATGGGCTGTTTCCTCCGGTCATTTGCCAGCACCGACCTGAATTATTGGCCGGCCGCCCTCGAATTGGGCGCCCGCCTGGAGACCCACGCCAGGGTTAGGGAAATCACGATCGATGATTCGGGCAAGGCCACCGGAGCGCTCTACTACGCCGCCGACGGCGAGTTGAAGAAACAGAAAGCCAAGGCGGTGGTCCTGGCTTGCAACGGCATCGGTACCGCGCGTCTCCTGCTCAATTCAACCTCAGCTCTCTTCCCAAACGGTCTGGCCAACAGCAGCGGCTTGGTGGGCAAGTGCTTGATGCACCATCCGGTTGGCGCCGTGATGGGCATATTTGACGAGTGGTTGGGAACCGGGGACGGCGGCCCCAGGACCAGCACCATGCTGAGCCAGGAATTCTACGAGACCAACCCGGCCCACGATTTCATCCGCGGCTACGACCTCCAAGTAGTGTCATACGGCAACTCACCTCTCCCCGCGGCATTGGGCGGTCTCATGGGCCAGAAGGTCGCCTGGGGCGAAGACCATCACGACGAGTTCAAGGAACGGTTCGGCCATTCGGTGGGCATCATCATCATGAGCGAGGACCTGCCGGAAGACCACAATATGGTCACCCTAGACCCCCAGCTGACCGACAGCGACGGCATACCCGCTCCCAAGATTAACTACACGGTCAGCGAGAACACGGCCAAGATGCTGGAGCACGGAGTAGCGCGGGCCACGGAAATCATGGAGGCCGCCGGAGCCAAGAAAGTGCTCTCATCCACCCTGCGCCGCAACGCTGGATGGCATCTGCTGGGCACGGCCCGCATGGGCGAAGAACCGGCCAGTTCGGTGGTCGACCGCTGGGGCCGCACCCACGATGTTTCCAACCTGTTCATCATCGACGGCAGCATCTTCACCACCAGCGCCTGCGTGAACCCCACGCCTACGATCCAGGCCTTGGCCCTGCGCACGGCCGACTACCTCAAGGGCGAGGGCGGACAGGTTTTGCGTTAGCTGGAAGCTTTCAGCGGCCGGTTGCTAAAGTCGTTGTCGCCCTTGTTCTTCTGCGGAAAGATCAGGGTCTCGTTGTTCCCGGCCGGTGTTGGCACTCAGGCAACGAGATTCTTCGCTTCGCTCAGAATGACAGGGTGCCGGCCCAGATTGACAGGACTAGGCCGTAGAGCAAGCTGACGGCTGAATGCTGACCGCTGTTAGCTGGGCGCGCCGCCGCCCCGGCCATTGACACCTGATTCGGCCACACTTAGGATAAAGATGCCTGCCACCGAACCGTGTGTTGGGCCGTTTTCGGCCTGTTTCGGGACCCAGGAACCGCAGCTAAAAACTAATAACAGAAGGTGCACATCATGCCAGAAGTATTCGGTATTGGCGATTTCCGCTACAACTTCGTTGAGAATTGGGCCAAGTTGCCCGACGGCATGACCTTCAAAGAATGTCCCGGCGTGGCCATCGACTCTCATGACAACGTTTTTATCCTCACCAGGGGAGAAGAGCCAATCATCGTGCTCGACCGGGATGGAAACTTTGTCCGGTCCTTCGGCAAAGGCCATTTCAGCGAGGACCGGACCCACGGCCTGTACATCGCCCATGACGACTCGCTCCTCTGCTCCGACGACGGCATCCACACCATCCAGAAATTCAGCCCCGAGGGCGAGAAGTTGATGGAGATTGGCGACCGGAATAATCCCGCCCCCCGGTGGAGCGGAGAGCCCTTCAACCGGCCCACTTCCGCCGCCATCCACCCCGGCAACGGCGACATCTACGTTTCCGACGGCTACGGCAACTCCCGTATACACGTCTACACCGGCGAAGGCGAATACAAGTTCTCCTGGGGCAGCCCTGGCATCGACGCCGGGCAGTTCATCCGCCCCCACAACATCGCCATCGACAGCAACGCTAACGTCTACGTGGTTGACCGGGAGGCCCACCGCATACAGATCTTCGACACTCAGGGCACGTTCGTCACCATGTGGAACAACATCCACCGTCCCGATTCCATGGTGCTGTGGGGCGAGCATATTTATGTTGGCGAATTGAACGGGATGGGCGGCGTCGACGATGCCCCCGGACTGGGCCACCGCGTGTCGATCTTCGACCTAAAGGGCAACTTGGTGAGTCAGTTCGGCGACAAGAACGAAGGGGAAGGCCCAGGGCAGTTCATCGCTCCTCATGGCATCGCCGTCGACTCCCAGGGTTCAATCTACGTAGCCGAAGTTTCCTACACCATCCGTGGCCAGCACCTTAACCCGGCCCGGGAGATGCGGTCGCTCTCCAAATACACCGTGGCCAAGTAGCTGACAGCCCAAAGCTGACAGTTTTCAGCGGCCGGCAGTCAATCCCCTTCCCCCGCCGCGGGGCAAGGTTTGGCCCGGCGAAGTCGAGACTCACGGCCAAGTCGGAGATGGGGGCTGCTTTCGGCGTAAAGCACTGACCGTGTGAAAACAGAACCCGATGCTCACTGTCACCCTGAGTGAAGTGAAGGGTCTGGCTGTTGAGTAAAGAGATTCTTCGCCGGCTCAGAATGGCATAGTCCGCGACGATTTGGACGGGCCGGTTACCAACAGGAGGGCATCAACATTGCCTGAAACGGGCGATACTACTACGGGCGATACGACCACTGTTCAATGGGATTCGGCACTGGAGGCCATCGAACGCTGTTATGAGTTGGGTTGGACCGACGGATTACCGGTGGTCCCGCCCACAGAACAGCGAGTCGGAGAATTCATCGAACGATCCGGCCGCCCTGCCGGAGAGGTGGTGGGAGAGCTACCGGAGCGCCGCCGCGAGATAACGGTCAACAAGGTGGCCGCCAACGCGGTGATGGCCGGGTGCCTGCCTGAATACATGCCGGTGGTGCTGGCCGCCACCGAAGCCATGTTGGAACCCGTGTTCAACCTGGTTGGGCCATCGTCCAGCATGGGCGGTTCGGCAATCTTGTCAATAATCAACGGCCCCGTGACCAAAGAGTTGAACATCAACTCACGGAACAACCTCTTCGGACCGGGGAACCGGGCCAACGCCACCATCGGCCGGGCCATTCGGCTGATTTTGATGAATGCCTGCGCCGCAATCCCGGGCGTTTTCGACCGCAGCGTCATCGGCCATCCCGGAAAGTTCACCTATTGCATCGCCGAAGCCGAAACCGAGACCCACTGGGCTCCCTTGCACGTCGAAAGGGGTTTCCGGGCGGACCAGAGCACCGTCACGGTGTTCGCTGGCGAAGCCCCCCGGCAAATCAGGGCCGTGGGCCACCCCGAACCAATCTTGCATGCCATCGCCGACGTGGCATCCAGCCTGGGCAGCAACATGTCCACCTCCGGCTCCGTGGGCGACACTGGCATCGGCGTCCGTCAGGGGCAGATCGTCGTCACCATCGCGGGCAACTCCATTCTCTGGAAGGACTGGACCAAAGCCCAAGTCAGGGAGTACATCCACTCCCGCACCCAACGTTCCGTGGCCGATCTAAAGGCGGCAATGGTTCTGAATGGGGACCCGGAACCCGGCGACGAGGACTCGATGGTTTCCTTGATTCCGGAGCCGGACGATATCCTGCTGATCTTCGCTGGCGGCGAGGAGTCCAACATGTCTTCGGTGATCCCCAGTTGGGGACCCAAGGTAGCCTGCACCGCCGTGACCAAGCTGATTAGATAGACCGGAAAAAATGACTCAGAACAAGAATTATCATTTAAAAGGGCACCTCTTGGGTGCCTGCAATTGCGCCTGGGGCTGCCCGTGTAACTTCGAGGAGCCACCCAGCTACGGACCCTGCGAAGGGGTTTACCTTTGGCAGGTGGATTCCGGCCGATACAATGGTGTCGATCTGTCAGGCCTCGTCATCTCGGAGGTCTCGAAGTTCCCGGAAGCGATCCATCTGGGCAACGGGACCAGCGTGTACCTGTTGGACGAACAGGCCAATGAGGAGCAGAGGCAGGCCATGGAATCGATGGTCCAGAAGGAAGCTCCGTTCAATATCTTCATTGACCTGACGACCGATTTCATGGGGTTCAGATACGTGCCTTTCCAGGTGACGATCGATGGAATCAATAGCCACGCCATCGTTCCGGGAAAGCTCGATATGCATCTTGCGCCGATGAAGAACCCGGTAACCGGAGAGGACGAATTAGCCACTCTGATTAAGCCGACCGGGTTTACCTCGCAGATCCAAGAACTGTGCACGACCAGCGCGTTCACGTTCAACGGTGAGGGCCTTTCGGTGGACTTCCCGGGGAAATACGCTGAGTTTTGCCCCTTCGAATATTCCGGCGATTAACACCAGGCCCGTTGCATTTTTCAACCGGGATTGCGACAATCCTAAGAGTTACTCATCAAGCACGTAAGACAGGCCCAACGAGAGAGGGAACCAAATGGCCCAGAGCGAACATGTACTGGTTAACCCGGTCACACAGCCCATAATCGCCCCATTTGACGGTGCCCCCCGGCTGGCCAGCCTGGCGGGCACCCGCCTGGGAATCATCGACGACAGCAAGCGTAACGCCGACGTTCTTCTAGAAGAACTGGCCGAGATCCTGAGGACGCGCTACGAGATAATCGAGGTCAAGTGGCACCGCAAGCCCAGCGCATCCCGGCCCGCTGACCCCAAAGCGCTCAAGGAGCTAACCGAGCAGGTAGACTCGGTGATTATCGCGATAGGTGATTGAGGCTCCTGTAGTGCGTGCAGTGTGCACGACGGGATCCACGTGGAGAATGCAGGCATACCTTCGGCCACCATCTGCACTGACCGGTTTGTGCCAACGGCGGCGGGCATGGCCAAGATGTGGGGAGCACCCGACTACCCGACCATCTTCACCCAACACCCCATCGAGAACCTGACTCGCGAAGCCCTCCGCGCCAGGGCCGAGGAATTGGCCCCGATCGTGGTCCGGGTCTTGACCGGAGAGGGTTAACGCCCGGCGGGCGGCAAATACCTTCGGTTGAGAATGGCTCTAAACTCGGGTTCTACCGTGAATTCACCGGACTGAGCAGGCCTTGGCGCAGACGCCGTCGTTCTAGCGCAGGCCAATCATGCGTATTTTGTCCCGATTTTTTTGTCCTCATGAGACCGCTTCACCCTTGGCAATCTCCGGGATGACTCAGGTGAACCTCGTTGGAAGGTGTCGTCTCGAACGGGCCCGGTTCTTCGCGGACGCCCGAGTGGTCCGGCCAGGATCAGTCTAGAATTTTGAGGTATAGCTCCTCGGTTTCAGACTCCGGCTCTGTTCCAACTTCTTCCACCAGCAACTGCCTGAACTCATGGTACGAGGCCAATGCTTTGGCCCTGTTGCCGGTTTCGGCGTAGGCCCGCATCAAGCACCGGTGCGTGCGTTCGCGGTAGGGATCCATCCTCAAGGCTTCCAACGCTGATTCCACCGCCGCCTGCGGCTCGCCAATCTCCAACTGCATCTCCCCAAGGCAGTCCAATGCTCGAATCAGCTGGCGTTCCAGCTTTCCCTGCAGACTCTCCCGCCAGAACCCGTCCACTCCGGGCAAAAATGGACGCCGGGCGATGGATGCGGCCACGGCGGCCGGCCCCAAGGCCATTCTTGCTTCGCCGGTCCGCACGGCGGCCTCCGCCCGGTCCAACGCGGAAGTACCGGATTCGATGTCCACCCAGGCGTCGGCCGGTAGTTTGAGCTGATATTGGCCGAAATTGCGTGAGAACGACATTCCCTGACCCGCCATCCCATCGGACGTTAACAGCGCAGCCAACCGGCTCGTCAGTGCGCTGAGCGCTGCCTCCCAGGCCTCCGACTGGCCCTCGGGCCACAACACCAGCGCCAACTCTTCTTTGGCAACCGAGCGGCCCCTTTCGATCACCAGATAAACGAATAGCAACCGGCCTTGTTTGCCGCGGAATTGACGCTCGTCAATCACAACCCGGCCGTCCACTTCGATGGCGACCCTGCCGGTTACGTAGATCCTTAGCCCCATCGCCTGCCAAACATTTGCCAAGATTTTGCCAAATTCAGGATTGTGTTATAACGGCGGGTCCCAATCCAGTATCAGCCTCTAAAGGAGGATTAAGATGGCCAAGGTAGTAAATTGCCCATGCGGGGAGAAGATCACCGGGGAAACAGATGACGAATTGGTGAAATTGGTCCAAGAACACGGGAAGTCAGTGCACCAACAAGACGTTAGCCGGGATGACGCCTTGGCGATGGCCCAGCCCGCCGATTAACCCGGAAAGACCCTGAGGCCCGCATCGGCAACCCTGCCGTCCGGGCCTCAATAAATCTGCAAATCTGCCCCTCGCCGCCGGGACAAATTGGGTCCGGCGCGATTTTGGATAGGTCGAAAAATGTTCAAATCAAAGGCGCCAATGGCGCTCATAGGTATACTATTGGCTGCGGCATTCCTCGTAGCCTGTGGAGATTCGGCATCGTCAGATACAGACGCCACAACTAAAGCGAACCTGGAAGTGGTCAGCAGGTTCATCGAGGAATTCAAAAACAAGGCGAACCAAGAGATCGTGGATGAACTCATGAGCCCGGA
>SMVB01350070.1_pt1 | contig 18836 bp, 19 predicted proteins | sample 2456461 | NCBI WGS metagenome assembly SMVB01 (sample SAMN11095934, study PRJNA526329) | marine sediment metagenome | biome: Marine sediment; feature: Surficial sediment; material: Deep marine sediment; isolation source: Hadal surficial sediment | place: Pacific Ocean | collected 2014-05 | depth...
AGCGGCCCTTACGAGCCTTGAACGATCAATCCCCGTATGCCACGATGGTGGACATCTATCAACAACAACCAGAGTTATTTCAGGTCGATCCATGCCAGAAGATTGTGGGACTAAACAGCTTATCGAGTTCCACTGTGTCGCGGAACTTTACCCAGGCCAGCGCCAAACAGCTCAAGGGCTTGCAGGAACGCGACTTGAGCGACCTGGATCTGCTGGCCATCTTTCTTGATGGCAAGACCTTTGCCGAGATGACGATGGTGGTGGCCGTCGGGATCACGCTCACAGGGGAGAAATATGTCCTGGGGTTTGTGGAAACGTGGACGGAGAACGAGGCAGTCCTCACGCCCTTTCTCCAGGAGTTGGAGGAGCGAGGGCTCACCAGTTCTCAGGGACTTTTGTTCATTATTGATGGGGGAAAAGGCTTACGGGCTGCCGTACGACAAGCCTTTGGGACGTCCGCTGTGGTGCGGCATTTGCCGAAAGGGGAGCAGGCCACCTGGCGGCGGCGACTCCAACGGGCGTATCAGCGCCCGACCTATGCGAAAGCCAAAGCCGCGCTCACGCGCCTGCAGACGGAATTGGAGGACCGTAACCAATCGGCCGCACGGAGTTTAGCGGAAGGTCTGGAGGAAACATTGACGTGGCATCGGTTGGGAGTGTTTGCGCTCTTGGGCTTGTCCTTCAAGACCACGAATTGTCTGGAATCCATCAACGCGTTGGTGGAAGAGCGCTGTGCCAAGGTGGATCGCTGGACGAACTCGAATCAGCGGCAACGGTGGTTGGCTACGGCGTTGCTGGATATTGAGCCGCGGCTCCGGAGAGTCAAGGGCTATCGACACTTGCCCAAGCTCCGGGAGGCCCTGCAACGAGACTTGAACATTGAGAAGACTGTGCCAAAGAAAGTTGCGTAATGTAAACCCCGGAGCCGTGGAGAATTTCAACTAACTTTGGGCTTGACTCCAGTCTTACCATTGACGTCATTCAGGCGAACCTCCGTCAGAGAACTCCAAGTCGACCTTTCCGGAAAGAAAAAAGAGGCGGCGTCATCAGTAATGAGCCAGTCTTCTCTGAATCTTATGGGACAGGTTATGGCTGGAACACCATCATGAAATACGCTGCAAACGCCGAGGGGATTCTTCGCTTTGTCTTTTGTGCAATTTGGCACCTTGTTGTTAAATGGGCAAAGGCGCCGTAAACGGTACCGATTCGCGTTGATCGACTGATCCGACACAAGATAGCCAAACACCTCCGCAAGCGGTTGAACTTGTTTCTTCATCTTTTTCCTTGCTGTTGTCGTATTCTGGATACTAATCCCAACAATGCGAATATTGATCCACCAAAGATCCTGATTTTTGGTGATCTGTCCATATACCACTTCATCGAATCTCTGAAACAATACGCCATAATGGCTTTCGTTTCAACTAGTTGCAACCCAGGTAATTTCCATCACGCCTTCTCACGCTTATCAGCATATCACTCATTTCTTGAGTGGGCTTTTATCTTATCCAGCGTTCTCAATTTAGACTGATGGATTCGAAGTTGTAGAAGGTTGATCAGTAATGTACCTACGTATGCAAGTGGCACCAGACTTGGTGGCCTCGCTCGGGGGGGCCAATGGTGATCAGTGGAGGATCGGTGGTTTTACAAATATCCATGACCTCCGGGCAACGTGGATGGAACCGGCATCCGCCGGGCGGGTTTAGGGGCGACGGGACGTCGCCGGAAAGGATGATCCGTTTGGGTGGAGCAGTGGGATCAGGCACTGGATTGGCAGACAGCAAGGCTTGCGTGTAAGGATGCTTGGGGGTCGCAAAGAGATCTTCCACTGGGGCGACTTCAGCAAACTTGCCCACATACATGACGGCAATGCGATCAGCGAGATATTGGACAACGTTCAGGTCATGGGTAATGAAGAGATAGGACAGATGAAATTCTTGTTGAAGGTCGCGAAGTAAATTTAAGATTTGGGCTTGAATAGACACATCCAACGCAGACACGGCTTCATCACACACAATGAATTTTGGATTGAGAGCAAGAGCCCGCGCAATGCCGACTCGCTGACGTTGTCCTCCGGAAAACTCATGGGGATACCGTGACTGATGTTCAGGCCTGAGCCCGACCTTCATAAATAATTCGTTCACTCGATCTTGTAATTCTTGGCCTTTCGCAATTTTATGGATTTTAAGAGGCTCAGACACAATGGACCCGATGGTCATTCGTGGATTCAGCGAGCTATAGGGATCTTGAAAGATAATCTGCATGCGACGACGGGCTTGTCTCAACTCACGGGGCTTGAGGGCTAGAACATCTTCTCCTTCAAATCGGACTTCACCAGCCGTCGGTTCCATAAGACGGAGAATAGAGCGACCGACCGTTGTCTTGCCGCATCCGGATTCCCCGACTAAGCCAAGCGTTTCGCCATGCTTCACATGGAATGTAAGATCATCAACAGCCTTAACCCAGGCCGACACACGCGAGAAGAGTCCGCTGCGAACGGGAAAATATTTCTTGAGTCCTGTGACTTGGAGGAGTGGTGGTGAGGTATTTGCCATCAGGGATTTGAAGATTCATGCAGCCAGCAGGCCACTTCATGCGATTCCCCGATCTGTATAGTCGGGGGAGGTTGTGTCGGGCATTGATTCAACACTTCTGAACATCGCGACGAAAAATGGCACCCTGTGGGATATTGCAGTGGCGATGGCACTGTCCCTGGAATGGCCTCCAACCGCACCTGCCGTTCGCCTGGACGGGGCAATGATTTCAGAAGTGCTCGCGTATACGGATGCCCCGGTTGCTGAAAAAGTTCCTTCACCTCTGCCCGTTCGGCGATTTTACTGGCGTACATCACAATCACCTCTTGTGCAAATTGCGCTACGACACCAAGATTATGCGTAATCAGCAGAATGGCCATACCAAGATCTTTTTGAAGATCAGACAGCAGATCAAGAATCTGTGCTTGAATCGTGACATCTAAGGCCGTTGTCGGCTCATCGGCAATGAGTAAATCCGGCTTGCAGGCTAAAGCCATGGCGATCATGACACGTTGCTTCATGCCCCCGGACATTTCATGTGGATATTGGTCAATGCGCTGTTCGGGTGACGCAATGCGAACTTTCTCTAACAGCCCGATAACTTCTTGGCGAATCGCGGTATTCGAAAGATCTGTATGAATCTTCAAGGCTTCCCCGATCTGGTCACCTATCCGCATCACCGGATTCAATGAGGTCATAGGCTCCTGAAAGATCATCGCAATAGACTTTCCTCTTATCTTACGCATAGCCGCTTCAGGTAAGCCTAAAAGATCCTCCCCCTTAAACATAATCCTCCCGCCACCCACACGGCCGGGCGAAGAGAGCAGCCGCATAATCGATAAGGCTGTGACCGACTTCCCGCAACCCGACTCTCCCACCAAAGCCAGCGTCTGTCCACCATGCAGGACAAAGCTCACATCATCGACCGCTTTAATTTCGCCTTTGTCGGTAAAAAACGACGTTTGAAGATTGGAAACCTGTAAGAGAGGGTGGATGCTGGATTCCATTTATCGGCTTCGCAATTTTGGATTGAGGGCTTCACGTAACCCCTCACCCACAAGATTAAAGGCCAGCACCACAATAAAGATGGCCATGCCGGGGATAAAAAAGAGCCAGGGCGCATCGAAAATAAAGCCTTTGCCATCAGAGAGAATATTCCCCCATGTGGCGTCTGGAGGAGGAACCCCGAAACCCAAAAAGCTCAACCCGGATTCTGTCAAAATCGCTGAAGCCACGCCAATCGTGGCTGACACAAACACCGGCGCCAAGGCATTCGGAACCATGTGGCGAAAAATAATCCGGCCTTCGGGTATCCCCAACGCCTTCGCGGCTGTCACGTAGTCCTGTTCTCGAATAGACAGAAATTCGGCCCGCACGAAACGCGCCGTTCCCATCCAACTGAACAGTCCGATAATGATCATGATGGTGTAAATACTAGGAGGCAAGAGAGCCACGGCAGTCAGAATGAGAAAAAATGTCGGGAAACACATCATCGCATCAGTGAACCGCATAATCAGCGTATCCACCGTGATGAACCACAATTTGACATGCCCGTAAAACCCCGACAGCCCTCCCAGCAGAACTCCAATCCCCAAGGAAATTCCAACTGCCACAAAACCGATCGACAAGGACACAAACGACCCTTGGAACATTCGGGCAAACACATCCCGACCCAATTCGTCAGTCCCCATGAGATACACTCCGCCAAACGGTCTATCAGTTGGAAGGCTGTCCGGCGAAGGAGTGGCCATGGGTGGAAGAAACTTGTCAGTCAGGCGAACCACTTCCGGATCAAAAATGACCCACCATTCTGTCAACGCCTTTCCGGCCAGAGCCGTCAATAACAAAAATATCAACACCCAAAATCCAAAAAGCGCTTGGTAATCTTTTTTGAAGATCCGAAGGAATTCTTGCCAAGGCGTTTCCGGCGGGGCCATGGCCTCAGGGTCACACATCATAGGAGTACTCTGACTCGACGTTGATGGTTGTGGAGCATTCATGAATCAATGGTGTTTCTACTCATACTTTGTCACTACTCAGGTATGTAGGCTAAGGCTGAGGTTATCACTCAGTACGCCACGCTTAGATCAAACCATTCACGATCTTCTCGGTTTCAACGATCTTTGGTTCAATCAGTGATGAAGCCTGTTGTATGATCATGCTTGCTTGTCCCCTAAAAGCCTTCAGCCTTCAGTCTATCCACCTGAGCAGTTCCCATGCTTTTAATGCAACCGAATTCTTGGATCCACCACCGCATAGAGAATATCAGAGAGTAAGGTTCCCATTAACGTCAGCACGGCAGCAATAAAGTTCAAGGTCATAATGACCGGGAAATCACGTGCAAGGATAGCCTCGTACGCCAACCGGCCCAATCCCGGCCAGGCAAAGATTTGTTCAAAGATGACAGACCCGCCAATCAAACCCGGGAGGAGAAGTCCGAACATCGTCACAAAGGGTAACAATGCATTGCCAAGCGCATGACCATAGATCACCGTGTCTTCTTCTAGGCCTTTGGCCCTGGCCGTCCGCACATAATCCTGACTCAACACCTCTAACATTTGTGATCGGACATATCGGGACAGAATGGCAATTCCTCCAATAGCCGCCATGACGGAGGGAATCACCAAATGCCAGACTCGATCCATGAATTGATAGACTGGCTCCGCATGCTCCATCCCAAAGGTCTTGATGCTGATCACGGGTACACCAAACCATCCCACCACCAACAGAATTGCCAAATAGGACAGGAAAAATCCTGGGACGGAAATGAGCGCATAGGACAAAAAAACCGTCCCCCGATCATACATTCCCCCACGAAACACCGCTCCATAAATTCCAGCCGGAAACGCCCATGTCCACACTAAAAGCGTGGCCAGGATAAAGAGGGGCAAGGAATTGAGAAATCGATCCCAAATTTTCGGGAGGACCGGCTGACTGTCCTTGAAGGATTTCAATTCTCCGGATGCCAAGTCCCGAATCCAATAGACATATTGCAGATAGAGCGGATCGTCTAAGTGAAACGCTGCCCTGATTTTAGCGATGTCTTCCGGTTTCATCCGTGGATTCATAGGATCGACTTCGCTGGGTTCTCCCGGCGCCAAATGGATAAATGAATGCGCGACAAAGGACACGATAACCAACAGAATCAGTCGTTGACCAATATTACGAAGAATGAAATTCCACATAGTCAGTACGTCACAAACAGGTCCTTACATGCCTCACATTCACTAAAAATCCGGCGTGAATTCCAGCTTTCTCCATTGATGGAAATGAAAATGAATATCTCCGCTCTTGGTGGGATAAATCTTTTGATAGTCCTCTTTGCCATCCTCACCTTCCTGCACTAACACAATTTTTTTATCCAGCACCCTCGTCCCTAACGGTGCATACAAGAACGTATAGGGTTGATCCTCGTGGATCAAGCGATGCAGCTCATGCGTGAGTTCACGTTGCTGGTCTCGATGATATTCTTGCCGAATCCGGAGAATGAGTTCATCAGCTCTCGGGCTCTTATAGCCCACAAAATTGAGTTGTTGAGGACCCGCCTGGCTGGAATGCCAAATCTGATAGAGATCAGGATCAATGCCCATGCTCCATCCCAACACGACCGCATCGAAGTCACCGGTATTGACAAAATCCCCCAGGAAGACCGCCCATTCAAAAACTTGGGTATTCACTTTTACGCCGATTTTTTTCCAGGCATTTTGTGCGATAGTCATGAGATTTTTTCGAATGAGATTTCCGTTATTCGTAATCAGATTAAATTCGAAAATTTTCCCATTCTTTTCTAACCACCCGTCTCCATTGATTTCCCAGCCATGTTCCCGAAAGATCGCTTGTGCCCCTTGAGGATCATAAGGAAGCGGCTGAATGGACAGATCATACCATTCAGTGTTTTTGGGGTAGGGGCCAGTCGTCCGTTCACCTTCTCCATACATGAGATATTGAATAATTTCACCGACATTAATGGCCATCCCCAAGGCTTTTCGAATGTCCGCATTGGCAAACATCGGCTTTCGATTGTTGTACCCGATGTAGGTATAGGCAAAACCTAGGCTAGAGAACCATTGATAGGTCGGATCGTTTTTATAGCGTTCCACTTGGTGTGGTTGAGCCCCGTAAAAATCCACGGCTCCCGTTTGGAATTCTACTTCCTGTGTGAACAATTCAGGGATAATCCTCATGTAATAGTCTTGATATTGCGCTGGCCCTTCCCAATAGTTGTCATATCGGAGCAGATGGATGAATTGATCCCCTTTCCATTCCACAAATTGAAAACGCCCACTGCCAATAGGATGCCGGTTGAATTGGCTCTCTCGCATCCCGAAAGTTTTTTGTGCTTCTTCTGAAAGACCCAGCTCGTGTTTTTCCCGAGTTAATGCTGCGTCATTGAGTAGGTGCTCAGGCAATATGCCCATGGTCCAAGCCGTAATTGCCGGGGAATACAGACGTTTATAAATAATTTTAACCGTATACGGGTCAAGAATTTCTACCGTTTTTATGGGTTCGAAATCCGGCGTCCGTGGAGACAGATTTTTCGGATTCATGATGGCTTCGTAGGTAAACTTCACATCTCCCGCATCGAATTCATGACCATCATGAAATTTCACGCCTTCTCGAAGATGAAACACAATGATGGGGTTATGTTCCCCGACAGGAAGGATTTCAGGAAATTTCGTACGAAGAGCTTCCTCAACTTCCTGTGAGAGTTCTTTTTCAGAACGAATCATTTCTTCATAAGGAAAGTGGTCGAAATACCGTTCTCCCAATATGGGTTTCAAGCGATCAAATAAATCTTGGTCAACCCGGGAAAGGGTGAAGGCCACTCGTTCTGGGACCTTGACCGTCACAAGCACGTCTTTGAGCTTCGGCCGGCCCTCTGCATTCGGCAGTAATAAGGAAATGGTTTCTTCCCTTTGAATCGCCGGCAATAATTCCATTGATTGAACATATGCTTTCAGACCTTCGTCTGTTCCTGTTCTCCATGCTTCCTGTATTTTTTGAAAAAGCATGGCTCCCGTAACCTCTGTTCCATCAGGAAACCGATGATAGGGATTCACCGCAAGATACGCCCGTTCAGTAATCTGCCAATCCGTCGCCAGGCGTCCCCGTAAGGTCAGGTTTTCATCTAAATCCAACAGTCCTTCAAACACATGACTGACAATACCGGAACTGGCGGAATCAGCATTCAAAATAGGATTGAGAATTTTGGCATCTCCGATGGACGCCTCAATATACGTCACCAGACGATCAGGGTTTCCTGCCGCTTGATTTTCATACGTGGGAACCCAGAAATAGGACTGAAGTAGCAGAAGGATCAGGACCAGAGGAATGAACAGAAGGAGGCGTTTAACAAGCATTGAGAATACGCATGCTCAAACACGAACGAAGATATTTCAATGATATCAAGAACTCTCAGGGGATGCTATGCCTGAGTACGATTATTCATAAGTAGATCCATCTACCAAAAAACTTCGGTGACTCAACAGAGGGCGTTTCGGGCAAGCCATTTTTGACTTGCCGTCTGTTTGTGTATTTCGCTTGACTTATCGTTCCTTTTACTAAAACAATCGCAGGTAGATCGGTGCAACCATGAATACCTATTCTCATTTTTCTGGCCAGCAAGTTTTTTTACTTGTGCCACATTCCAGCAGACATACCTTTGCATCTACTAACATTCCCTCAACAATTCATGCTGCTCTCTGTCCCTTATTCGTCTTTATTTTTCTATCAACATGACGTTCAACTCGCAGAGTTTCGTTTCCCGGCTTGCACAGTGAAGGAGGGTTTTTCATGAAGAACAGGACACCTGCACACACCATCCTCATCGTTGACGACTATCAAGGTCTGATTTCTCTCATCCATCTGAAGTTGCAACTCATCAATATGTCCGGCGATAACCTGAGCCACCATCATGGGTAATTTTTCCATGACAACAGCCTGGACAAATTCCCGAGATCATGTATTCAACTTCTTATCCTCAGCCGAGAATGCATCGCTCCGTGCAAAAAAACTTACGCAACAACTCCTCACCTTTCCGAAAAGGAGATCTTCCCTCAAAAAACCGGTTCCTCAAGCTTCACCTTTACCATTGGTGGGAAAAGGACGCATTCTGGTTATGGATGACGAAGAATCCATTCGCCTTGTATTGAGCGAAATGCTCAAATGCCTAGGATACGAGGCACATTGTGTTGTCGGGGGACATGAAGCACTTGAATGCTATCAAGAAGCACATCACACTCATCAGCCATTTAAGGCTGTCATTTTGGATTTAACCATCAAAGGTGGATTGGGCGGGAAAGATACCGTGCAACAACTGCGGAAGTTCGACCCGCACGTCAAGGCCATTGTGGCCAGTGGATCCTGTAACGATATGTCACGCGCAACTTACGAAAAGATTGGATTTCATGGCGTCGTGGCAAAACCGTTTCAACTCGCAGAATTACGTCAAGCGCTGAATCACATCATCACTTGATTCGAAGATGATGTTGATGAGAAATTGTCATGGAACGATTGTCGATATCGCCTATAATTCTATTTTGACTTCACCCTCTTCAAGAACCGTTTGGTAGGATTTGATAATGCTGGATGGATTATTCACGCAATGCCCGGTTTTCACATTATATTCCCACCCATGCCACGGACAGGTGACCGTATCTCCCTCTAAATCACCTTCACCTAACGGCCCACCTCGATGAAGGCACGTATTATCAATCACATGGAACGCTCCATCCACATTAAAGACCGCGAAACACTTGCCGTTCGTTTCCACCACAATGCCATTGCCTACACTCACCTCATCGGCCTTCGCGATTCGAATCCATTCTCCCATATCCCCTCCTCAACAAACACAACAATTTCGAAAATTATCCTACATTGCTCAGGTATTTAGGCTGAAGGTGAGCCCCAAAAGATTTGCGGGTTGGTTACTGGTTCCTAGCAACCTTCGGCCTTCAGCCTATGCACCTATTCCTAACAGCCTTCAGCCTATCCACCTGAGTCGTTACGATTTCTGTAACGGTTCTTTAATTTTCTTGAGCAAACTTGATAATGGTGGCACGGTCGCCTCCTTTCCTTCGGCTTCCTCTAAGTGACTCACAAGCGTACGGGCAATCGTAAGAAAAGCTTGAGCTTGAGGAGACTCAGGATCGCTCACCACGATCGGACTTCCCTTATCGCCTCCTTCTCGAATAGCCGGGTCGAGAGGAATGCGGCCAAGAAACGGGATCTCGAACTTTTTCGCAGCTTGCTCGCCGCCGCCATATGAAAAAATCTCAGTGCGCTCGCCACAATGCCCACAGACAAAATGACTCATATTTTCTATGACACCAAGCAACGGCACATTCACTTTTTTGAACATCGTCATGCCTTTTCGAACATCGGCGAGTGCGACTTCTTGCGGGGTCGTGACAGTAATGGCGCCAGTCAACGGCACGAGCTGAGAAAGCGTCAACGGCACATCTCCGGTTCCCGGCGGAAGGTCAATCAACAAATAATCAAGTTCGCCCCAGACCACATCCCGAAAAAATTGCTGAATGGCGGAATGCACCATCGGCCCCCTCCACACCACAGGCGTATCTTCAGGAACAAAAAATCCCATGGAGATGATTTTCACGCCCTGCCCTTCACCGGGAGTGAGGCTGTCTCCTTCCTTAATGGGCTCTTTCGACACACCAATCATCATCGGGATATTAGGGCCATAAATATCCGCATCCATAATCCCGACCGCAAAACCTTCCTGCTTGAGGGCGACAGCCATATTGACCGTCACCGTCGATTTCCCCACTCCACCTTTTCCGCTACTCACGGCAATAATATGCTTCACACCAGGAAGCAAATTCCCCTCAGATTGATTCCCTGCAGCAGGTTGCGAAGTATGTTGTGCTTCAGCCATAGACCTTCTCCTTCATGAAACCCGATGAATGCATCCTATCTAGCATGCTACACGATTAAGACACAAGACCCCCTCTGAAGTCCTTACCTCTCCCGGCCAAATACTGACTTAAACCTGTGCAATGATTACCCAAGCACGGAAGGTCAGACAACTGAATGGAATGCCGGGAGAGACAAGAGCAATGTGAGGGGTAACCCTAATAACCAAGTTGAGTGGCAAACTTTTTACGCGACCGCCCGATGAGCGGCTCATGGTGGTTCTTACGATTGTGAGCGATGAGCGGATCCAAAATTTCTCCACAACAAAGGCATCGCCAACCTGAAAAATACATGGTACCGGCTTCATCGGCCACATCACCAAATTTATCCTGAATCATGTTTCCTTTGCACCGTGGACAATCCATCACACAAACTCCTTCCTGCAAGACTCAATAATAAAAAATGCATTGATAGCGTTATTGAATAAGCAAATTATATACCAAGACTAATATAAGATAAGTTGTTGATTTATGTGTGTTTATTAAAAAATACAAAAATCATATTGTTTCAAAATGAAACATAATGTGAAGTTACATTATAAGAATATTTATTTAAACAATTGTTTATACAATACATTTCACGCATAGTTACCAAAAAGTATCAAACTATTCCAAAATGAAACACCTAACAGATGCCTAAAATACAATTCCCAGCAAACCTGGATGTTTACCAATGCCTGACGATGGGCTTTGGCTATCGCCTGGCGAAACAATTCATGGTCTCCTACATTTTTGTTTATGGATATTTTCCAAAGTGAGGATTGTAGAAAGGTGCGTGAATCAGTTATATACTTCCTGGCGAACTTTCTCTCTGGCATGTTAAGGACGTTGAAGAAGCGATCTATTGTCATTCCAAAACATAACTAGTGATTCCCGATTTCCGGTAAAACGAAATCCAAAGAAAATGTATGAAGATTGTCCCACAAAAAATCCATTCATTACAATGAAAGCGACAGGAAATGTGGCATCAATAATGAGAAGGGGCAAGATTGTTCTCGACGGGAGGAAAACGGATTGAGTATTTCCGATACATTCGTTCCCCCATTTCGGAATAGGCCGTATCCGTCCGATCCACGCCAGCTCGCTCAAGAAACGAGGGTGACGACAGCACTGTTGTTAGCTGCTGGAACGGGAACGCGATTGCAGCCATTGACCCTGGATGCCCCCAAATGTCTCACTGAGGTTGGAGGCATTTCAATTCTCGAACGATTGATCAACAATCTACGAATACAAGGGTTTAAGAGGTTAGTCGTCGTGATTGGGTACTTAGGTGGCTGTATCCAGGAATTTCTGGAGCAGCACACGAATGACATGCGGATTGATTACGTCCTCAATCCTGACTACCGGATCACGAATAACATCTACTCTCTCTGGTTGGCCAGGAAGCAGATCCATGAGCCTTTTTTACTGATAGAAAGCGATCTGGTGTTTGAAGCCTGCATGCTGGATGATATGTTACAACCTGACAAGATGGCGATTTCCAGAATTCTCCCCTGGATGAATGGTACGACAGTGGAGCTTGATTCTCAAGGATGTGTGACGGCTTTTCGCCGTGGTGGCGACATGAATCATACTGCACGCCAGTACAAATCGGTTAATCTCTACAGCCTCTCCCTTTCTTCCTGGAACAAGATTGAGAAGCGATTACACCGCTATATCGCGGAAGGTAGGCTCGGGGAATATTACGAAGTGGTGTTTTCCGAGATGATCGCTGAAAGGACACTCTCCTTCGATGCAATCTTTTTCGATACCAACCGATGGTATGAGATTGATACCATGGCAGATCTACAAGAGGCGGAGAAGCTGTTTACTCAATCCCGTCCTATCTCCAGCCGCTTACAGAGGGGTATCAAACCGGCGGCGAATCTTGCGTGAGATTGATCACGTCTCAGTCACCCGGTATTGGGAGAACGTCAAATCCTCTATCCTCGGGCCATACATGATGGATGACTTCGGCTTCCCTGTGAATGCCGGAGATTTCAGATTCCGTGGAGAGACCAGGATAGTTCAACGCCTGCTTCATGACGAAACACACAATGGCACAGCCCTGGATCTCGGTAGTGGTGTCGGATATTGGGCCGAGGAGTTTGCCCGCAGCTTCGCCCAAGTGGTCGCGGTCGAAGGGAGCCTCACACTCTACCAGGCCCTGAAAGACCGATGCGCTCCGTATTCCAACATCCACACCATACATGGCGATGTCCTGTCGTTCGAGCCCGATGGCCCCTACAGCCTTATTTTCTTCGGTGGCCTGCTCATGTACCTCAACGAACATGACGTCATTGCTCTACTGCAAAAACTCATTCCACACCTCAAACCAAATGGGATGATCCTCTGTCGCGAATCGACGGTTCGTGGTCAGACGGTAACACGCACGGGCAACTATTCCGTGGTGTATCGCTCTGTACCTGACTACACACGCATCTTCATACAATGCGGGTTGACACTCCAGCACCTTCAAAGAAATGAACCCTATGTTTTCACGCAAATGGGCTGTGAACTGATCAAAAAATGGAAGCAGGTCATCCCCCAATCGTTACAGGCTCTTCAATTCGTCGGTCGTCTCACCTACTGGGGCATGCGTTTGGGTACCACTTGGATCACACATCTCCCTCAGGCCCTGGGAATTTCGTTTCCATGCCTGGAAAATCACTTTTTTGTGCTTAGGACCAAGTAAGGGTAAAGATAGATATATGGAAAAACCTCGAGGTAACTTCCTCTATCGAAACCTGGCTAATATCGTCTCGATTCTCGGCGTGCTGCCCCTGACACTCCTCTTCATGGAAGATGGGTATCGCTACCTAATCCCGTTGATCATTTTCAATAATGTGATGGACGACCTGGACGGCATTCTGGCCGCCAAATTACATATCCACAGCCGGTTTGGCGCCGACCTGGATAATGTCTGTGATGCCATGGCCCATGGAATGTTGGTCCTGGCGGTGGGTGCACATTTCAGCAGACTGGTTTTAGGGGTGAGTATGATCGCTGCGGCTTCGGTCATTCTTCGTGCAACGTCCAGGATCAATCCGGATGCGATACCTGGCGTAGGTTCCCCAACCAATGAACTCATGCGCCACATGCTGTTCATCCTCCTCTTAACCCAAATGTATGGTGTTGACCCCGGAGTGTATCTGGTTCTGATCTTCCTCTTGCATTCCATAACGATGACTATGCCAATCAAGTTACCGATCCTTATTCGAAGACTGTCAAAAACCGCCACCGCAACGTTTTTTGTGAATGTGGCACTTGTGGCAGCATGGCTCATGCCAGCCGTCACGCCACTTATCGCCATGGCCTTCATCTCCACCTACTTATATTCATTTGTCGTTGGAGGCGGACAATGGCTCAAAGAACGAGAGAAAATTCTGAGCGCTTAGAATCACACGCCAACACGACAATGAGGGAATCAATGCCTGAATGAATACGACGTGTAGATGGGATTACTTGAGGCCAAATTGCTTGACTTTTCGCCACAAGGTGGAGCGACCAATCCCTAGCTGCTGAGAGGCTTCTTTGAAACGCCAGCCAGATTTATCTAATGCCCGGCAAATGGCTTGGCGCTCAATCGCTTGCAGCGATTCAGAATCCGTCCATTCTCGATGTTCACGAGAATATCGTTGCAAATCGGCAGGAAGATGCTCAAATTGAATGGTGTCTTCCTCACAACAGACAAATGCATGCTCAATCATATTTTGCAGTTCGCGGATATTCCCGGGAAAGGGATATTGCTCTAAAGCCATGAGAGATTCAGGAGAAAGCCTGGTGATCTGCTTGCCCATTTCCCGGTTAAATTTCTCCCGATAATGATTCACAAGCAGTGGAATATCTCCTGATCGCTCTCGAAGCGGCGGCAATACAATGGGGATCACGCAAATCCGATAATATAAATCCTCACGAAAACGGCCGTTCCGAACAGCATCTTCTAGATTTCGATTCGTCGCGGCCACAATCCTCACATCCACACTGATCGTGTCATTTGACCCGACCCGTTCAAATCGTCCTCGTTCAAGAACCCCCAACAATTTCACCTGTGTCGATAAACTGATCTCGCCAATTTCATCCAGAAAAATCGTTCCTCCATTGGCAATTTCAAACCTCCCGGGTTTGTCGACATACGCATTCGTGAAGGCCCCTTTCACATGACCAAACAATTCGCTCTCTAATAAACCTTCCGACAAACTCGACACATTCACCACAACAAAGGGCGCCTGCCTTCTCGGACTATGCGCATGTAAGGCATAGGCAATCAATTCTTTCCCTGTCCCACTCTCGCCCGTAATCAAGGCCGAGGACTTCGATGCGGCAATGGCCGGAAGCTTGGCGAAAATGTCCTGCATGAGAGGGCTGCGGCCGACAATATGGTCGAATTGGACATGCTCACCCAACCGCTGTTTCAACTCTGAAACCTCCGCAGTTTTGGCACAAAGTTCTCGAACGAGGGAGATATCCCGGATGACCTCAATTAACCCGATGAGCTTTCCCTCTTTGTCCAACAAGAAATCTGTATTGATACTCACCGGTATCTGTTTGCCATCTCGACGACGAACCATGGCCTCAAAATTTGAAACCCGCTCGCCGCAAAGTGCCCGTTCCAACACACAATCATGACTCGAACAAATATTGCTTTGCACTAACACATCACAAGCGAGCAACAGTTCAGAGTCTGGCACCTCATACCCCAACATGGTTTGCATGGCACGATTTAAAAACGTGACACGTTTTTGCAAGTCAATGGTGATGACTCCGTCACTAATACAGTCTAAAATCGTTTCGGCTCCACTGGAACGGGAGACGGATTCCGCTTCTGCCATAAGACTCACGCCTTGAATAAAGGAAAATTCTTGGTAATCGACACTCGACCTGTTCTTTCACAACTTGCTATGTTAGGAAAACATCCGAGACGAATAAAAGTAAGGAGCGAAAAAAGGCTTGCAATTCCTTCTCTCTGGCTTCTCACTTCTGTAACGACTCGGGTGGCTAGACTGAAGGCCGAAGACTTTTAGGAGTCACCTATGCGTCATCATCCAACATTTCTGGTATTATGAGTATGAACCATCAGTCTTCAGCCTCAATACCTGAGTCGTTACTCACTTCTTTTAAAAATTAGTCTTACTATCTATAGTGTAAGGCAACCGCGTTGCGTTCCACAAATCCCTCACAATAATGCCGTTGCAACGCCTTACCACATACATCCGATGAACGTTCTCCCTAGCCTTGCACAACTTCCGTTTCCTAATATCGATCCGATCTTTTTTCAAATTGGTCCCCTGGCATTCCGGTGGTACGGTCTGATGTATCTCTTGGGCCTAGGTGGCGCCTATTGGCTCATCAAGATCAGAGCGGCTCAAAAACAGATCGCACTCCCAGCCCAAACCCTGTCCGATTTAATTGTGTTTGCTGCCTTTGGTGTCTTTATCGGAGGACGATTAGGATACGTCCTGTTTTATAACTTGCCCTTTTATCTGGATAATCCACTCAAAGTGTTTGCGGTGTGGGAAGGGGGCATGTCCTTCCATGGGGGATTGCTCGGAGTCTGCGTCGCACTTGTCATGTTTTGTAAAAAACGCGGCCTCCCCATAGCCTCAGTCGCCGATTTGGCGGCAGGAGCCGCTCCAATTGGTCTGGGCTTTGGACGAATGGGGAACTTTATTAATGGGGAACTATTTGGACGAGCCACCGATGTCGAGTGGTGTATGGTCTTTCCTCATGGTGGACCTGACTGTCGGCATCCGTCCCAACTCTATGAAGCCGGACTGGAAGGTCTTGGACTCTTCCTTCTGATCACAATCATGAACCGATGGACGACTCCCCCCGGGACGCTGTTTTGGACGTTTGTCACCGGCTATGGCATCGCCAGATTTTTCGTCGAGTTTTTCCGTGAACCCGACAGCCATTTAGGGTTCATCTTTCAATGGGTCACGATGGGGCAACTCCTCTGCATCCCCATGATCGCCCTCGGCGCGTTCATGATCATTCGAGGATATCGAACCGCAAAAAGCACAAACTAAGAAAATGTAACGATTCAGCGCCATGTTGTCATTCTGAGTGCAACGAAGAATCTGTGCCCAGCCCGCAGCCCATGGTTAAGCGAGATACTTCGCCTTTGTCTCAGCATGACAACCTTGAGGGCAATATTCATGGAGCGCACGGTAAGGAGAAGACTCATGCGGCTTAACGTGCTGAATAGTTACGAATTCATAATCCTACATGCTCATAAAAGGACAGAATCTTTACCTTTAAAAGGTTCATGATACCCTTCTAACCTTTTTTTATTCCTACTCAATTCTCCTGTTTAATCTTCATTTTGTCCAGGATGTGTTTCTCAGGATCCTTGAGTACATCATCGTACTCTGAACGATGAATCCTTTCCGACTCAAAGTCGATTTTGACATCTTGGATGAATTTTAAGAAATCTTTGTTTTGTTCACACAGTTTATTAACGGTCTCCCAGTCAAGAATTGCACGTGTACGAGCCGGGAAAAGTACGGATGATGCATTGAAATCGGCAAGGTGTAGCTGAATAACGCCTATCCCGAAAGATGAGGAGAGGCGTTCAAGTTCCGAAAGGAGATCGTCGTCCTGGGTAATGTCTGCGGCAACAAGATAGCCTTCATGTGCCCACGATGAATTGGACACTGCCTGAAAGAAGGATTCTCTGTAGGTTGATTTGCTAAGGCTCTTCTTCAATTCGAACGAAAAAAGTCGTATCGAGTTGTTGCCCAAGAGTTGATTGAACTGGATGACGTCCTTCTTCCAGTCATCAAGCGGAAGGTACATGCCAACCAAAGCAGGATGCAACCATTCATTAAATCCTTTGCGACCTGAAGTCTCGTGAAAAATGGTCTTTGTAAAGATACTTCGCCCCCGTGAGAACGCCGGATTCGCGGAGACATAATAAGTGAGAAGAGGGTGCAGATCACGTTCATGATAGGTACTCTTTGGCTCAGACTTCTTCGCCTCTGCAATCTCGATCTTTTTGAGTAAAGCCTCTGACAGTTCCGACTGCCTGTTCTTGAGGAAAAACCGAGTAGGACGTGTCCCGACCTTGATAAATCGTGAATCTGCATTGTCGCGCACATCAACATACAATCTTGCTCCCATTGTTTGCCATGGTGTCTTGCCCTTCGTTTTCACTTTTGTGGTGAGCCCCTACACCTGGCCTTCTGCCCAACACTGCTGATACGTAAGGGGTGTCGCAGCCGATTTCAAAACATCCACTGCAAGTTCAAGAAATGAGTATGTCATGCTTTTCATCTTATCGCGTTATCTCGCCATTGCACGAAAGATGGATTGACTCAACACCGTGATATCTTACAGCTAGAGTTTCACCAGAGATCGAAATAGAAAAGTATTCTAAAGGCTTGGGGCAGGCTGAACAATACCTTACATTTGCCATGAGACTGTACCATTAAAAACCCTCATTCGCTTGCTGAGTCCATATCATGAGACTTGCGTATTCGATTACATTTTTGGTCCACATGTCCTTTATGGACTAGAACCTGACAATGAATTGTGGGGTATTTATTGTGAATGGTCTGGAAAATCTTGTGTGCTGATGTCTTGTCGGCCATGCAAGACCCGCACAACAATCATCGCATTGTCAGCAATGCGAAAATAAAAGCATCGCTCCCGATAAGGGAATGCTCGTAATCCTCCGCTAATCCAATCACGAGAAGAACCTGTTAACCCAGATGCGAAAGACTAAAACAGCTTGACTGTGAAGTCTTGTATAAATCCTTTGGTATTTCTAGGGTTGTCCTGCTTGATGTGTTCATCTATTTGCAACAAATCCGTCTTAGCCGTATCCGTTATAATTAAGCACAACCGTTTATGGTTCTTTTCCTTATCCCGTGATGCTGTGTGCAAGGTCTTTTGCACGGGTATATTCAGCAACGCGCCCTGCTTGTATATCTGCGTCCCCTTCAGCAATCAAAGTCTGCAGACGGTTCATTGCTTGGTTATAGTCATAATTTTCCAGCAGACGCAGAACCAGCCCGTACCACTTCTATACGGTTGCCAAAGCGGCCATTGTTCACCATATCCATCAGAAATACGATTTCACTTTCCCCAAGTGTAAAGATCACAAATTTAGTGATTCCAGCCATTGTCATAACCTCCTTTCATGAAACAGACAAAGCACAAATAATAGCATTCACGCCAAGTCATTTCGATATAACGAAATAGGCTATTCTAATAGCCTCCTCCAGGACCTCCGCCGCCACCTATTCCACCGCCACCAATTCCCGGGAGTGCAGGAGTGGCACCGGCTTCGATAGGCTTATCTGGAACATTCCCGTATCGTCGAAGAGGAGGGGAATTCCAAATGACTTTATGCCCGGGGGCAAGATTGGCCGCTTTGATAAAATGAGGCTTC
>SMVB01297354.1_pt1 | contig 18814 bp, 14 predicted proteins | sample 2456461 | NCBI WGS metagenome assembly SMVB01 (sample SAMN11095934, study PRJNA526329) | marine sediment metagenome | biome: Marine sediment; feature: Surficial sediment; material: Deep marine sediment; isolation source: Hadal surficial sediment | place: Pacific Ocean | collected 2014-05 | depth...
AGACTGGCGGCCAGCAATACGGAACCTATTTGAGAGCGGTCGCCAAATTTCAGAATCGTGGCAACGGCGTTGACAAATATTGCCAGATAGAGGACATAAACATGATGATCGCTGGCCAGATGCATATCGCCAACAAAGAAACCGAAGTTAACGGTGAGAGCCAGAATAATGGTGAACGCAAATACTACTTTTTCAGGATTCATAGAACGTAATTCCCTATCGTTTCGTTCAAACTAGATCTGTTGTCTTTAGCAGGCCTTAGTCTGAATCAAGTGTGTATGGATATTAACTAGTTTCTGTCCAGAAAGTCCTGTTTTAGACCAAATTGGTGCGACGGCCAATAAGTGTTGGTTTCAAATGGATTAGCAAAAAACTGGCATTGCGGCATACCGTTCTCGGACAGGAACTAACCATTGCAGAACATCCTATTTGAAAAGAGGGACTCTTCCGTCTGTTCTAACAAGTATTGTATCTGTACTATTTAGGAAAGAATTCGAAAAACAACTTAAAAAAAAACTAAATGGCTAGAAAAGATCACATTGATTCGCTTGGTGCAACATCACTCATCATCTTTAGCGTGCTGCTCGGCCTCAACCAGGCATTAGTAAAACTCGTCAACGTGGGGTTCTCTCCGATCTTTCAGGCTGGACTCAGGTCTGTCTGCGCATTCTTTCTTGTCTTAGCGGCGGCGGTGATCCTTCGGCGCAGACTTTCGATTTCAGACGGAAGCCTGCGCGCCGGAATCATCGCTGGTTTACTTTTTTCGTTTGAATTCTGCTTGTTGTTCACGGCGCTCGAGTACACGACGGTCTCCAGGGTATCCATGCTCTTCTACACGCAACCTTTCTGGGTGGCACTTGCTGCCCATTTTCTAATCCCCGGCGAGCAACTAAATAAAAATCGAATAGTCGGGCTTTTGCTCGCGATAGGTGGCGTCGTCATATTGTTGGTTAAACCTGGTGATCAGCTGGGCCCTGATGCCATTATTGGTGACTTGATGTGCATCCTTGCCTCGATGGCATGGGCGGCAATCGCACTGATGCCGAGAAAAACAGCACTGGGTAATTCTTCTCCAGAGATGATGCTACTTTATCAGCTGGCCATCTCCGGAATCATCCTCGTGGCAATCGCGCCATTGTTCGGTGACCCGGTCCGGGATCTTACACCTACAATCATTGGTATTTTCACATTCCAGGTTGTGGTCATTGTCGCCTTCGGTTTTCTCCTGTGGTTCTGGGCACTATCTACCTACCCGGCATCAGACGTAACATCCTTCGGGTTGCTGGCACCTGCCTTTGGCGTGTTTTTCGGATGGCTGATCTTCGATGAAGAATTTACCCTGGTGTTTGTGGTTGCGCTTGTACTGATCTCTTCTGGCATTGTATTGATCAACCGGAAACCCGCTTCAGCATAGCCAGGCACTGACTTAAGAAAATTCCTGTCGCACTCAAAGATGAGAAAAGCTATTCAACTAATCAGACGTCCCCCCGCTGAACTCCTCCCGGATTAAACGATTGTGCTCTCCCAATGCAGGCACCGCCCTGAAAACGGTAGCTCGCTCGCCACCCTTTTGAATGATTCGTACCGGCGGAGCAACCAGGTCAATATCACCTGATTCTGTCGTGACTCGACTGCGCCTGAGCTCGGCGTGTTTAGAAAGGCGCTCGACATCATTAAGCATGCCGAAAGCAATTCGTGCATCTTTTAGTCGGGTTGTCAGTACCACTGTCGAGAACCGCGAGAATACATCAGTAATAATTTCATCCAGCGCAACCCGGTTTTTCACCCTTTCGATATTGTTGGCGTACTCGTGTTGATGGAGTAAATCCGGTAATTCCAGAATATTTTCACAGAACGACTGCCACTCGCGTTCATTCTGTATTGATATCAGAACACTTTCACCATCGGCATCAACATAGACTCCGTATGGTGAAATCGTCGGATGGTTCAGGCCAACCCGTTCTGGTGCAGCCCCGCCATATTCAAAATGAAGAAGCGGTACGCTCATCCAGTCGGACATACCATCGAAGAGACTGACCCGGAGCACAGAGCCTTTGCCGGTACTCTCCCTTTCGAGCAACGCCAGCAGTATTCCGGACAAGGCATTCATGCCTGCGGCGATATCACAAACGGAAACGCCAACTCTGCCCGGTGCATCGACCGTGCCGGTAATTGAAGCAAGACCCGATTCTGCCTGCACCAGGAGATCATAGGCCTTCATATCACGGTAGGGGCCCGAATCCCCGTAGCCACTGATTTCACAGATGATCAGTTCCGGGTATTTTTCACGCAGCGTTTCACTACCAAGGCCTATCCTGTCGACTGCACCAGGAGCCAGATTCTGGATAAACACATCCGCAGTCGAGAGGATATTGTGGAGCAGTGCCAGATCATCATCATTCTTGATATCCAGCTCGAGAGATTCCTTACCTCGATTGAGCCATACAAAGTAGGCGGATTGTCCATTGGCAACGTCATCATAGTGACGAGCGAAATCACCCACGCCGGGACGCTCAATCTTAATGACTCGAGCACCGGCATCAGCCAGCCTTGAAGTGCAAAGAGGTGCAGCAACAGCTTGCTCCAGGGCCAGTACCAGCTTGCCTTCCATGGATTTCACCTGGTTAAACTGCTTCTGATTTCCGGGTTTCCTGGTTAACCCAGAACATGAATAATGTATAACCCAGCACCATGACCACGGCGCCTATAAACAGGCCAATAATCCCCTGGAATATCATTCCACCAATCGCGCCTATAAAAATGACGGCCATCGGTGCCTCAACACCTTTGCCCAGCAGGATGGGTTTCAAAACGTTGTTCATCAAACCGACCATGATGTTCCAGATAAGGAACACGACATCAGCAAAGGTGCTCGAGTTCGGGTCATAAAACATGTAAATCGAAATTGGCATCAGGATGAGCAGAATATCAATCTGCACGATGGCCATAACCAGGCAGATCACGACCAGAAGTCCACTGGCAGGAATGTCCATCATCAAAAATCCGACGCCAGATAAAATTGCCTGCGCCAGTGCTATGCCCAGGATTCCCCTGACGACACTTTGCACCGTATCGTGAGAAAGTCTGGTCAGTTGAGGGCCATTGTCTCCCGCAATTCTTGTGAATATTGCTTGTAATGCCTTCGTTGTATTTTTCGCAGAGGCCATAAAGACACCTGCCAGGATGATTGAGAAAACAAACATAAGAACGTTCAGACCCGTCATCAGTGCCGCGGATAACAAATTCGTTAGCAGCACCCCGATTTCAGTTTCATATTCTCCAAATACTGCCCCTGGGTCTTCTGAAGCTTTTTGCCAGAAAGCACTGATTTTCTCTCCGACAATCGGCAGGTTACTGACGTACTCACTCGGAGGAGGGATGACCAGCTTATCGTCTGCTAAATATTTTGACAGGTCTCCGCTGTTCTGGACTATTGCCTCTGCCAGCATCACCGAAGGCAGAATCAACACAACAAGCATCGCCAGCGAAACCAAAAAAGACGCCTTGCCATCGGTTAACCCGGCTTTTTCTTTCAACAACCTCACGAGTGGGTACACGCCGATCGCGATGATTCCAGCCCAGGCGATCAAACCGAGGAACGGTCTGGCAATCTGGAAACACCAGAGTGCCAGCAGCGCGATCAGGCCAACCTGTATCGCAGTATCGAGCCCACTCTGTGTATTTGTTGACATTGTCTACTCACCTTCTGATTAGTTTTCAATAGTTGCGAGTTTACATTATTTCACAAGTGACGATGCCGGTTGACATCACTGTGTCCCGGTAAAGAATCTCTTCGCCAGTGCAGGATTCGCGGGCAATGCGGCAAATCGCTTCGGATCACGAACCTTTCGATATGCTGTCACAATGGGTTCAAGATCCTTTGGTGACGCGCCATGTAGAATGACGCCATCACAGCCCAGGTCAAACTGATGATTGATGGCATCGACACATTGGTCAACCGAACCCGTTGCAGAAGATGCTATCCACTCTTCAGGTATCAATTCTGCAACCTGCTGCAGTTGCGCATGTGTCGCCTTATGGTCCAGGGACCCCTTGAAAGTTGAAACCAGTTTACTGGTTCGAAATCGCTCAAGCACCGCGGGATCCCAATGGTTGGTGGACACCATCAAGTCACCGTATGCCTGAAGGTATGTTCCCATTCTTCCAACAGTTTTCTTTAGCCTGACGTGTTCAGGCAGATGATCACCAATGGTGGCAAAGCACGACCACACCCTGACATCATCCGGATCCCTGCCGGCTTCTACAGCCGCCTGCTTCACCGTTTTAACAGCCCGAAGTGTCGTCTCATCGGTGAAGAATGTATGTAGAACCACTGCATCAAAAGCCCGGCCTCCCAGCTTCAGTGAATTCGGTCCAAAGGCAGTAAAAGTCAGGGGGATGTGTTCGTCAAAATCAGGATCCAGGCGAAGATATGGCCATGATCCACAGGGGCCATCATGCCCGACGATTGTCTCACCCCGGTGCAGCCTGCGAATCAGAGAAACAAAATCTTCTATCTCCGAAGTTTTGATTCGTGGCAGACCAAGGGCATCAAATAACACATCAATACCTCTGCCAAGACCAAGACTAAACCTGCCCTCTGAGAGAAAGTGCATGGTCGAAGCGTATGCTGCTGTAACAATAGGATGTCGTGTATTCTGGTTCGTTGCTGCCGTTGCAATGCCAATGGTAGAAGAAACTGCCGCAACCGCCCCGGATATTGTCGCTGCTTCTTTAACATTAAAACGTTCAGAGATGAAGCAGGCACCCAGACCCAACTTCTCAGCCTGGCTGACTTCTGTGATTAGTTCACGCGGGGATTCCGGGGCACCGGCTAAGGTATAGAAGCCCAGTTCATTCATCTGCACGGGTGCAACTCCTTCCTGTTTTTACAGCGTGGTACTATATCAATGCGCGCTGCAATGCGCACCGCAATCCGCATATCACTCATTCAGACCCGACACATTGAGTTCAAAACCGACTATGGAAGTAAAAGATTACATGGTTTTTGGCCAGTCAATCCTTGAAGAAGCCGGTGACATTGCACTGCAGTATTTTCGTACTTCACTGGTGGTAGACAACAAGAAGGCTGATGGTGGTTTCGACCCCGTCACACAGGCGGATAAAGCAGTGGAGACCTTCATCCGCCAACGACTTGCTGCTGAATTTCCCGATCACGGTATAATCGGTGAAGAGTTCGGCACATCAAATACGCAACATCCCATTCAATGGATTATCGACCCTATTGATGGCACACGTTCGTTTATGACAGGCATGACCGGCTGGGGGATTCTGCTGGGAATGATAAATGACGGAGTTCCCGCCATCGGTTTCATGCACCAGCCATACATTGGTGAAACATGGATTGGCTCAGCTTCAGGCACCCGGTTTCTTCGCAATGGAAAATCGACCAACGTTGTTGCTCGGCGCAATATCAAAATAGCAGACTCGGTTTTGTACAGTACGCATCCGGAAATGTTTCAGAACCCTCAAGGCTTAAGAAACTTCGGAAAACTCAGCAAGCAGGTGAAGCTGATGCGCTTTGGTGGTGACTGTTACGCTTATTGCCTGCTGGCCATGGGATTCATTGACATTATCGTTGAGGACGATCTTCAACCCTATGATATCTTGCCACTTATCCCCATTATTGAGGGTGCCGGTGGCATCACCACTGATCTGGCTGGCAATCCCCCGTACCAGGGTGGACTCGTCGTTACGGCCGCCAGCAGGGAGCTTCACGAACAGGCACTGAAATCGATGAACCAATAGCAAAATCCAGGATAATCAGTTAAGTAGCGCAGCTAGTCGGACGCTTCAAACTCATCCAGAGCCGCAAAAACTTTTCCTCGTTCACCCAGCGCCAGCAGCAATAGAAAATCCCCTTCCTCTGCCCAAATCAGTGCCTTTCTTGTTCCATCGGCAGGGTCAGTTGCCAGCGCAATTGAATCATTTGAAAATCCCGCATCTGTCAGTGTCTGAACAATGATTCCAGGGATTTCTCCTTTCGACCTGCCCCGCCGGTATTCTTCAAGCTCATAGATAACCACAAATTGTGGATTCAGTCGTTGTGCGACCCTGGTCAGCTGTTGTATATCTTCATCACTCCTGTCACCGGCATGCCCCAACATCACCAACCTGCGTTTTGCTGGCAACTGCAACAAGGTATCCACAACCGCATTCAGGCCATGTGGGTTGTGTGCAAAATCAACCATGACGGAAATCCCATTTATCTTCCTGAGATTGCCACGACCCGGATTGTCCCGATTGCCATCGAAAGTTGTTAGTCCAGCACGTATACATTCTACGCTCGTGCCTAACAACCAGCAGAGGGCGCTGGCGGCAAGTGCGTTGGCCACGTTATAACTGGCAGCGCCATTGAGCGTGATGGGTATCTCATTAATTGGACACAGGTCGGTCGTTTGACCATTCTCGGCAACACACAGCTGGTCACGTTCGATAAAAAAAGTAAGCTTACCCGCCACAATCTGGCTGTTGATGACCGGGCTATTTCGATCAAGGGAATACCAGATAATCTCCTGGTCCAGGTCTCTGGCGAAACCAACAATCCCCACATCATCGGCATTCAGTAATAGTTTTCCTGAACCCGATACAGCCTTGCGAACGATGAACTTAGCCTCGATCAGTTCTTGTAGTGTATTTACACCATATTCTCCCAGATGGTCTTCAGCCACATTGGTGATCAGGGCAACATCAGCGCGGGCAGCGCCAAGCCCACGCCGGAGCAAACCTCCCCGGGCGACCTCCAGTATCGCCACATCAATATCGGCATTACGTAACACTTCCCTGGCACCACCTGGACCTGAATAATCGCCATGGTCAAGACACGTTTCAGCTGCCCAGATGCCATCGGTGGAACTGAATCCTACCTTTTTTCCCGCCGCCTTCAGAATCTGGCTGCAGAGGCGCGTCGTGGTGGATTTGCCATTAGTACCTGTGATGATGGCCAGTGGTATCGTCTTATAGCTTTGCCAATCCAGTGTTTCGCGGGTCGGGATATCGTTGACATCCCAGGTTTGAGAATACTTCCCATAGCCAAGCGAAATAAAATCATCATCCCAGAGGAACGGTACTTCACGTGCCATTGCTTCTTGTTGGATCCGGAGAAGATCTTCATGTGCTTCTTCCTCAAACAAGTCACCAAGGGTTTTCTCTTCACCGGGAACGTCAGCATCGGCAACTTCACCGAGCGCGATCTTCAGCGCCAGTTCGCCTAATTCAATGGCCGAATAAAGTGAATCTATGGGTGCTGTGAAAAAGAGGCTCTGGCCTTTGTCATGGATCCGAGTGCCGATTTTCGGGACCTGGCGACCGAGGTTCAGGTGAAGCTGCTCTACTGTCTCCTGCCAGGTTTTTAAAGCACCTTCCAGAATATCTGTGGGAATCTCTGTATCGATGATTGCCGCGGGTTCATCACCGAAGAAGTTAGCGCCAGTCAGGCGTCGGCTATCATAATTAACCATGGAGATGCTTTGCTTTGCTCTGGATGACAGGGTGGTGACGGTCATTGTGATCGAGCTCTGGCACGGCATAATTGATCATCCAGGGGGTTCCCGGCAAATATCGAACTCAATCATCACCGTCTTCACTGCGCGCAATTCTTACGCCCCGGTCATCTTTGATCAGCGACTGGCCAACCGGCAGTTCAAAGGTTTCACCACTACCAAATGCGTCGAACGTTTCCGGAGCAGGATGCGCTGCAACGGTAGAAGGCGATTCGGCCTGCTCTGAATTGAAATGAATAATCTGCTTCCAGCAACGGGTGATGTCATCACCAAAAATAATCAACAGATCACCTTCCTGGCAATACTCAAGGGAACGAGCCACTGCCTTTTGTTCATCCGTCACGATTTCTACTGCATCATCACTCACGCCCTGGTCAACGAGTTGTTGCCTGATCATTTCAGGCACTTCATTGTCACCACGGCCCCGACGGTTGTCATCTGCCTTGCAAATAAAATAATCGAAGTGTCCTACTGCCGTACCCGCTAGTGCCTTAATATCCTCATCACGCCTGTCCCCAGGTGAGGAAATCACACATATCCTGCGACCAGCGACGTCCAAACGGTCCGCGAGCTGACACATGACATTTACCGCAGCAGGATTGTGGGCATAATCGAGAATAACTTTAAACGGGTGCTCATCGAACACATTCATTCTTCCCGGCGCCTGGAAAAACGAGGTGTTAAAGGTGCGCAAGCCATGGCGAATATCTTCTAAAGATTTCCCCATTGCATAGGCCATTGCTGCCGCAAACATTGCATTTTGTACATTATGAACAGCTTTACCTTCCAGCGTCGCCGGAATCAAATGAGTCCAGAGCAGCGGGATATGAGCGCCCTTGTCATAGATCGTAATCATCTCACCATTAATACCCCGCTCCAGCACCACGGCAAGTCCTTCTGAACGGATGTGCTCGCGAACAAGCCCATGAGTTGGGTCAAGCGTTACATAACAGAGTCGGCTCGCGTTTGTATAGTCAGCCATCTCCAGGCAAAGGCGATCATCCGCATTAAGTACCACCGTATCTGTCGCAGCTTCCACTACCACCCTTTTTACCCTGGCTAACTGTTCCAGTGTATCCACCCCGCGTAGGCCCAGGTGATCCGCAGTCACATTCAAACAGGCAGCAACATTGCAGGATCGATAGCCGAGGCCGCTGCGCAAAATGCCGCCACGGGCGGTCTCCAACACGGCGAGGTCCACGTCCGGATCCCGCAAGACAATGTGCGCCGATGTGGGACCGGTCATATCACCCTTGACGGAAAGATGGCCATCAATATAGACACCGTCAGTTGATGTCATGCCAACCACGTGTCCTGCAGCCTTCATAATGTGTGACAGCATTCTGGAGGTCGTGGTTTTACCATTGGTTCCTGTTATCGCAGCGATGGGAATTCTTGATGGAGCATTCGCCTCGAACAACATATCCATGACTTTGCCTGCAACATCCCGTGGCTGGCCTTCGCTGGGCGCAATATGCATTCTGAAACCGGGTGCCGCATTAACTTCCACAATGGCACCACCCACATCCTTATAGGAAACAGAAATATCGTCAGTAAGAAAATCAACGCCACCGATATCAAGCCCGATTGCCTTGACTGCTCTCACCGCCATCTGGCGGTTGTCGGGGTGAACAATATCCGTGACATCAACTGCAGTGCCGCCAGTTGAAAGATTGGCTGTGGAACGCAGATAGAACATTTCACCTTCCTCAAGGACGGTTTCTGAATTGTAACCACCTTCTCCAAGCAGCCGCTCGGCCTGATGATCAAACTCAAGCCGGGTGAGTGTCTTTTCATGGCCAATACCCCGTCGTGGATCTTCATTCACTTTATCAACAAGCTCTGCAACGGTACTTTGGCCATCACCAACAACATGACCAGGCACCCGTTTGGCTACCGCCACCAGTTCTCCATTAACCACCAGCATACGATGATCAAATCCCGTGATATAACTCTCCACCAGAACCGCACGACTCGTGCCGTGCTCTTTAGCATTCTCAAATGCAACAGTGATCTGCTCGTCAGATTCCAGGTTGATTGAAACTCCACGACCATGGTTTGCATTAAGGGGTTTGATGACAACTGGAAATCCAATTCTTCTTGCTGCCCTGATGGCTTCTCTATCACTATAGATCATGCGTTGTTCCGGTACCGGCAGACCAAGATCACGCAAAAGTCGATGGGTATCTTCCTTGTCACAGGCGATTTCCACTGCAATATGCCTGGTTTCGCTGGTAATGGTTGCCTGTATCCGCTGCTGGTACTTACCATGGCCGAATTGCACCAGAGAATAATTGTTTAACCTGATCCAGGGGATACCTCTTTCATCTGCAGCGGCGACCAGGGAAGCAGTACTTGGTCCGAACTCTTTACGCTGGGCGAACAGAATGAAACTCTCGATATCTTCTTCTGCTGAGAAATCTTCATCGATGAATTCAGCTAAATCTGCTTTCAATTCAGCAGGGGTCAAATTCAATAATAACTGGCGAGCAATCCTTGCTGCTTCCAGACCAACATCCCGCTGCTTGTACTCAAACACCATGTTGTAGCAACCCGGGGCACCAGTACCTCGAGTTCTACCAAAGGTCACATCGGACCCTGCCATGTTCTGCAATTCAAGCGTCACGTGTTCCCAGATATGACCGAGCCAGGTGCCTTCATCCTCTGTCAGGCGGCGAATGAACCCACCAGGTTCGCCGTAGGAACATCCATGTTCTGCGAGTCCAGGAAGCGCTTCCACAAGCTTACTGGTAAAATCAGTTCCGAGTTTAACGGAAGGCCATGCTTCGAGGATCCCCAGGTCAACAACATGTCGGATAACCGGAAACCCGGCGTAGATATTAGGGCCTACATAGACATTGCTGGAAATTATTTTCATTGCATCTACGCTCTTGGAAATTGGATAACTCTTATGCTAATGGAGTTATGTGAATGAAGCCTCGCCACTTTGAATGTCATAGGTGCAGCCGCTGGCGAGCACATGAACGCGCATGCCTATCATACTGATGGTTTCGCCTGGCTCCGTATTGTGCAGGCTGGAATATTTAAGTTCACTGGGATCGATTATGGTCACCGCACCAGAACCTTCTATGTGCATCACCCCATTGGGATCAATGAATGCCGCGGTATCTTCATCAAGTCCAAGGCCAATCAGGAATGGATTGTAGGCTATCGCGGCCATCAGGCGCCCCAACCTGTCACGTTCGCGAAAGTGTTGATCAATCACCAGCCGATTCGTTAACCCGAGACCCGGACTCAAATGGACAGATCCATTACGTGGTGTCGCGCCTGAGTCACCACCGGCAATCATGTGCTCAGACATAATGGCAGCACCGGCAGATGTCCCAGCGATATGTGTGCCGTGTGCGTTGACTCGGCGCATGGTCTTCGCCACAGGTGTGCCACCAAGAATGGTAGACAATCGAAGCTGGTTACCACCAGTGATAAAAATTCCACTGGCCTGTTCCAACTCATCCAGATGTTCTTCCGATTGGGCGTCAACCCTTTCTTCAATAGGCAGCGACGTAACGCCAGACGCCCCCAGATCACGAAAGATACGAACATAGTTATCACCCGTCTCTTCCAGTTCAGATGCGGTGGGGATAACCACGATTTGAGCATCAGCTCCACCACACAACTCAACAAACCGGGTTAGAATCGTCTGGCTGTGCAGTTTCTCTTCTGCGCCACCAATCGGGATAACATACCCGCGCTCAACGCCCTCAGTACCGGGAGATGGCATTATGAGCCCTGCTGTTGGTCGAAGCTTTGTCCACTAGGTTGTCAATCATCGTTTTTTCGATTGGTGCATGGAATAGAGCAGCGCATTATAGCCCTGCCGGACAGAAGATTGCTTTAAATTATTGACTCAGACATGACATATAACGCAGTGAACTATCGCCTGCTGCCTGCACCAGTCAATAGTCAGTTGACGGCAGGCTCCCTGCACATCTCCCAGACAAGCCTCGCCGCAAGTCTGGCAGTACGCTGGTCTATATCGCAGTGTGGGTTCATCTCGGCGATATCCGTGAGGATAATTGGAACCTCAAATTCCTGGCAAATTGACTTAACGGACCTGATCAGGCTGACAACGACTTCACTGGAAATCCCCACAGAAGCCGGGGCGCTGACCCCCGGTGCGATTGACGAGGCGAACACATCAAGGCAGAGGGTAAGATAGAGATAATCCAACCTGCCGATAAAACTTCGAAGCTCCTGCACCATCAACTCGAAATTCATAGGCTGCACATCTATATCTTCAACCCAGCTGACATTTTTTGCTTTGGCGTATTCAAACAATGCGCTGGTATTTGCAGAAGGGTTCAAGCCGATGACGTGATAGTTGAATTTCACATTATGTTCCTGACACCACTCGGCAATCTGGCGAAATGGCGTCCCGGAACTGCCTCTTGCAACAGAGCCAGTGTTGCCAACAGGGTTGCGAAGATCAAAATGCGCGTCAAGATTGACAATGCCAATGTCAGGTGACTCAACCTGGTTCCCCTGGAGGTGGTGCATTATTCCCTGAAAACTGCCCCAGGCAATTTCATGGCCACCCCCAAGTACGGTCAGATTCATCTTTCTGTCCAGGATTTTTGTTACGCTGCGAGCGAGATTTGCCTGGGCCTGCTCGAGATTTTCTCCGATACAAAACACATCTCCGGCATCAAATACGGGCTTATCACCATCATAGGCAAGGTTGGCGAGCATACTTCTAATGGCACCTGGCCCGTCCGATGCTCCGGGTTGGCCTTTGTTTCGTTTTACACCCTCATCACAACAGAATCCAAGCAGCACCCTTGAACCAGCCCAGGCAAGCTCATCGAACGGAACCACAACCTGATGCCAGCGTAACGCCGGGGTCTCCTCTTCCTTGTCTATCCGACCCCTCCACACGGACATATCAACTTTCATGTCAATTTTAGGCTTCACAGGGCGACGCGTTTCAGACATATTCGCCAGCCCGCCAGATCCTTATGGGTTTGTTCATATTCACTCCGTAACTCAACTCTGATGGATGGTTAATATCCCACAACACCAGGTCTGCATCGTAGCCTGCCTTGATGATGCCTTTTGACCCCTCGAGCCCCAGTGCTTTTGCAGCATGTCGAGTCACCCCCGTTAGTGCCTCTTCGGGTGTCAGACCGAGTTGGACGCAGGCCAGATTCAAGGTGAACAACAACGAGCAAATGGGAGAACTCCCGGGATTCAGGTCCGTCGCGATTGCGATAGGTACACCCATGTCGCGCAGTGACTGTACCGGCGGGTGTTTCGTTTCACCCAAAAAGTAAAAGGCACCGGGCAACAGCACGGCAATAACCCCTTGTTTTTTGAGCTGTTCAATGTCATCAACTTCGAGATATTCAAGATGATCAACGGACAAGCCATTAAATTCTGCCACCAGGGATGCACCGGATAAATTACTAAGCTGCTCAACATGACCCTTGACCCGGATGCCCAGTTCGTTTGCCTTAGTAAAGACACGCTCACACTGATCCCGGCTAAAGCCAATCCCCTCGCAGAACACATCCACTGCATCAACAAGCTCTTCCTCGACCAGTGCTGGCAGCATTTCATTGACAATGACATCAACATAGTCGTCGGCCTTATCCTGGTACTCAGGTGGAACCGAATGCGCACCCAGAAAAGTTTTACAGACGGTCAGCGGATTATCCTCTCCCAGTTTTTTGGCAACTGCTAACATTTTTCTTTCGGCGCCTAGTTCAAGCCCATATCCCGACTTTATCTCGATAGTGGTGACGCCCTCCGCAAGCAGCATTTCGAGTCGTTTTTGGGCCGAATCTACCAGCTGCTCAAAACTCGCCTCCCGGGTGGCTCTCACGGTGCTGAGTATACCGCCGCCACGACGGGCAATTTCCTCATAACTTGCCCCCTCAAGCCGGGACTCCCATTCCGTCGCTCGATTGCCGCCATAAACCAGATGTGTGTGGCAGTCAATCAAGCCGGGCGTCAACCAGCCACCTTCTCCATCAAGACTGTGGTCTGATTCAAGGGGACACTGCTGGCCATTTCCTGCCCAGATAACCTTCCCACCTTTTATACCAACCATAGCACTTTCAATGGCCCCATAGGCTTGAGATGACGCGGGATCCATGGTCGCGAGCTGGACATTTTTTATGATGAGATCTGCCTGCATGCACTCATTCTAATTGCATATCAATCCAATACAACTAGAATGCAGACCACAGGCCACTCCTGGCTGGATTCGAGTGTTGTGCAGGTTACTTCCTTCTTCTGCGGTTACCTTATAGACCTAACGATTTTCCTGCGTGGCATGACCAGCATAGTTATTGTATCTTCTCGACAGACACTAACCAGACCGAATGACTGAGAGTAAATATGAATACCCGACTCGACAATTCACGCCACATCAAAGCCCCTACAGGGAACAAGCTGACCGCGAAAAGCTGGCAGACCGAGGCGCCGTTACGCATGCTGATGAATAACCTGGATGCGGAGGTCGCCGAACACCCACAGGCACTGGTTGTCTATGGTGGCATCGGGCGTGCCGCGAGAAACTGGGAGTGTTATGACAAGATTATCGAGGCCCTGACCAATCTCGAATCCGATGAAACCTTGCTGATACAAAGTGGCAAACCGGTGGGTGTATTTAAAACTCACTCCGGCGCCCCCCGGGTACTTATCGCCAATTCCAACCTGGTTCCTCACTGGGCAACCTGGGAACATTTTAACGAACTCGATAAAGAAGGGCTCATGATGTACGGCCAGATGACAGCCGGTTCATGGATCTACATCGGGTCCCAGGGAATTGTCCAGGGAACTTACGAAACTTTTGCAGCAATGGCCCAACAGCATTTTGACGGTAATGCCCATGGCCGGTGGATCCTGACGGGCGGGCTCGGTGGCATGGGTGGCGCCCAACCGCTGGCGGCAACCATGGCCGGATTCTCCATGCTGGCAATTGAAGTCGATGAATCAAGGGTCGATATGCGAATTGAATCAGGCTATCTGGATAAAAAGGCAGGCAATATTGATGAAGCACTTGAGCTGATAGAGGAAGCAACCAAAGCCAGGTTACCCACCAGCATTGGGCTAGTGGCTAACGCGGCTGATATCTATGCCGAACTCATCGACCGAGGCGTTACCCCTGATATCGTCACCGACCAGACCAGCGCCCATGATCCTTTAAACGGATATCTCCCCCAGGGCTGGACCATGGAACAGGCAGCCAGAATGCGAGAGCAAGACGAACAGGCCGTGATTACTGCAGCAAAAACTTCCATGGCCGAGCAGGTTAAATCAATGCTGCAGTTCCAGCAAAAAGGATCCGCTGTGGTTGATTACGGAAATAACATCCGACAGATGGCACTTGAAGCAGGCACTAAAAACGCATTTAACTTCCCCGGATTTGTCCCTGCATATATCAGACCCCTGTTTTGTGAAGGCATTGGCCCTTTCCGCTGGGTGGCGTTGTCCGGTGATCCCGAGGATATATACAAAACGGATGCAAAGGTTAAGGAACTCATCCCCGACAATCCGCAGTTGCACCAGTGGCTGGATATGGCCAGGGAAAAAATCCAGTTCCAGGGTCTGCCTGCAAGAATCTGCTGGATAGGCCTGAAAGACCGCGCCCGGCTTGGCGTCGCTTTTAACTCCATGGTTGCATCAGGCGAACTGGCGGCTCCCATCGTCATTGGTCGGGATCACCTGGATTCAGGCTCAGTTGCTTCCCCAAATCGCGAAACCGAAGCCATGCAGGATGGCTCAGATGCCGTCAGTGACTGGCCTCTGCTCAACGCACTGCTCAGCACTGCCAGTGGTGCAACGTGGGTAAGCCTGCACCATGGCGGAGGTGTTGGTATGGGATTCAGCCAGCACGCCGGGCTGGTTATATGTTGTGATGGAACGGATGAAGCCGCTGAAAAAGTTCAGAGGGTACTCTGGAATGATCCAGCCACTGGCGTCATGCGTCATGCTGATGCTGGTTACAAAATCGCCATCGATTCGGCCAGGGAAAATAACCTCAACCTGCCTATGTTGAATCAAGAAGGAGATTGAACAAATGACAACGCCAATAACAACCCCAACGACAATCCTGGTGATTAAACCGGGGCACCTGAGCCTTGATGAACTGTTTTCAGTTCACCAGCAGCACAGACCCATAGAACTTGATGCAGAATGTCATGGTGCGATTCATGCGGCAACGGACGTGGTCAACCAGGTCATTGAGGAAGATCGTACCGTGTATGGAATCAATACTGGTTTTGGTTTGCTTGCCAAGGTCAAAATCGAAAAAGATGAACTGGAAACACTACAGCGAAGCATTGTGCTTTCACATGCAGCTGGTGTTGGCTCTTATCTTGAATCCGATAGTGTTCGGCTGCTGATGTTACTGAAAATTAATTCCCTTGCCCGGGGTTATTCAGGTATCCGTCTCGAGGTTATCGAAATGCTAATTTCACTTTTCAATTATCAGGTCTATCCCTGTATTCCAGAGAAAGGTTCTGTTGGTGCCTCCGGAGACCTGGCGCCACTTGCACATATGAGCGCCCTGCTGCTGGGTGAGGGAATGGCCATGGTTGAGGGCAAGAACGTTGAAGCAACCGAGGCGCTTGATTTTTGTGGCCTGAAATCCATCACGCTTGCACCCAAAGAAGGTCTCGCCCTGTTAAATGGCACCCAGGTTTCCACGGCGCTCGCCCTGCAGGGGCTCTTCAATGCTCAAATCTGCCTGACCGCGGCGACAGTCATTGGTGCGCTTTCAGTAGAAGCTGCCCGGGGTTCAAGAGATCCGTTCGATGCTCGAATACATGATGCACGTGGCATGCCATCCCAGATTGATATGGCAGCTGCCTACCGTGCACTGCTCACTCACTCGTCAAATATTGAAGAGAGTCATATCGAATGTGACAAGGTACAGGATCCCTACTCACTGAGGTGCCAACCACAGGTGATGGGGGCCTGTCTTAACCAGCTGCGAAATTCGGCGACAACATTGCTCATTGAAGCCAATGCGGTGACAGACAATCCATTGGTATTCATAGAATCAGGCGACATCCTGTCCGGTGGTAATTTTCATGCTGAACCGGTGGCCATGGCAGCCGATAACCTGGCACTCGCCTTTGCGGAAATCGGCGCCTTGTCTGAACGCCGGATGGCACTGCTGATCGATACCCAGTTAAGTGGTTTGCCGCCTTTTCTGGTGGACAATGGTGGCGTCAACTCAGGCTTTATGATTGCCCAGGTGACTTCTGCGGCGCTTGCCAGTGAAAATAAAAGCCTGGCTCACCCGGCCTCAGTAGATAGCATGCCGACTTCCGCGAACCAGGAAGATCACGTGTCCATGGCAACATTTGCTGCACGACGATTACATGACATGTACGAGAACACCTCCAACATTCTTGCTATTGAATGGCTGGCGGCATGCCAGGGCCTGGATTTTCTTGCACCACTAAAAACGTCCGACAATCTTGAACTTGCCAAGAAGCGTTTGCGTGAAGAGGTTCCATTTTACGATAAGGATCGCTATTTCGCGCCAGATATCAGGCGCGCCAACAATTTGATTCAGCGAGACGTATTGTCAAAGCTGGTTGAGCCCGCCATCAGGATCGCAAATTGAGCGAACAGCATTACTACCCGGCGATCAGCTTCAGCGCAGCGATGTCCTCACTTTTTGGCTTATGATTCATTCCGAGAATCGCCTGTGCGATCGTCCGGGAAGCCTGCTGCACATCTTCCCTTGCCAATAACACTTCAAGCGCCATTCTGTCATCATCATTCGCCTTATGGGCAATGCGTGACATGATTTCGGCAAGCTGTTTGTCATCAGCCGTGCTGTTTTCATCTGCCACAATTACAGCAAGTTTTTCCTTGTCGGCAGCGCTTGGAAAGTGGTTCATTCCAACCAGCACCGAAGCCATCGTATTCGTCGCGTCACCGGCCGTGGCGAGGCCGGAAATCAGCGCGCAAAACAGAAAACATATTAGTTTGTATTTCATAGCAACCTCCTGATGTAATTGGGTTATAGCCCTTTACGAATCAGTCCGCAACCAGCAGTCGTTAAAACCCCTGGGCACACTAAATACAATCCCTACCTTTTGTTAAGAGCCAATCTCATCATTCGCCCTACTGGTCAGGCATTTATCAGGGTGACAATTCGGCCTGCAACCTCAGTCGGGGAAATTCTACTGGTATCAATTTTTGGAAAAGGTAACGCTTCAATTAATTCCAGCCGGCTTCTCGAATATGCAATTCTCTTTTCGATCAGGTGATTATCATTTCCACTCTCCGGGCGATGCCTTAGCCTGGCCTCAAGAACTTCCGGAGTTGCGATCAGGTAAACCTGGGTCACCGATTCAACGACCTTTTCCAGGCCTTTTATCACTGGTTCATAAAGCTCAGGCCGGGCAAAAACCCAGGACAATATTCCTGTCTCGCAGCCGGCATGGAAGTACCCTTCCATGACAGATATTACGTTAGTCAATGCCATCTGCCTGCCTGCCCCTGTTGCAAGCTGCTCCGATACACGCCACACATCATCTGCATCAAGTAGCCCAGCATGATTGAGTTGTTTCTCAAGCAGGCGAAGAACCGTCGATTTGCCAATCCCTGGTGGACCACCAATAAGCACAAGTTTCGACATCTTCTCCTGGCCCCTTCCAGTGATTTTTAACTGTGATCAACTCAATAGTTTCTTTGAACTAACATTTTTTGGCACCTCTCCAACATTATCCGCACTTAGAAATCAGCACCAATTGAGTTTTAGGCTTATCACACCAGGTTCCCGCCGGTTCAAGGCTCCATTGACCCTCCACCCACTGAAGCAGGTACCTGTTGACCAGGTCATCCTCCAGGAACACGAACCCTTTTACGCGAACCACCAGCTCGTCTAACTGACTAAGCCAGGCACACAAATGAGGTCGGCTAATGGGTGCTTCAAAAGTCCTTGTAGAACCACGAAACATTGAATGTACTGAGCCAGACTGGGTGACAGCATCCTGCTTCTCCAGCCTGAAACCTTCCAGCCAGTCAACCGTTGCCTGAAGTTCTTTATCTTCTACCAGTTCGGTTTTACTCAACTTCATTGTTTCACCCTGGCAAAGTTGTTGGCGGATGTGTTGACCAATAAATTTGTCATTGACTAACTGGCGGATGCGAGTGACATCAACGAGGACGATAGACTCGTGTAATTGAAACCCAGGCCAGTTCGTTATCAGATCACAAACCCTGCCTGGCAGGGCGACACCGCTTGCTTCAAGAAGCACCCAGTCTATTGAATCAGCCATCACACTCACTTCATTGAGCGCTTC
>SMVB01136357.1_pt1 | contig 18808 bp, 19 predicted proteins | sample 2456461 | NCBI WGS metagenome assembly SMVB01 (sample SAMN11095934, study PRJNA526329) | marine sediment metagenome | biome: Marine sediment; feature: Surficial sediment; material: Deep marine sediment; isolation source: Hadal surficial sediment | place: Pacific Ocean | collected 2014-05 | depth...
AGGCGATACGGAGAACGGCCAAGCGGCCAGGGCCTTGTTGCGGGATCTGGTCGAGCGGGGTCTCGACCAAGAGCGGGCACGAGTCTTCGTAATCGACGGAGCCAAGGCGCTCACTTCAGCCATCGTAAAGATCTTCGGTCCTCTGGCCAAGATCCATCGTTGTCAGATCCACAAGGGTCGCAATATCCTGGGACATCTTCCAGAACGTCTTCACGAGAACGTGAAGGCGGTGCTGAAGGAAGCCTGGGGTCTCGATGATGCGAAGGTGGCCAAGCGCAGACTCGAAGGTCTGGCCTCCTCCCGCCACGCGGACTCATGTCTGCTGCCGTGCACAGTGCGCCGCAGGGTGAAATGGATGGATGGCTGACTGGCGTCAACTATTAATGCCGGACGCATTGACTCACGATAATCGCTACTCGCGAGCGCCCGTTGCCTCACCGAGATTGCTACCGAAAGTGGCAATCACGAAGGAGGCAACGATGAATTCAAGGATCAATATCAGGGCAAAACAGGAGCTCGTCCGCGCGGTCGCGGAAAAATACCGTTGCGCGGACAGGCAGGAGAAACGGACGATCCTGGATCATTTCGTGGCGGTCACCGGCTATCACCGAAAGCACTCAATCCGATTGCTCAATTCCACGGCCGAGCTGGCAGCGCCTCGAAAGAGTCGTCGATTCCGGATTTATGACGAAGCCGTCAAGGAGGCTCTTGTCGTACTCTGGGAGGCGAGTGATCGGATCTGCGGAAAACGACTCAAGGCGCTACTTCCCATCCTGATACCTGCACTCGAGCGACACGGCCATCTCGACCTCGACGATGCAATCCGGAAGAAGCTCCTGTCCGCGAGCGCCGCGACCATCGATCGCTTGCTTTCTGACACGAGGGCGGCCGTTCGAGGCTCGACTCGTCCCGCGCGCAGGGCCCAAACAGTGGTCCAGCGTCAGATTCCGATTCGGACCGCCGGGGACTGGGATGATCCGCGGCCCGGTCAGGTGGAGGCCGATCTAGTTTCGCATTGCGGCGGAAATCCAAGGGGCTCATTCGTGCACACTCTCACGCTGACCGATGTCTGCAGCGGGTGGACCGAATGCGCTGCGCTCGTCGTTCGCGACGGGGCCCTCATTGTTGAGGCTCTCGACCATCTTCGCACTTCGATGCCCTTCCCTTTGTTGGGGCTCGATACGGACAACGGCAGCGAATTTCTCAATGAGAGGCTTCTCGAGTTCTGCGAGAGGAATAGTATCGAGTTTACTCGTTCGCGTCCGTATCGAAAGAACGATCAAGCATGGGTGGAGCAGAAGAACGGATCCGTCGTTCGGCGATTAGTTGGACACCGGAGGCTTGAGGGAAGCGCGGCTGCCGACTCGCTGGCAAGGTTGTATTCGTCGTCGCGTTTATTTGTGAACTTCTTCCAGCCGTCGTTCAAACTGATTGAGAAGCGGCGCCTCGGCTCGAAGATCGTGAAGCGATACGAAGCACCCACGACTCCATTCGCCAAACTCATGGAAGATCCGACGATCGAAGAGAAGATGAAAGAGCGTCTCCGAGGAGTCGCAGCTTCACTCGATCCCCTGCGGTTACTCGACGAAATTCGCGCAGTCCAGCATCACTTGGCCGCGATCGCCGACGGGCTGGCGGTGGGTCCCCCGCCCGGGCGGGACGCGGACCTGGAGAAGTTCCTAGAAAGTCTCGCCACCGCGTGGCAAGAAGGCGAGGTCAGGCCGACCCATTGTACGAAGCCAAGGGCCACACGCCATTGGCGGACGCGCCCCGATCCGTTCGATGGAGTCTGGCCACGAATCAGGGGATGGCTCGATATCGAACCCAGTCGAAATGCCACGGAACTCATGGAACTCCTTCACGACGAGTATCCCGGAGAGTTCTCCGATCGGCAGCTCAGGACGCTTCAGCGAAGAGTGAAAGTGTGGCGTGCGGACGCCGCCAGGCAGTTGGTCTTCGCCGACCATGGCCGGCCCTCTGTCGAAGCCGCGCAATCCGGTACGATTCTGAGTTGAGGCACCGGGTAGCATCGAAAGCTGAGGCAACACGGGCGGCAGAAATAATTGTCGTTGATCAGATGGCAGCGCGGTCGGGCTCGACTGCGCGAGGCCCGAAACGACGCGGGCGCACGCGGGCGTTAATTCGACGAGAGCCGGAGATTGAAGGTCCGGAAGATGTAGTCGTTGTTTGCGACGACATAGCCTGCGCCCATATCGTCGGCCGCGTTTCCGTCCGGGTACGGGTCACCCGCCTGGCCGAGCACCCGGGCGATGGCCGCGGTATCGACGCCGGTGCGAGACACGAACTCCATGACGATCGCGTATTGCTCGCCCATCAGGACGTCGCGGCCGGTTTCGTCACTGACATCGAAGGTGGTGAATTCCTCGACGAGGGTCGGTGGCAAGGACGCCGTATCCAGATTGATGACGTCGATGATCGAGGATGCGGGATCGGGATCGGGGAGGCCCCCGACTACGGGCCGGACTGTGATCTCGACCACGCCGTCGTCGGGCGATTCCCCGTCGGTGAGGATGATCGAAAACGAATCGAATCGGCCGTCCTCGAGAACCGTGAAGGTCTGTGCGACCCCGGGAGTCATCTCGCTGATCCCGACGTTGTAGTCGGAGGGGGTCGCCGGGTCGAACTCGGCGTCCACGAATAGAATCAGGCCCGAGGCGTCCCCTCCGCATCCCCAGACGATCGCGCCCGACAAGAGAATCCCCAATACGGAGCCGATTCGTTTCTTCGCGATCACAGCGTTCCCCCCAGCGAAAATTGCCTGAACTTTCCAACTTTCATCGGAAAACCGGGCAGATAGCTTGAGTCCATGCGCACGCCTTGCTGCGAAATGAGGATGACCGAGCGCCCCAACAGGAAAAGCCCCGGAATACCGGGGCTTTTCGTCGATCTCCTCGATGGGTGCCCGATCCCCTCAAACGTGGGTCAGACCTGGATCAGGGCTTGTCCGAGCTCACGATCCAGGTCGAAAAGTACTGCGAGCCACCTCCGTAGGCGTGACCCAGTGCCTTCTTCGCGCCGTCGATCTGATGGGCCTCCGCGAGCCCACGTACCTGAAGCGCGGCCTCGGCGAAGCGGATCAGCCCCGAGGCGCCGATCGGATTCGACGAGAGCACACCCCCCGACATGTTGACCGGGAAGTCGCCGTCCAGCGCCGTCGCGCCCTCATAGGTCATCTTCCAACCACCGCCGGGATCGGTGATCAGCATGCCCTCCATCCACATCGGCTCGAACCACGAGAAGGGCACGTAGATCTCGGCGCAGTCGATCTCTTCGCGGGGCTTGCTGATGCCCGCCTGCTTGTAGAGCGCCGCTGCGTTATCGAGAGAGGCCTGGGGCATGACCTGATCGCGACCGGAAAACATGGTCGGCTCGCTGCGCATCGCGGTCGCGTGAATCCAGGCCACCTTGCCGGAGCGCGCGCTCGCGAGCGATTCCTTTTCCATCACCATCGCGCAGGCGCCATCGGAACTCGGGCACGTCTCGAGGTAGCGGATCGGATCCCAGAGCATGGGCGAGTTGGCGACCATCTCGAACGAGATGTCTTCGAGGTGGAGATGGGCGAGCGGATTCAAGAGCGCGTTCTGGCGGTCCTTCACCGCCACGCGAATCCCCGTATCCTCGGGCGCACCGGAGCGCCGGATATAACCGCGCACGAGGGGCGCGAAATAGCCGCCCGCACCTGCGACGGTCGCGAGCGAAAAGGGCATCGAAACCGACAGCGCCCAGGTCGCGTTCGACTCGCTCTGTTTCTCGTAGGCGACGCAGAGCACCCGGTCGTGGATCCCCCCCTGAATCAAGCTCGAAGCGACGATGCCCGTCGAACCCCCGACGCTGCCCGCGGTATGCACCCGCAGCATCGGCTTGTAGGCGCCGCCGATCGCGTCGTTCAGGAAGAGCTCCGGCATCATGACGCCCTCGAAGAGATCGGGGGCCTTGCCGACGATCACGGCGTCGATGTCGTCCCAGCCGCAATTCGCGTCGGCGAGCGCCTTCTCGGCCGCCTCGCGAACCAGACCCGGCATCGAGACGTCGAGCCGCCGCGACTCGTAATTCGTCTGGCCGATCCCTACGACCGCTGCCAATTCCGCCATGACTAGTTGCCCTCCAGCACACAGACGAGGTTCTGTTGGAGACAGGGTCCGGAAGTCGCATGCGCGACGGCGCGATCGGCTTGACCCCGCCAGATACGCGTCGCGCACTCGCCGATCCGGCTGAGCCCGACCGCCATCATCGGGTTGCCCGCGAGTGCGCCGCCGGACGGGTTGATCACGGTGTCGCCCGCTCCGTCGGTCAGCCCGAGTGCCTTTTCGACCAGGAGTTCCTGATGGGTGAAGGGTGCCGAGAGTTCGGCGATATCCACCTTTCCGGACGCGACCCCGGCCTTCTCGGCCGCGATCTGCGTCGAGCGCGAACGCCCGAGGTCCCGCACGCCGAGATCCATCGGCTCGCAGATGTGTTCGATCCCACGGATCCACGCCGGCCGATCACAGAGTTCCCTCGCCCGATCTCCCGCCGCCAGCACGATCGCCGAGGCGCCGTCCGAAATCGGCGCACAATCCGACTTGCGAAGTGGGTTCACGAGGTAGGGCTCGGCGAGGATGCCCTCGACGGTGTAGTCCCCGGCGACCTGCGCGTTCGGATTGTCCTTGGCGTTCCGGCGGTCTCGCACAGCGGCGGCCGCCATGTCCTCTGCGCTGAACAAGCCGGCCTCCAGACAATGGCGCGCCTGGAGCCCGGCGATCGAGATCGCGTCCGGCCACAGCGGCATCACCGAATAGGGATCGAGCTGGAGCGCCATCGTCAGCGGCAAATCGCCCATCGAGGGCTTCCCGAAGCCATAGACCAACGCCGTGTCCGCGTGGCCCGTCTGGATCTTCACCCAGGCCTCGTACAGCGCCCAGGCACCGTCCATCTCGACGTGGCTCTCGCTCACCGGCGGCCAGGCACCCACCGCGTCGAGCCCCGAGACGAAAGCGAAGGATTGTCCGGCCAGATAATCACTCGACCCCGAGCACACGAAATCGAAATCCGAACTGTCGAGTCCCGTCTGCTCACGCAACGCCTGGATCACCGGGATCAGGATCTCGACCTCGTTGCGGTTCGGCTCTCGTCGCATGGACGGGCTCTGGGTGAATCCGACGACGGCGACGTCGCGCATCAGATGTGCTCCTTGTAGCTGTCGTAGCTCGCGTCGGGCTGATCGATCGGGCGGAAATAGAGGATATTCCCGGTCGAGGTCGACCATTCTTCCCTGGGCTTCCAGACCGCCTGCACGCGCAGACCCATGTGGACGTCCTCGAGCTTCGCATCGAGCACATGCATCAGGATCGTGTCCGCGCCGTCGAGCAGCACGTTCACCGTGATGTAGGGAAGTTCGAGCGGAATACTCTCGGCGGGAACGCGCACGATCGAGAAGGTCACGATGGTTCCGATATCGGGCAGTTCAACGACCTCCTCGCCGAACGTGACTCCGTGCTGGGGGCAGGCGCCGCGGCTCGGGAAATACACGCGCCCATCGACGGGACACCGCTGCCCGAGGAGCTTGCCCTGCTCGATTGCGCGCAGAAAGCGAGAGGCCGACTGACCCGCGCTGAAATCGTAGTCGAGTGAAATCGGAACGTGCAGCATCGTCACCGGCTCGTTCGCAGCGTCCCCCGGCGGAGTGCTTGCTTTACTCAAGGATATTCTCCTTTGGTTCCCCGTTCCCGGATCACGCGGGAACGAAAACGAAATCGGTGATCACGCCCGTGGTCTCGTCGGCCCAGCGCGCCTTGACGCGCATGCCGGTCTTCATGCTCGATTCCTCACCGGCATCGACCACGTGCAGAAAGGCTGTCGACGAACCGTCCAGCTGCACCAGCGCGTAGGCAAACGGGTGGTCGAGTGGCTGTTGCGCGCGCGGATTCGAAACCCAGGACCAACTCTTGACGACCCCTTCGTCCGCAACTTCGACCATCTCGTCGAGCGCCTGGCTCGTATCCGGATCATATTCCTTGGGCGGCACCATCACGCTGCCGTCGCTCCGCTTGATGCCGAACAACTTGCGATCGCGCAGACCCGTGAAGAACTGGGACAGAATCGGACCGAGCGATCGCTTGTACGTGTATTCGAGGGTGTGCGCCGCGGTCAATGCCGGCTGGATCTTCGGCGGGGATTCTTGTGTCTTCTGACTAGACGGGCTCATGGGCCTCCGCTCCTTAGCGCGAATCGTATCGGCCGCCGTTTCGGGCGGAGCTGAAGTCAAGCAGAGAATAGAACGTGTTTCAATCAGCCCGCTGCGAGTCTTGTCGGCGATTCGACGGTCACTAAACTTCGAGTCGGGCCCGGCCAGACCGTGCCGGACCGATGACCCGGACGAGTTCGTCAGCGAACCCGTCGAACCCGAGCCCGGATGATTTCAGGTGTGACAGGAGTACTGATGAGCGAGCCGTCCGATCCCATTCGCGTAGAGAATCGAGACGCCGTCGCCTGGGCCACGATCGACTTTCCGCCGATGAACCTGCTGGGCGGCGATCTCTTCGGCGCGCTCTTCCGACTCGTCGAGCGAATGGAAAAGGACGAGGACACGCGAGTGCTCGTCTTGCGCAGCGCCGACCCCGACTTCTTCATCGCCCACGGCGACGTCGAAACGATCGCGGCGGTCCCGACCGACCCGGTCCCGGAAGCCACCGATCTCCCCTTCACACACCAGGTCCTCGAACGTCTCCGACGTTTGCCGCAGATTACGATCGCCCAGATCGAGGGCTATGCCCGCGGCGGAGGCAGCGAGGTCTCATTGGCCTGCGACATGCGCTTCGCCGCGGCGGGCAAGGCGATCTTTGGCCAACCCGAAGTCGCGTTGGGCATCCTGCCGGGGGCCGGTGGGACGGCCCGTCTGACCCGATTGCTCGGGCGAGCGCGCGCGACCGAGATCATTCTGGGCGGTGACGATTTCAGCGCCGAGGATGCGGAACGTTATGGCTGGATCAACCGAGCGCTCCCACCGCAGGAACTCGGCCCCTTCGTCGAGCGGCTCGCCCGACGCATCGCGAGCTACCCCGCCCAGACCCTGCTCGAAGCGAAGCGCTTGATCCAGGAATTCAGCGAAGACGCGATCGAACGCGACCTGCTGGCAGAACAGCGTGCCTTCGACCGCCTCATGAGCGATCCGCGCTCCGAGCGCGTCGCCCGGATGAGCCGATTCCTCGAACGCGGCATTCAGACGCGCGAGGGGGAGCGCAATCTGGCGCAAGCGTGCGAAAATCTTGGCAGGGCTTGATCCCAGCCACCGCTTGCCCAGGAGACGCCCAAAGAAGCAGCCCAAGATGCACCCGAGGAGCAGCGACACGTCATGGCCCTTTCTCCCGCCTACGAAAAGCATCCCGAACACACACTCGCAATCGACGACCACCGGGTCGGCGTGCGTGTTTCCATCGGCGAGATCGTCGTCGCCAAAACCACGCGCGGGCTGAATCTTCGCGAGGGGCGATCCCCCCCGGTCGTCTATGTACCGCGCGAAGACGTATTCATGGACCGCCTCCGCGGCAGCGACCATTCGACCCATTGTCCCTTCAAGGGAGACGCCAGCTATTTCGATTTCACGGGCGCCCCATCCCCGATCGAACAAGTCGCCTGGAGTTATGAGGACCCCTTCGACCAGGTGGCTGCGATTCGCGACCACCTGGCCTTTTATGCCGACCGCGTGCGGATCGAAATGCTGGGCGACTGAGCGCGACCCGGAGCGGACGGCCTGGCGCAGGTCCGCTCCCGTCTTCGCTCGCCCGGGTGCCAGCCCCTCCCCGTGCCTCGGCGGAACACCTTTGCGCCCTGCGCGCGAGCTACGTAACGTGGACGACATCGCTGCACCCCAACCCAAAGCGCGCGCGTCGCGCGATCCGAGGAGAACGAGATGGGCACATTGGACGGCAAGGTTGCACTGGTCACGGGCGCCGGACAGGGCGTGGGGCAGGGAATCGCCTTCGCACTCTCGGCGGAGGGCGCGAGCCTCGCCATCACCGGACGCACGGCCTCGAAACTCGAGACCACCTGCAAGACGATCGAGGAGCGCGGCGGGAAGGCCATCCCGATCACCTGCAACGTGAAATCCGAGGAGGCCCTCGTCGCGATGGTCGACGAAGTCGTCGAGAAGCTCGGCACGATCGACATCCTCGTCAACAACGCGCAAGAGGTTCCACTCGGCTCGCTCGACGAGGTCAGCGACGAACTCTTCACCGCCGGCTGGGAATCCGGCCCGCTCGCCACGTTTCGCTTGATGAAGCTCTGCCACCCCCATCTCAAAGGTGGCGGCTCGATCATCAATCTCGGCAGCACGGCGGCGAAGCGCTGGGACATGTCCAACTACGGATGTTATGCGGCGGTCAAGGAAGCCATCCGAAGTCTCACCCAGGCGGCCGCCTGCGAGTGGGCCGTCGATGGCATTCGCACGAACGTCGTCCTGCCCCACGCCAAGAGCCCAGGGCTGGTCAGCTGGATCGAAAACAGCCCCGAGGAGGCCGAAGAATTCTTCTCGACGATACCGATGCGGCGTGTCGGCGAATGCGAAGAGGATATTGGCCGATTCGTGGCGATGCTCTGTTCGGATGGTTCCGCGTACGTGAATGGCCAGAGCATCGCGATCGACGGCGGCCAGGCACATATGGGGTAGAGCGGAATCGCCGCCAGGGGCTAATGGGGCCTGGGGGGCTGCCAGGAACCGTGGCGGCCAAAAGTCACGGAGCTTCCCAGCCTATTCAGTACTTACGCCATTTGAGTCTTGTGGGTCTTGTTTCTGATCTTGCTTGTGCCAATCGATGCCCGGTTTGCGCAAGCGAATAAAGATGCCCTCGGCCGAAGTCAGCACCTGGCCGCGCAACGTGCATTCGCCCTTCACAAGAACTTTTCGCTCTTCGATGCGCTCGACCCAGGCCACATAGCGAAGCGGCTCGTAAAGCGGGGTCGGCTTGCGATAGCGAATGGTCAGGCTGCCGGTCGGTCCACCCGTCTGGTGGATCGCGTTGGCGGCTGCGAGGATCTCGTCCCAGATGCCCGAGATGACGCCACCATGGGCGAGACCCACGGCCCCCTCGGCGGACTCCCGGAGCGTGACTCGTCCGACGGCACGTTGCTCCTCTTGATGGAGCTCGAGGCCATAGGAAGCCGGGTTGAGCCGGCCCATGATCGGACTGAAGGGCAGATAGTTCATCGATCCCGTTCCGTTCCAACCGGACTCGACCAGGTCGAAGCGCTTGCCCGGCGCGGCCGCCTCGAGTTCGTCCGCGAGCGCGCTGGCCCGATCCGCGAGATGGCGCAGGTCTTCAGGCGACGCATCGAGTTCCACGCAGGCTTCGATCTGACGTCGAATCGCCTGGGCCAGGCGATTCCACTCGGCGTGGTCCGCAATCTTCATGCTTTCGATGCGCCGGCTGGCGCGATCCTCGCGAAGGCCCTCGGGGTCGACGGGCGACAGACTTCTCGGCGCAGTGGTCAAAACAGCGGGTCTCCTGCCAGACAATTTCCAGCGAGTCGTATCCGAATGCAGCGAGGGCGCACGCAAGCCGCGCCACCCGGAGCGCAGTCGACCCCCCGTGAGGATTGGCGTGGCCGAGTACGGCCACGAAGTGCCTGCGCTGGCGTGAGCTTGGGCGATTTTCGCCGAGATCCAATAGCGAATCGGGCTACTAGCCCTCGATGCGAATGGCCTGTCGCGGACACAGCCGCTCGGCATCCTGAAGCTTCGCGCGAAGCTCTTCGGGAATCTCGTCCATCAGGACGGTCAGCGTGTCATCGTCCTCCACGCGAAATACTTCGGGACAAGCCTCCATGCACAGCGCGTTCGCTTCGCAGAGGTCGTAGTCCACCACAGTCTTCATTGAGTCTCTCCTTTCGCATTTCGGTCACGGTCCCCGGCGGATCGTGTAGAGCGGACGGAATCTAACGCATTCGGTCCAAGCCTGACCAGTCCCCTCGCAATCACGGGCGAAGAAGCCAGTTGCCACCTACCCGGCCAGGCGGCATTCTTCCTCGGGTTAGAACACGTTTCACCGCCCACGGAGAGCCCTTTCCATGGAAATCGATTTCACCCCGGAGCAGAAAGCCTTTCGGACCGAACTCCGCGAATATTTCGAAAAAATGATGACCGAAGAACTCGTCAAGGAGCTCTCGGGCGAAGGCGAAGGGGGCGGACCCGAATTCCGCAAGGCCATGATGCAAATGGGCCAGGACGGGCTCCTGGGTGTCGGATGGCCCAAGGAACACGGCGGCCAGGGCCGCACCCCGATGGACCAATTCATCTTCGCGGACGAAGTGCAGACAGCCGGCTTCCCCCTCCCCTTCCTCACGCTGAATACCGTGGGCCCCACCCTTCGCCATTATGGAACCGAAGCCCAGAAGCGCGAATTTCTTCCGAAGGTTCTGGCGGGCGAGCTCTTTTTTGCGATCGGCTATTCGGAACCCGGCGCGGGAACCGACCTCGCCTCGCTCCAGACGACCGCCGTGCGCGATGGAGACGAGTGGGTCATCAATGGTCAGAAGATGTGGACCAGCCTCGCCGGCTTTTCGGACTATATCTGGCTCGCCGCGCGAACCGACCCGGGAAAGTCGAAGCACCGTGGCCTTTCGATGTTCCTCGTGCCGACCACAGCCGACGGATACTCGCGACAGGAGGTCCGGACGCTTGGCGGCGTCACGACGAACGCCACTTTCTACGACGACGTGCGCGTCCCCGCGGACGCCCTGGTCGGTGGTGAGAACAACGGCTGGGCGCTGATCACAGGGCAACTCAATCACGAGCGGATCTCGCTCATGAGCATCGCACCGATCCGCCGCAACCTGCGCGAGATTACCCAATGGGCGAAGGAGACCGAGATCGACGGCGCACCCGTGATCGACAAGCCCTGGGTTCGCGAAAACCTGGCCCGGGTCTACTCGAAGGTGCAGATCGTTCGGCTCATGAACTGGAAACAGGCGTGGGCCGCACAGTCCGGACAACCGAATCCAGCGGACGCCTCGGCGATGAAGGTCTTCGGCAGCGAACTGAACATGGAGGCCTATCGCCTTCTGATGGAAATCACCAACGCGCGGGCCGGACTCGGCGCCGACAGTCCCGGCTCGGTCATGCAGGGCAAGATCGAATCGGCCTATCGAAATGGGCTGATCCTCACCTTCGGGGGTGGCACCAACGAAGTACAGCGCGACATCATCGCCATGGCAGGCATGGGCCTGCCTCATTACAAGAGCAGGAGTTAGGCGGACCCCAATGGATTTCGAATTCACCGAAGAAGAGCGCAGCGTCTCCGAACTCGCGCGCAAGATCCTGGAGGACTTCGTCACGAACGAGCGGCTGAAATCCCTCGAAGCGGACGGTCATGCATTCTCGGACGAAGCCTGGAAGGCGCTTGCCGAGGCGAACCTGTTGGGCGTCGCGATTCCGGAGGCCTACGGCGGAATGGATCTCGGATTCACCGCCCTCTGCCTCCTGTGTGAGGAAATCGGCCGCACCGTCGCCCCGCTTCCTGCCTACGCGTCGCTCGTGCTCGGCGCACTCCCGCTCGCCGCACGAGGCTCGGAAGCGGACAAGGCCGAGTGGCTTCCGCGCATCGCGAGCGGTGAAACGATCCTGACCGCCGCACTCACCGAGCTCGACTCGACCGATCCCAACCGCCCCACGACCCGCGCCGAACGAATAGCGGGCGGCTACCGCCTGACGGGTGAGAAGACGCTGGTGCCCGCCGGATTGCAGGCGGCACGGATCCTGGTCTCGGCCCAGACCGAGACCGGCCCAGGGCTCTTCTGGGTAACGCCGGGCGAAAGCGGCGTGCGCCTCGAGGAACAGACCAGTTCGGACGACCAGGCCTACAGCTATCTCGCTCTGCAAGGGGCCGAAGTCTCGGACGCCGACGTGTTGGGAACGGTCGGCGACGACACGCTTCGCTGGCTGATCGAACGAGCGACCGTCGCACGTTGCGCGATGCAACTCGGCGTGACGGAACGCGCACTCGAGATGACCGCGGAATACGGCCGCGAGCGCGTGCAATTCGATGTCGCGATCGGATCGTTCCAGGCCTTCCACCAGCGAGCCGCAGACGCCTATATCCAGGTCGAAGGCATCCGCCTCACGACCTGGGAAGCGATCTGGAAGCTCGACCGGGGTCTCGATGCACGGGACATGGTCAGCGTCGCCAAGTTCGCGGCCTCGGATGGAGCCGCCTACTCAGCCTATGCCTGCCAGCATCTCCACGGCGGCATCGGCATCGATGTCGACTATCCGCTCCACCGCTACTTCAAGTGGTCCACCCAGATCGAGCACGAACTCGGATCCGCCAAGATCCAGCTCGAACGACTCGGCGAGCGCATCGCCAGCGGGGAGGTCGCCGCGTTCTAGCGGCGCATCAGTCAGCCGCACTCGAAGCGGCAGGAATCCCCATCCTTGATGATCTTGCCCGCGGTCGCCCCCGCGAAATGCGTACCGATCACGAGCACATCCGAATCGCCGTAGCGCGCGACAAATTCCCTGCGCGTCGCGACGGCCCGCTCGGGCTCTGCGTCGGGATGACTTCCCCAGGTCGGTTCCGCGAGTTGAACCGGGTGATGAACCATGTCGCCGGTAATCACCGCCCGCTCGCCCTTCGAGTCGATCTTCACGCTCACGTGGCCCGGCGTATGCCCGGGCGTCGGCTCGAGTGAAATCTCATCGGTGATCCGATGGTCCGATTCCACCAATACGTGCAGGCCCGCCTCGACCACCGGCGTTACGCCATAGGTGAAGTCGATATTGATGTCCTCCGGCGCGCTGGACCAATGCTCATACTCCTCGCGGCCAAATAGATATTGCGCATTCGGGAAGGTCGGAACGAACTCGCCCTCGACCCGCATCGTGTTCCAGCCGACGTGATCGAAATGCAGATGCGTACACAGGACGTAGTCCACCTGCTCCCGTTTCACGACGGTTTCGAGATCCTCGAGGAAGCCCGTCTCGAAGGGACCCATGCCCTGGGGCAGCGGACGATCGTTGCCCATGCAGGTGTCGACGATGATCGTCTGGCCCGCGGACTCGACGACGAGCGCATGGATCGAGAGCAGGATTTCACCGGCCTCGTTCATGAAATCGGGTTTGAGCCAGGCCGCGTGCTCCGCCAGGCGCTCGGGTCGAACATTCGCGAGCAGTCCGTCCGCCGGAAGCGGCGCCACCTGCTCGACGACGCGCGTCACCTTCACATCACCGATCTGCCAACTCTTGAACTCGGTCGCCATCCCTCACCCTCCCGGGCCGGATCTGGCCCTTCCCGACGAGCCTAGACGACTCTCTAGAAGAGCGCCGGAACGATGAAGCTGTCCCTCACCGGCTGCCTGCCCTCGAAGAAGCTCCCGAGCGCAGCCCCAACCGATTCGTGGTCCCACTTCTCCGGGCTGTCGAAATCGCCCGCGTGCTTCGGGTACTCCATCACCGAAATCTGCTTACCCCAGACGATGAAGACATTGCCCGAAACATTCGCCGCGGAAGGCGAAGCCAACCAGCCGATCAGCGGCGAGACGTTGTCCGGATCGAAGGTGTCGAATCCGTCGTCGGGCTTCTCGAAAAGCTGAGCCGTCTGACCCACCAGGGTCATCGCCGTCCGGGCTCGGGGCATGAATGTGTTGGCCGTCACGCCGTATTTGGCCAGGGCCTGTGCGGCACCATTGGTCACCGCGATGATCCCGGCTTTGGCGGCCGAGTAATTCGGCTGACCGGGGTCGGCGAAGAACGCGGCCTCGGAGGCGGTGCTCAGGATGCGACCGTAGACCTGTCCCTCGGCTTTGCCCTTGTTGCGGAGGTACTCGCTGGCGTGGCGGATGCCACAGAAATGACCCTTCAAATGAACACGAAGTACCGAATCGAAATCCGCCTCACTCATCGAGAAGATCATCTTGTCTCGGCAGAAGCCCGCGTTGCTCACGAGAATATTGAAATCTCCGAAGGTCTCGACCGCAGTCGTGATCATCGACTTCGAATCTTCCCAGTCCGCCACATCGCCGAAATGCGCGACGGCCTCGCCCCCGAGCGACTTGATCTCGTCCACGACGCCCTGACCCGCCGATTCGTCACGGCCGCTGCCATCCGCCGCCACCCCGAGATCGTTCACGACCACGCGTGCGCCGAGGCGCGCCAATTCGAGTGCATGCGAGCGCCCGAGTCCGCGACCGGCGCCCGTCACGACCGCAACCTTTCCGTCCAATTCACCCATGATTCAAATCTCCTGACCCGAAAGGCTCCCTGGAGCCGTCCGATTACTGCCAGAGCCCCGAAAGCATCCCGTTAGAGCCGTTCGATGATCGTCCCGGTTCCCACGTTCGCACCGCAACACATCGTGATGTAGGCGTTGCCCAAGCCCGTCCGTTCGAGTTCGTGCAGAGCGGTGACGATCAGCCGTGCGCCCGTCGCACCAACCGGATGACCCAGCGCGATCGCGCCACCGTTGACGTTCACCTTGCTCATATCGATATCGTTGACCCCGGCCCAGGACAGAACGACCGAGGCGAAGGCTTCGTTGATCTCATAAAGGTCGATGTCGTTGCGGATGCTCATCCCGGTCTTCTTCTCGATCGCCTTGGTCGCATCGACCGGACCGTCGAGTCCGAAGAAGGGATCCGTCCCCACGAGCACGTCCTGAAGGATCCGTGCGCGGGGCTTGAGACCATATTCGTCCGCCTTTTCCTTCGACATGATCAGAACCGCCGCGGCCCCGTCGGAGATCTGCGACGAGTTACCGGCGGTGTGGATGCCACCATCCATGACGGGCTTCAGCTGGGCGAGACCCTCGGCGGTCGATTCTCGGATGCCCTGATCCCGGGAGACCGTGAGGGTCTTCCCGGTCGGCTCACCGTCGTCGCCGAGCTCCGGAGCCTCGATCTCCACGATCTCGCGGTCGAAGCGGCCTTCGTCGCGCGCCACCGCGGCCTTCTGTTGCGAAGCCAGGGCCAGGGCATCCGCGTCCTCGCGCGTGATGCCACGGTTGTCCGCGATCCGCTGGGCCATCGCGAACTGATCGGGCGGGGAGTCCCAGGGCCATTGGTCCGGGACGAAGTAGCCGGGGCCGTTGATCACGTTCGCGCCCAGGCCGACATGACTCATGACTTCGAGCCCGCAGGCGATCCCGACATCGATCGAGCCACCCTTCACGAGCGCATTGATCAGGCTGTTGGCCTGCTGACCGGAGCCACACTGGGTATCGATCGTCGTGCCACCACACGTCCAGTCGTCTCCCTCGGAGAGCCAGGCCTGGCGGGTGATGTTATTCGACTGTTCACCGGCCTGCGTCACGCAGCCTCCGATGATCTGCTCGATGTCCCGGGTCGGCACGCCCGCGCGCTCGCAGACCGCCGTCTGGACCTTGCGCAGGAGTCTGGCCGCATGAAGGCCGGAAAGCTCGCCCCGGATCATCTTGCCTCGCGCGATGGGCGATCGGACGGCCTCGACGATGACTGCTTCTCTCATGTTGTTCACCTTTCTATACTTTGGGCAATCGGCATTCTATCTTTGGCCAATCGGCATTGAACCGTGGGGGCACCGGGCTCTAGGCCAGCTGCAGACTCGCATTCGGAGTCTTAGCCGGCCGCGAGCGACCCCACTGGGCCGGGTAGGTCAGGAATCCAGTTTCGCGTCGTCCAGCACGAGCTCGACGGACGCGCGCATCCGTTTGTTGATCGAGGCCTGGGTCTGCAGGCCGCTCGACCAACCCACCATCACCGCAAACCAGATCTGGTTCAGTATTTCACCGAGCAGCCGTTCGCGTTCGTTCAAATCGTCGCTGTCCTCGCTAAACGGCTCTCCACGAAGCGCCGCTACGACCATGCTCAGCATCAGGCCATGAAAGACTTCGACTTTCTGGGCCAGCGCGGGTTCTCCCACCGCGGTCGCCCGCAACATCGCCCGCGACAGATTGGGCCGTCGCAACATCCCGCGCGTCGCCATCGCGAAGAAACCCACCACACGGTCGCTCGCCGTCGCCCCCGTAAAGGGTCGCTGCTCGACCCGCTCCGCCATCGCGCGCGTTTCGAACTCGAGGGCCGCGACCAACAGGTCCTCCTTGCTATGGAAACGCCGGTAGAGCGTGCCCATCGCAACGCCCGCATGCGCCGCCACATCCCGCAGCCGAACCGCCTCGAAGCCTCCCTGCTCGGCCAGTTCGATCGTCGTCTCGATGATTCGGCGCGCGCGCTCCTCGCGCATCGGGTCGGGGGATTCGGCGGCCATCGGGCTGGATTGAAACACGTTTCACTCCAGATTCAAACAAGTTCCGCTCGCGAGACGAGCCAACGCCACCGTTCGATGCGCCGGATGGCCTACCCTTTCAGAACCATGAAAATCGCCCTGCGAAGCCCGACCGCAGCCGGCTCTCCCGCGCCGGAATGCGTTCGCGACCATTGCCTCCGCCTCCTCGAGTGCGGCGATCTCGAGACGAAACTCGCGCCACCGGTCGACGCCGAGGGCCGACCGCTGCCGGACTCCCCTTCGGGGCCAGCGGTCTGGATCGACCGGCCCGCTCGTGATCCCGGTCTGTGTATGCGCAGCGGCAGCGACCGCCTTCCCCGCCCGGGTCTTCTCCACGATCCCGAACGGAGGATCCAATGCCTCGCGCGCTTCGCCCACCACGAGCTGCAGGCGGTCGAGTTATTCGCCTGGGCCCTGGTGCGCTGGCCCGAGCTTCCGCCGCCGCTGCGCCGAGGGCTGCTCTCGGCGCTGGTCGATGAGCAGCGCCATTGCCAGCTCTACCTCGATCGACTCGAAGCCCACGGCGGACGCTTCGACACCGGCGACCACTCCGACTATTTCTGGCGCCAGGCACCCGCGATCGCCGCCTCGCCGGCAGGCCCGCGCGCCTTTCTCGCAGCGATCGGGCTCACCCTCGAACAGGCGAATCTCGACTTCACCCTGACCTATCGCGACGGATTCGCAGAGGCGGGCGACAGCGAGAGCGCCGCGGTCTGTCAGACGGTGCACGATGACGAAGTGGCGCACGTCGCACTCGCCGCGCTCTGGCTGGGACGGCTCGCGGAAGCCGAGCGGCAACGCGAAGCCGGCGCAGGCGAGAGTCCCGAACGGACTCGCCTCCGCGACGAGCGAAGCGATCTCGAGAACTATCTCGAGGCCGTCCCCTTCCCCCTCGGTCCCGCGCGCGCGAAGGGTCGACGTTTCGAAGTAGGCCCACGGCGACGCGCGGGTCTGAGCGAGGCGATGATCCAGCACGTGCGGCGGGCCCGATCGAATCCCGAGCGAGGGCTCGCAGCGGCTGAAGTCGAAGGCGCGCGAGGAGCCGATCCCGAAATACAGTCGAAGCCAGCACAACCGATAGGAGGGAAGTCTTCGGCGTGAGTCCTCCCCCCTCGACCGATCGGCTCGACCTCTTACCCAATCTCGCAGCCGAGGAAGGGGACGATTGGCGAGGCTATCGAGAACAGCCACGAGTCCGAATCGCCGCCCACCTCTGGTGTCTGTTATTCGGACGCAACGCGCGTCTGAGAGTACCCGACTCGAAAGGCCGATGGTCGGAGCAACCGCGCGACGCGTTCTGGCCTCCGGCGCTCGGTGCCCCATCCGACGCGCCTGCGTTCACGTGGCTCGACGGACGCCCGGGCGCGACCGCCTGGCTCAACACCGCGCACCTCGCATCCCAGGCACGCAGCGAACTCGACGTGGAGCTCTCCGGTTCTGCACCCCAGGTCGTCGCATCGCTACACGACAAGGCCTTCGCCGTGGCGGCGGCCAGCGACCTCGATCTCGCACCCCGCCGACTCACGTCGCTCGTCGAAGTCCTGTCACCCGACGCGCTGCGCAGGCCCGACGAACTGCTGAATCGCCTCGAGCGCAGCCTCGAAGCGTGGCCCGCGTGGACCGAACGCCGCTTCACCCTGAAGCCACGCTTCGGCACGAGCGGCCGCGGGCGCGTGGGGGGACGCGACCGTGTCGACGTGGTCGGCGTACGCGGAGCGCTGCCGCGGCTCGCCGAGCGAGGTGGAGCGATCTTCGAACCCTGGCTCGATCGGATCGGGGACTACTCGGTCTCGGTCCTCGTCCCCGATCCAGGCCCAGCCCATGCGCTGCCCACGATCCTCGGATCGCTCGAGATCTGGTCGTCTGCAAGTGGCGTCTACCGCGGCCATTGCGGCGAGGTCGATTCGCGCGGGCGGGTCTTCTCGGGGGACCGCGACGACGAATCCCTGCGTGCCGACGCCGCGGCCGTGGTCTCCCGCGCACGCGAGCGGGGCTTCGCCGGCGTCTGCGGCATCGACGCCTTCCGCTACCGCGAGCGGGCCGAATCCGCACAAGCCCGTGTCGAACGCATGCGGGGCGCGGTGGAATTCAACGCGCGGGCAACGATGGGCTGGGTCACGATCGGCCTCGTGCGCCGCGCCCTCCCGATCGTCAAAGAACCGCTCGCACTCACGCCGGGCGATCGCCGCGGCTTCGCCCTCACCTATCACGACCCAGACGACCGGGACTGGCGCGATCGCCTCGAGAGCGGACTGGGAGACGATGCGATCCTGCTCGACCTTTCGACGGGAATCGATCCGGAACTTCCGCGCCCCGTGTTGGTCTTCACGCGCGACCCCGAGACATTACGCAGCGCCCGGCGCGACACATTCGACTGCTAATGTGCGTCGCATGAGCAGAACCGCAGTCCTCTTCGATCTCGGTGGAGTCGTCCTGGGCTCGCCGCTCCAAGCCATCCGGGACTACGAGGCCGAACTCGGTCTCGAGCGAAATGCGATCAACCGCGTCGCCGCGACAACCGCGCCCACGGGCGCCTGGTCGCGCCTCGAGCGCGGCGAGATC
>SMVB01165405.1_pt1 | contig 18793 bp, 15 predicted proteins | sample 2456461 | NCBI WGS metagenome assembly SMVB01 (sample SAMN11095934, study PRJNA526329) | marine sediment metagenome | biome: Marine sediment; feature: Surficial sediment; material: Deep marine sediment; isolation source: Hadal surficial sediment | place: Pacific Ocean | collected 2014-05 | depth...
ACTGGACGCGAGGCGGAAAGCGGCTCGATCCGGGGCTGGCTCGGTTGCTCGGGCCTGGTCGTTGATCATCGCATGATCCCCTGGCTTTTTAGATGCGACGGGTCCGAGGGTCTCAGACCCGCCAAGCTTGGGGAAGGATACCGCGTGGCGCTTCGACTTCCGATGCCCCGGGAGGCCAACGACTCGAACAGGGACGCATTCGTGGCTTTCTGCCCTCGACGGAGGGCGGTGCATGCCTCGATCCAGCGGTGCCGGGCAGATCACGCTTTGGGCATGAGGTCCGAGTCTCTCTGCGAGACCCAGCAGATCCGGTACTTCAAAAGGCGCTCGAGGGTTCCTGGCCTGCAGCGTCGGGGAGGAGCAAGCCGCGTCCGTTCAGGTGACTGCTCCCGCACTCGTGTGAAGGGTCTGTCCCGTGATCTGCCGACTGCCGGGAAGGCACAGATAGAGAATCGCATCCGCAACGTCTTCGGGGCGCGATACACGACCCAATAGGTTCGCGAGCGGACCCTCGGAGATGATCTTCTGAAAGTCCGCTTCAGCTCCGATCGAGCGCGTCATCGGTGTCACCGTCACACCCGGCGCGACGGCGTTCACGTTGATGTCGTAACGCCCGAGGTCGGCGGCGGCGGTTCGTGTGAGTTGGCTGAGGCCGGCTTTGGCGGCGCCGTAGGCGGCCATCGATTGGCGGGCACGATGGCCTGAGCTCGAGGTGACATTCACGATCCGTCCCCCGCCCCCGCGTTCGATCATGTGGCGAGCGACTTCCTGGATCATTCGAAAGGGTGCTTTCAGGTTGATCGCCTGGACGCGGTCCCAATTTTCCTCGGATTGCTCGAGGATCTCCCCCGACTCTCCGGAGATTCCGGCGGCGTTGACCAGCGCGTCGATGCGTCCGTGAACGGAGAGGATATCGGCGACGGCGCCGGGGATCGATGTGGCGTCGAGCAGATCGACGACGTGTGCCGTCGCGTGGCCGCCAGCGGCTTCGATCTCGGAGACCGCCTGCTTTGCAGCGGCGCCGTCACGATCGAGGATGGCGACAGTCGCCCCCGCGTCGACGAAAAGCCCGGCGGTGGCTTTGCCGATGCCCGAGGCACCGCCCGTGATGAGCGCAATCTGACCGGAGAGAGGGGACGCATTCATTTTTTTACCTTTCACGTGCCAGATCGATCGGGTCCCGCCCGAGCGGATTTCCGGGCGCCCTCGAAGAATTGCAGCACCCGGTCCCCTACAAGGTATGCTTTTTCGACCGAGTCAGGGAGGGTGACATGTTCGACGTATTGATCCGAGGCGGCCTGGTCGTGGATGGCAGCGGCGATCCCGCACGACGCGCGGATGTCGCGCTGCGTGACGGTCGGATTGCCGCGATCGGTGAGGTCTCCGGGCCCGCTCGCGAAACGCTCGACGCGGCAGGCTGCATCGTGGCCCCGGGCTTCGTCGACATCCATACCCACTACGACGCCCAGGCCTTCTGGGACCCGATGCTTTCCCCTTCGCCCTATCACGGCGTCACGACCATCGTCGGCGGGAATTGTGGGTTCAGTATCGCACCGCTCAGCGCCGAGGCCGGCGACTACCTGATGCGAATGCTTGCGCGAGTCGAAGGCATGCCGCTCGAGAGCTTGCAGCAAGGCGTGCCCTGGGATTGGTCGAGCTTTGGGGAGTACCTGGCGCGACTCGAGGGTCGGTTGGCTGTGAACGCCGGATTCATGGTGGGGCATTCGGCGCTGCGGCGCGTGGTGATGGGCGAGCGTGCGGTCGGGCACGAAGCGACGCCGGACGAACTCGAGGCGATGAACGGACTCCTGCGGGCGTCGCTCGCTGAAGGAGGGCTGGGCTTTTCTTCGACGCGCTCGGCCGCGCACAACGATGCGAACGGCAAGCCCGTGCCGTCGCGCCATGCGAGTCTGGAAGAACTCTACAGTCTATGTCGTACGACCCGCGAGTTTCCGGGCACTTCGCTCGAGATGCTGCCCGGTACGAGCACCTTTACGGAGGAGGACAAGGAGATCCTCACGCAGATGTCGTTGTCTGCGAACCGTCCCGTCAACTGGAATCTCGTGGCACCGCGGGCCGACATGCCCGAGGTTCTCGAGAACCAGATGAGTGCTTCGGATTATGCGGCGGAGCGGGGCGCGGTGGTATTGGCGCTGACCGTGCCCCAGGAGTTGACTGGACGGGTGAACCTGTTGTCGGGGTTCGCCTTCGATGCGCTGCCGCGGTGGGCGGACGTGATCGGGCTGCCTTTCGAAGCACGGATGAAGGCGCTTGCGGATCCGGCCGTGCGTGAAGAGCTCCGGTTGGGCGCGGAAGAGCAGGGCGCGGGGCCGCTCAAGGCACTCACGCGATGGGCGGAGATGCGCGTGGAGGAGACCTTCGAGCCCGAGAACGAAAAGTGGCGTGGGCGGACGATCGGCGAGATCGCGGCCGAGCGCGGCGTCGACCCCTTTGACGCGATGCTGGACCTTTCGCTCTCGGAAGGCCTTCGAACTTCCCTGGCGTCACCGACGGAGGGGCAGACGGATCTCGAGAGCTGGCGGATGCGTGCGGAATCGTGGGTCGATCCCCGGACGATCGTCGGCGCATCGGATGCGGGCGCGCACCTCGACATGATGGACACGTTTGCGTTTACGACTCAGCTACTCGGTCGCGGCGTGCGAGAGATGGGGCTCATCAGCGTCGAAGAGGCGGTTCGACAACTCACCGACGTGCCGGCACGGCTCTACGGAATGAGAGAGCGTGGGCGCCTGGAAGTGGGCTGGCACGCGGATCTCGTCGTATTCGACGTCGACCACGTGGGCAAGGGTCCCACCTATACCCGCTTCGATCTGCCGGGGGGCTCGCCGCGGCTCTACGCCGAGGCCGAGGGGATCGAGCACGTCTTCGTCAACGGCCAGGAAATCGTCCGCAGGGGCGAGGATACGGGAGCGAGGCCCGGCGCGATGATCCACTCGGGGCGCGATACGGAAACGGTGGAGGTTCCAGGGGGCGCGCTGGATCCTGCTCCCCCATCACCTCGTTAGTGGCAGCGACGCAGGCCCTTGGGATCGAAGGTCTCCCACTTCTCGTAGAAGGGACTCCCCCGCATGCGAGAAATCTTCCAGTGCCCCGATTCCAGTTTGAACTCGTAGTAGTGCTGGCCCTCGGTATGGCTGCGGGTGTTCTTGGGCCGATTCTTCGGGTCGTAGCCCGCGTGAACGAAATAGTCGCCGCCGGTGGCCGTGTCGCCGGTGACCTCCACCCGGATGTTGGTGATGGAGATGAACGAGCATCTCACATTGGACAGGATGCCGGAGAGGAAGACCTCCCGAAGGGCCTTTTTCCCGGTCGCCGACGGAAAGTCATAGGCGGACAGGTCGTAGACGATGTCCTCGCTGAAGACCGTCATCAGCAGGTCGATGTCCTTCGTATCGACGGCCCAGGCGTAGGTGACGGGAAGCCTCGCGATCTCGACTTCGGCAATCGCTCGTTGATGTCGAGCGTGATCACCGCCCCCGTCGCCACTCCCGACCGCCTGCGTGGCGAAAGCAAGCATCAGTCCCCCCGCCCAAAATAGAATGAAAGCCATTCGATGCATGAATCTTCCTTCCTGGGATACGTCCCTTCCGGGTGACGTGAGAGTGTGTCCGGTCGAGGTTCTTCGGCGTCGATCAGCCGAGGACGAAATACAGCAAGGCGTCGCGCAGGTCGAAGGCGAGACTGATCGCGAGAACCAGGAGCATCGCATGCACCCAGACGCCGAAGGGCGTCTTGGGATCGACATTCGGCCGCCTCTGGGCGAGCAGAACCAGCGCCGGGCTCCAGCAGACGAGGTGCATCAGCCCGACCACGCCCACCGTCACGTCGAAGAGATGAACCATCATCGGCACATGACTCAGGATGAATCCGGCCGCCGCGGCGCGCGCTTCCCACGAGCGCCGGAGAAAGAAGAGACTGGCGAGAAAGGTGGGGAAGAGGATCCCGAGGAGCCAGATCCGGAGCCAGACGGGGACGACCTCGACCTGACCCGACCAGGGGGAATCGGGAGTCAGGCCGGCATCGATGCCAAGGACGAAAGGCGTGAGCATCGCGACCAGGATCAGCCCCAGGATGATTCTCCAAAACCAGGACAGTTGGGCCATCGAAGTCTCCATCTCCGTTTTCGGCGCGCCTTCTCGAAGGACTGAGAGGCGCCGAAGCCATGCTAGGCATGCGCCACAGCCCTGTCGAGCAGAGTTGGAGTGAGAAGATTGGTTTCAATCGAGCGATCGGTACAATCCGGCCCCATGCGAACACTCCTCATTCTTTTCATGTTGTTGGCGGCGGGCGCCGGTGCGGCCTGGTTCTTTGCCGGTCGTGCCGATGGGCCGGTGATCGAAATCGCCGGCTCCCCGCAAATTGGCCAGATCGGGGACCTGTCGATCTCGATCGACGCTCCCGGCGCAGTCCTCACACGGATCGAAGTGCGCCTCGAGCAGAACGGTCGAACGACCGAGCTCTTCGGCGCCAGGGCGAGAGTCGGGGTGCTCGAGCTCCCGGACATCGTGGCCTCGGATTCGGGCGTGTCGGCCCCGGAGAGGCCCGTCTCAGCCGACGCGAGCGCGGAGCTCGAGCGGGACGGTCCCGACCGCGTCCGCCTGTCGCGATCGATCGGCAAGCGCTCGATTCCCGAGCTCGAACCCGGCCCTGCTGAAATCGTCGTGACGGCCGTGCGGCCCGTGCTCTTCGGTTTGCGCGAAGCGGCTACGACCGCGACTCGCGAAATCGAGGTTCGGCTCACACCGCCGCGGCTCGCCGCGCTCTCGCGATTCCACTTCATCAATCACGGGGGCTCCGAGATGATCGTCTACCGTGTCACGCCCGCCGACGCCGAGTCCGGCGTGCGCGTCGGTGAGCACGATTATCCCGGATTTCCCGCCGGCGGCGCGGGGATCAGCGTCGACGACCCGGCCCTGCGCGTCGCATTCTTTGCGCTGCTCCCGGATCAGGATGTGGAGACTCCGATCGGCCTCTACGCGCGGGACGCGCTGGGGAACGAGGCGACGGCGACCTTCGATTATCGGATCTTTCCGAAGGTCTTCCGGAAGAGCCGGATCAATCTCTCCGATCGCTTTTTTGCTCGCGTCGTCCCCAGCATCCTTCAGAACACGACACAATCCGATGCCCCCGACGCAACCGACCTGCTCGCGGCCTACCTGTGGATCAATCGTGATTTGCGCCGAATCAATGATGCGACGATTGCGGCGTTCGCGAGTCAGACGGCGCCGGAAATCCTGTGGCGCGGCCCCTTCAAACAGCTGATGAACAGCGCGGTCGAAGGCGGCTTCGCCGATCAGCGGACCTATGTGTACCAGGGCCGCTCCGTCGATCATCAGGTTCATCTCGGCTTCGACCTGGCCTCGACGGCGGCGGCGGTGGTGCGGGCAGCGAATCGTGGGCGCGTGCTGCACGAGGGATGGCTCGGCATCTACGGCAATTGCGTGATTCTCGATCACGGCATGGGACTGCAATCGCTCTACGCCCACCTCTCGTCGATCGACGTCGAGGTCGGCGAAGTCGTGGAACTCGACGGTCTTCTTGGCCGCAGCGGAGCGACGGGCCTGGCGGGTGGGGATCACCTGCATTTCACGATGTTGCTTGGCGGCAACGCGGTCACGCCGATCGACTGGTGGAGCAAGAAATGGGTCGAGGACCGGGTGACGCGAAAGCGGCTCGAAGCGGGAATGGCTGCCCCGAAAGGGTGAGGCGCTGTCAGGGGATCGATTTCGCTGCCCGCCGCTCGCTCCGCCGATGGATCGCTGTTTCCAACCGCCGTTGGCGCTCCTGGGTGAGCGGGTAGCCCCACGCGAAGGTGAACGCGACGAAGAATAGAGCGGTGGGTACGAGCGCATAGAGCACACCGAGCCATCGCAATTCGGTCACTCCGTTCACCAGACCGGCTGCGTCGCCGCCTTTCTGGGCAACGTAGCCGGCCCATCCGGCCAGGATGAGAGAGAGTCCCGTTCCCACCGCGCCGGCCAGCTTCGTGACGATACCGTGGACGGCAAAATAACTGCCGGGGCGTGCGCTTCGCGTCCTCGCGGTATCCACGTCGACCACGTCTGCGACCATGGCGCGCGGCAGGTAGGCGAAGGCGCCGAAGCAGAATCCCTTGGCGGCAAAGAGCAGATAGAACGATAGGAAGTCCCCGCGATCGAGCAGGAAGATCCAGATGCTCACAGCGCTCACCACGAGCATCGCGGTACTGAGGGACCGGTGCTTTCCCCATCGCTTGGCGAGCGCAGTCCAGAAGGGGATGGCGGCCAACCCCACACAGAAATACAGGATGTACATCGCTGCGATTCGCCCCACCTCGATCCCGATCACATCCCGCATGAAGAAGAGGGACAGGGCGTTGCGAAAGTTCTCGCCTCCTACGATCAGCAATTCGATGACGAGCAGGCGCCGAAACAGTCCGTTATTCGAGATGAACCCGAGGGATTTGCGAAGTCCGACGGATTTTGCGCGCGCGGCGATGGGAACCTCGGGGACTTTCCACAACACGAGTCCCGTCACGAAGGGCAACAGCAGCATGAGGACCAGCGCGATTCCCGTCAGTACGGCAGCGCTGCTCAGGCCATCCGGGAAGAGGAACGTGACGCCAAAGGGCACGGCGGCCGCAGCGATCAGGCCGAGAATCACGAACACCTCATTCGCCGACGTGATCCGCGTACGGGTGTGGTAGTTGGTCGAGAGTTCTGCACCCCAGGCGCGGTAGGGCAGTCCGATCAGCGTCGCGCCCAGGGTCATGACGGCGTACCAGACGAGCAGGTACCACTGATCGATGCCCTCGGTTGGATTGAAGAGCATCCAGATTCCGAGGAGCATGACGGGGACGCCGGCCGCGATCCAGGGTTTGCGGCGTCCGAAACGGGTCTCGATCTGGTCACTCGCGAAGCCCATCGCCGGATCCGTGATCGCATCGGAGAATCGCGCCAGCATCAGCATCGTGCCGATCGCCGCCAGGGAAATGCCCATCTCTCCCGAATAGAGATCGGGCAGATAGATTCCGACCGGGTAGCCGATCATCGCAAGGGGCAGCCCGACCGATGCCCAGGTCCAGATGATCGATGTGCTGAGGACCGGTGCGGTCTGTGCGGCTCGACTCCTGCTCACGAATGGCTGCCTCCCGCTGCAGCGTAGCGGCTCACGCGCTCGTCGATCCATCTCCCACCTGGCCTGCGGACGGGCGGATGGGCGGACGGGGAATCCATTCGGCCGAGTTTCCAGAATTTTGCATCGCCTGGGGTCAGTGGCCGAAAGCCTCGCTACGTTTGGTGGGCGGCCTCAGCGCGGCTGCCGGGGATTACGCTAGTCGCCAAGAGGTTGTCGGGGCCTGCGCATCGAAATCCGACAGACTTGGATCCCACCCAACAGAGAGGACAGCCGTTGATGTTTCGAATGTGGGCATCCCTGGATATCAGTACGCCGCTGGCCGAGATCCCGGAACATGCACGACGTGCCGAGGCGATGGGCTTCGACGGGGTGATGGCACCGGACGTGATGTCGGACGGATTTCTCGTGGCCCAGGCCGCGATCGGCGCGACGCAGAAGATCCGGGTTGCGACCAGCGCGCTGGTCTGTTTTCCACGCTCGCCCATGACGACGGCCGTCGCGGCCTGGAACCTTCAGGCACTGTCGAAGGGTCGATTCCATCTGGGGCTCGGACCGCTCGTTCGAGGCAATATCATCGGGAAGTACAGCACGATCTGGACCCCCCCCGCACCGCGAATGCGCGAGTACGTGGAATCGCTGCGGGCGCTCTTCGATTGCTGGCAGAACGGAACCCCACTCGATTATCGCGGGGAGCATTATCAATTCACGCGTATGCAGGATTTCGTCAAGCCGCCACCGATCGAACATCCGGAGATCCCGATCCATCTGGCGGGAATCGGGCCGAATATGACGGCTCTGGCGGGAGAACTCGGCGACGCGCTGGTCGCCCATCCCACGAATACCTCGCCGCGTTTCCTTGCCGAGGTCGCGCGTCCGAGAATCAGCGTGGGCGCACAGCGGACGGGACGTGATTCCGCCGAGACTGCGCTGATCGCCAATCCGATGGTGGCGACCGGTCGGGACGAAGAGGTCGTGGCCAGCGAGCGAGCGGGGCACCACGAGATGATGGCGATTCTCCTGTCGACCCCGAGCTACTGGCCGACTCTCGACTTCTACGGTTGGCGGGAGTGTGGAGAGAAGCTGCACGCTCTGGTTCGTGCGAATCGCTGGTCCGATCTGACGGCCGTCGTGACCGAGGAGATGATCGACGTGTTGATTCCCTGTGCGACCTACGACGAGCTCGCGGGACGGCTTCGGGACGGGTACGAAGGCGTTGCGGAAGCGCTGACTCTCACGATTCCGGATGATCCCGCAAACGACGAAGCGGTCGCGCGGGTTGTCGCCGATCTGAAAAGGGCCTAGCGAGATGGGCCACCCTTCCGAAGCAGATGCGAGCTCCGGGGCGGAGGGTGCGCTCGGGGATCTTCGCATCGTCGAGCTGGGTGAGGGGGTTTCGGCTCCCTTCTGTGCGCGTCTCTTTGCCGACTACGGGGCCGACGTCATCAAGGTCGAAGCCTGCCAGAAGGGCGATATCTCTCGACATTGGGGCCCCTTCCGGAACGACGAGAAGGATATCGAGAAGAGCGGCAGCTTCTTCTTCCTGAATTCGGGCAAGCGCTCGATCACCCTGGATCTCGACTCGGCCCGCGATCGGGAGCAGCTCCTTTCATTGTTGCGAGATGCCGATCTCTTCATCGAGAATCAACGCCCGTCCCAGATGCGGGAGTGGGGCCTCGATCCGTCCCACCTCGCGGCGCTGAATCCCGATCTCGTGACGATTTCGATCACGCCCTACGGCCAGACCGGGCCCTACGCCGACTGGAATGGTTACGATCTGAACGCCTATCATCTCACCGCCTGCGGCAGCCGGTACTGTGGCCGTCCGGATGCCGCCCCCCTCGAGCAGGGCACGTTCTCGAGCGAGTTCTTTGCAGCCTACGCGGGGGTGGCCTGGGGCCTCGCGTCGGTGTTGGGGCGGGATCTCGTGGGCGGGGGTCAACATCTCGACGTCTCGTGCGCAGAAGTCGTGGCAGCGCTCTTCGTCGGTGCACAGAATATCGGTGCCTATGCCCAGGAGGGCCGATTCGAGAAGCGGAGTGGGCGTGGGATGAGCCTGGCGGCGCCCGCGACGATCCTTCCCTGCGACGATGGATATGTCTGGATGATCGCCTTGGAGAAGGCTCAATGGCGGGGGTTGCGGAGAGCCATGGGAGATCCCGAGTGGGCCCGGGTCGAACTCTTCGACGACATGTTCGAGCGGGGTCGCAACGCAGACATCATCTACCCGCTTCTCGAGGAGTGGACCCGGCGACACTCGAAGCAGCACATCATGCAGGTATGCCAGGCGAACGGTTGTCCTGCAACCGCGATCTTCACCACCCAGGACCTCGCGCAGAGCTCTCATCTGCGGGAGCGCGGCGCGATCGTGGAACGGGAGCTTCCGCGTCTGGGCAAGATCCTGGAATTCGGAGTCCCGATTCGTCTTGCGGAGGGGCTCCCCTCCGAACGCCGAACGGCACCTCTGCTGGGCGAGCACAACCAGGCCGTCCTGGCGGCGTCAGATCCCGATCGACGAGCCGGGGAGTTGACGGGGAGGCCGTGGCGCGACGAACCGGTGGCCGCCCGCGCGAGAGTGAGGGTGAGCGCATCTGTGAGTGAGGAGCTGAGCGCGTCTTCCCGGTCAGGTCGCAAGTCGAAGTTCATCGGGAAGGACAAGCGACTCCCGTTGGCGGGGCTGCGCGTTGCGAATTTCGGCTGGGCCTGGGCGGGGCCGGCCGCGGGCCAGGTCCTCGGCATGCTCGGAGCGGAGGTCTACAAGATCGAGACCCGGGCGCGGATCGATATCAACCGGACGCTGCCCCCCTTCGCCGAAGGCATCCCCGATCCCGATCGCAGCCTGCAGAATCACGCGGGTTGGGCGGGTAATGGAAGCATCCAGCTCAATCTGAATAAACCCGAAGCGCGCGAGCTCGCCCGTAGCCTCGTCGCCGTGTCGGATCTCGCGATCGAGAATTTCGGGCCGGGCGTGATGCAGAAGCTCGACCTCGGTTATGAGCGTCTGGTCGAGGCGAGGCCCGATATCATTCTACTGTCGATGCCGGGGGCTGGACTCACGGGGCCACTCAGCCATCTGCGAACCTACGGCAACAGTCTCGGCGGGATTGCGGGCATCGACGAGGTGACGGGCTATTGCGACGACGTCCCCATGCCCATGGAGAATGGTTTCGCCGATCCTCTTTGCGGGGTGGCCGCGGCCTGGTCCGCCCTCGCAGCACTCCGGCACCGGCGTCGGACCGGGCGTGGGCAACACATCGATTGCTCGCAGCAGGAGGTGCTGATGCAGATGATTGGCCCTCTCTTCATGGACCAGGTGCTCAATGATCGAATCGCTGGCCGGGTCGGCAATCGGCATCCCCTGCATGCTGCGGCGCCGCACGGGGTTTTCGCATGCCGGGGAGAGGACCGTTGGATCAGCATCGCGGTCTGTACGGAAGACGAATGGAGCGGGCTGGTTCGGGCGATGGGCAACCCGGACTGGGCGGCGAACTACGACACCCTCGAGCGGCGTTTGGCCGGGATCGACGTGCTTCATGACCGGCTTTCGGCCTGGACTTCAGGCTTCTTGGATCGTGATCTGGCCGAAAGGCTCCAGCGCTACGGGGTTGCGGCCGCTCCGGTGCTCGATGTGGGGGATCTGCTCGAGGATCCCCAATTCCAGGCGCGCGAGACCTTCATCGAGGTGACGCACCCGTTGGGATTTCGCGAGACCATCTACGGTTCCTACATCAAGTCGAGCCGCAGCGTCGTGGAGATGCGTCCCGGTCCTACCATCGGGCAGGACAATGAGCACGTCTTCAAGGAAATCCTGGGACTCTCGGAACGTCGCTATCGGCAGCTCGTGGCAGACGAGGTCATCTACTGACGCGTCCAGTCGGGTCGATGCGTGGAAAACTTCGCTGCGCTATTCGCGCGTGAGCAACATGCAGCCGCAGGTGTTGCCCCCGCCCGCGGCCGCGATGGCGACCTGTGGATTGGGTTTCGCGATCTGGCGCAAACCGCCGTCGCCGCGCAGTTGGACCACGGCTTCGTGGAGGAACCCATAGCCGTGCATGCGCCCGCCGGAGAGCTGTCCCCCATTCGTATTGAGGGGAAGTTCGCCATCTCGCGCGATGCGTTTGCCGTCGGCGACGAAGGGACCGGACTCCCCGACCGGACACAGCCCCAGGGCTTCGAGCCAGGAAAGCGTGAGAAAGCTGAAACCGTCATAGAGTTGGGCCAGATCGACATCAGCGGGTTTGAGGTCGGTGCGGCGCCAGAGGTGTGCACCGGCGTCGCGCGTCGCCATCGTGGAGAGATCGTCGAATTGATCCCAGGAGGGTCGGCCATGCAGCGCCGTGCCCACCGCCTCGACGCGGATGGGCACATGGCGCAGATCACCCGCCCGCTCGATTCGAGAGACCACGAAAGCGGTGGCACCGTCGCAGGGCACGTCGCAGTCGAAGAGACCGAAGGGTTCGGAGATCATGCGCGCTCCGAGATAGTCGTCGAGGGTCATTGGCTCGGTGTAGATCGCCTTCGGATTGAGTGCCGCGTTGGTGCGCGCATTGATGGCGATCTGTGCGAGTTGCTCGCGGGTGGTCCCGTAGAGGTGGAAGTGGCGTTGGGCGAACATCGCGATCCAGATGGCAGCCGACGGCGCCGAGAAGGGCAGCGTCCACTCCATGAATCCGGACGACACGCGCGTGGGCTTGCTGCCGCCACCACCGGGCATCACGGCCGAACGCCCCTTCTTGCCCTGCGCGCTTCCCTCCCAGACGCTGCGAAAACAGAGCACATGGTTTGCGAGTCCGGCTCCGACCGCGAGGCAGGCTTTGATGACGGAGCCGAGCTGCCCGGCGGTCTCGATGCCCGAGTCGTACCAATCGAGATTGAGACGCAGCGCGTCGTGGACGTCGATGGCACCGGCCCCTGTGAATCCGGCAGGGCCGCCCATTCCGGGATAGGTGGAGAGCCCGTCGATGTCCTCGACGCGAAGTCCCGAATCCTCGATTGCCGCAAGGCAGGCATCGAGCGTGAACTCGAGGGGCGGACGGGGAAGGCGCCGGGCGATGTCGGACTGGCCTATGCCACTGATGCAAGCACGCCGCTCGATGATCTCATTTTCGTCCATCAGTTGCGCTCCAGATCGGGCTCGAAGAGAGGAATCCATACATCGCCTGCATCGTCCGCGTGATGTTCGAACACCACCTGGACCGGCATCCCGATCCGGACGTCGCGGGGCTCGACGTTGACGATATTGGTCGTCAGTCGGACGGAGGGATCCTCTTCGATTTCGACGATCGCGACCACGTAGGGAAGCTCCGGACCTGGCATCCAGGGCTGGTGATTGACGCTAAAGGTGTGGACGATCGCTCGCCCCGAGACGGCTCGGGGCGCAAGATTCTTGGAATGGTCACGCGGGCAGATGGGCTGCGGGGGGTGAATCCACTTGTCGCAGTCCTGGCACTGCAGGAACATCAGTTCGCCGCGCTCGCCTGCGGTCCAGAAAAAATGGCTGCTGCCGTTCAGTTCGGGCAGCATCCGAAACGGGACTTCAATCTCTGGTTCACTCAAGTCAGACCTCTCTATCATGCGCTTTGCGCTCCTGGACTGGCGCTTGGGTGCGAGCTACGTAAATCGCCCGGGGTCGGGTTCGCAGCTTCCGAGCGTTCCGGGAGACGGCCCCGAGAATACCCTGACCCCTTCGATCTGACGAATCGGTGGCCTTCGCCCAACTCGGAAGTTAATGGGCGCGGGCGTCGCGGGAAAGGAGTGCGCTCGATTCGGGTCGGCCAGGGCTTGCGCGTCACCTATTCGATCGATCAAGCTGTCCCGGTGGCCCTTGGCACTCAACAGGAAGGGGGTATTGCGAGATGAGAGATGATGAATTCGAGCGACAGATCCGGGAGATCGTGGACCGTCAGGCGATTCACGATTGCATCGTCCGTTATTGCCGAGGCGTCGATCGGTTGGATCGGGATCTGCTGCTCTCGGCCTATCACCCCGATGCGATCGACGATCATGGTCTCTTCGTCGGAGGGCCAGAGGCCTTTGCAGACTATTTCCTGGCTTTTCATGGGGAGAACCAGTCCGTAACCCAGCACATCATCTCCAACCATTACTGCGAAATCGAGGGCGACACGGCGCATTGTGAGACCTACTGGCTCTTCGCAGCGATGAACGAGAACGGCCCGCCCCTTTCGCTCGGCGGCGGACGATATATCGATCGAATGGAACGCCGAGAGGGTCGCTGGGCGATCGCCGTTCGAAAATGCCTGATGGACTGGCAGGGTACGCCCGGTGAATACGACTTGACGCCAGAACAGTTCCAGCGGACGCTCGGTGCGGGGCCGATCGCGCGAGATCCGAGCGATCCGTCGTACGAGCGGCCCCTGACCATTCGTCCGGAGCGGATCGCTCATCCGCCACAAGATACATAGGAGATGCCGATGTCTCTCTCGCCGCCGTATGCCGATCTCCCGAGTGAGCCCGAGGAAATATTCGCGTGCATCCTGGATTGGAAGCGTCGTGGTGATAATCTCGTCCGTCTCTACCATCAGCTTCGGGCGGTGGCGCCAGTCTGGCAGGCGCCGGTCGAGCGGCTCGGCAACCCCTGGGTCATCACGCGGCGTGCCGACGCCGAAGTGATCGTGCGCAATTCCGCGCTCATCAAGGACGAGCGGGTGCTCGGTCTGTCCGGGGTCGGCGCCGGCGGGCCCTTCATCGAAGCCCTCCGGCACATGTTCGCCTTTCAGCCGCCGCCTCGGCACACTCGGATGCGAGCACTCGTCAACCGTGGCTTTACCTCGCGATCGGTCGAGAAGCTGCGACCGCGGGTTCAGGCCCTTGTCGATTCCTTGATCGATGCCGTCGAAGCCGATGGAGAAATGGACCTCGTTCCCGATTTTGCGTTTCGAGTTCCCGTGACGGTGATCTGCCAGATGCTCGGCGCTCCGGTCGAGGATGTGCCGCGAATCACCGACTGGGCTGCGACCTTTTCGCGGCGTTCCGACGAGGGCGAAGAGCTGAACCCCGAGATGGAGCGTCTGGGAGACGAAGCGGCAAAAAATTTCATGGGATACGTGCAGGAGTTGATCGAGGCGCGCCGTCGGGTTCCGAAGGACGATCTACTGTCGCGACTGATCGAGGTTCAGCGAGAGGCCGAAGATCTCACCGACACCGACATCGCCGCTACGACAATTCTACTCTTTCAGGCGGGTCACGAGACGACCGCGAACTTGATCGCCAAGGGTACCCTCGCGTTGCTTCGCCATCCCGAGGAATTCGCCCGACTTCGATCGCATCCAGAGTTGATCGAGAACGCGACCGAAGAACTACTTCGCTACGACACCTCGGTCCAGCTGTCGACCAAATTCGCGACCGAGGACATCCCCTTCCACGATCGCGTGATTCGGAAGGGGGATGCGGTGAGCTTTTTCTGGGGCGCGATCAATCGCGACCCCGAACGCTACGCCGATCCCGATCGTCTCGACCTCACACGTCGTGACATCGACCATTACAGCTTTGGCATGGGTGCCCATTATTGCCTCGGGGCCTCGCTCGCGCGGCTCGAGATCCAGCACGCGGTGGGGACACTCGCACGCAGACTTCCTGGATTGCGACTCGCGACCGACGAGCCGGAATACAAGACCCAGCTTCATCTGCACGGGCTCGTGTCGTTGCCGGTCGCATGGTAGTCGGAACGGGTCGCTGCGGAGCATACTGGCCGGGTGATGCGGATCGCGCCATGCTACGCGCATGAATGATCTGCCCGAGAAGATCGATCTGAGCGATGTCGGACTCTTCGCCCAGGGAACGCCGCACGACGTCTTTCGTCGTCTCCGGCAAGAGAATCCGGTCTATTGGAACCTCCAGCAGGACGGGTCCGGCTTCTGGGCGCTCACGCGGCATGCCGACGTGCTCGAGGTGAGTCGCGATTCGGAGACCTTCTCGAACGAGCGGCACGGCATCATGATCTACGACGAGTCTTTCGAAACGAGCGGTCGCGCGCGCACGATGCTGGAGATGGACGCGCCGCGTCATACCCAGCTCCGCTCGCTCGTGAGCCGGGGCATGACGTCGCGTCGGGTTCTCGAACTCGAGGATTATGCCCGGCGCCGCTTCGCGGAAGGGCTCGACCGCTGCCTCGAGCGGGGAGATTGCGATTTCGTGAGCGACGTAGCGGGACAGCTTCCGCTCCAGGTCATCAGCGAGATGATGGGTGTCCCGGAGAGTGATCGCGCTCATCTGGGCGTCCTCGCCCATCGCATCCAGGGCTTCGACGATCCGGAATTGGGGGGTGGCGGTGGCGGCGAGAACTTCGATGCGATTCACGAGATGTCCAGTTACGCCCGCGAACTCGCGTCGGATCGGAGACGCCGTCCGCGCGAGGATATCGCGACGGCGATTCTTCAGGCGGAACTCGACGGTTTCGCGATGGATGATGCCGCTTTCGCCGCCTTTTTCATGCTGCTGATCACGGCCGGCATCGAGACGACGAAGAGCTCGATCTCGGGTGGGATGTTGGCGCTCATCGAGAATCCCGAACAGTGGGTCGAACTCGTGAAGAATCCGGGTCGATTGCCCGTCGCGATCGAAGAGATGATTCGCTGGACGACGCCGATCCAGCATTTCAGGCGCACCGCGACACGGGACACGCGAATCGCAGGCCAACGGATTCGCGAGAACGACAGGGTGGTCGTCTGGTATGCCTCAGCCAATCGAGACGAATCGGTCTTCGAGGAGCCCTTTCGCTTCGATATCACGCGCGAACCGAATGACCATCTCGCGTTTGGCTTCGGGACGCATTTCTGTCTGGGCGCGAACCTGGCACGACTCGAGATGCGGGTCGTCTTCGAGGCCTTGATCGCGCGCGATGTGAAAATCGAGATTCGAGGGGAGGTCGACTATATGTTCTCGAGCTTCACAAATTCGCTGAAACGAATGCCGGTCGCGCTTCGGGTCTCACACTAGACTGCGGAGAGGGCAATCGCTTTCGGGACGAAACCAAGTTCCAGTGCATCGAGCTTGTTTTCCATGACAAAGGGCGTCCATCGCGGGTCATTCCGTAGGCTGAGTTCGTCGCAACGCACGACGAAGGCAGCGAGTGCCTCCTCCACGGTGGCCCGGGCCATTGCGTGGCCCAGGCAGACATGAGCTCCGATCCCGAAAGTGAGCGAGGTGTTCTTGGGGTCACGCCGGATGTCGAACCGATCGGGGTCCTGCCAATGTGTCGCATCCCGATTGGCCGATCCGAGTAGGACTGAGATCGGTTCGTCCCGCTGGAATTTGATGCCGAAGGCTTCGAGATCCTCGGACGCCTTCTGACCCACCGTGGTAATCGACGGGCGATAGCGCAGGGTTTCCTCGCTCGCTCCTTTCATCCAGCGCGTCGGATCCGCTCGCAGTAGCGCCGCCTGCTCGGGATGGCGGGTGAGCTCGAGCAGTCCAGCCGCCAGAACGCTCGTCGTACTCGCACCCGATCCAAATATCGTCGAGAAGAGCGTGCGCAGCTCCCCGTCGCTCAAGACGGCGCCGTCGTCCCTCGCCTGGATCAGATGCGTGAGGAGATCGTCTCGTGGCTCGCTGCGTCGCTTCTCGAAGAGTCGAGCCACATGGTCCATGGAATGCTGAATCGCGTGATTGGCCGCCTCCCGGAGCTCGGGGGTCACGTTGGGCCCAAAACAATCGACGATATTGACCCCCGCCATCGGGCGGTGGGACTCCTCGAGTTCGTCCGGGCTGATTCCCAGGAAATCCATCATGACGCGACGGGGTAGCGGGGTCGCGTAATCACGCAGAGCATTCATTTCGCCCTGCTCGACGAGCTCGTCGAGCAGGGCGTGTGCGTGCTTCCGAATCAGCGGCCGTAGGCCGTCCATCTTGCGCTTCGAGAGCGCATTCGCGGCCAGCGAACGGACCCGGCGATGATCGGCGCCCTCCATGACGCCAATCGCGTTCTTGCGCCAGGTATGCATCGGGTCGCCGGGTTTGAAGCCGCGCCGTTCGAGGACTTCGATTCCTTCCGCAATGAAGTCGGTGCCCTTGAGAGCCCAGACCGCATCATCCCAGTGGAGGATGGCGAGTTGTCCCTGGTCGGTTCGCGCAACGCGGTGGCTTTTTCGGATCTCTCGCAGAACCGAATAGGGGTCCTGCCAATAGGATCCTTCGTGCATGGGGATCGTCGGAATCGAACCCATCTTCGCTTTCCCTCTTGCTTTCCCGGGCTTGGCGCGTGTCGACTGGATGGCCGGTGTCCGGTCCTTGGGAGAGATGTTAGCTGCCTGGGTGCTTTGTGCTTCGAGAGGCGGCACGTTGTTCGCCGGATGGAGTCGAAGTCGAACGAAAATGCGATCGAAACCGAAAAGGCAAGACCGGTCTCACGTCGAATAGTTGTGTCGAAAAGTTGCCGTCTCGCGGACCGTTCTGCTGTCTCGAAACTGTGTCGGCGATCCGGGGCTTGCCGTATGGTGTCTGGATGAGGCGTTTCTTTCTTCCCATCCTGCCCATCATCGCGCTTGCACTGCTGGGGGCCTCGTGCGAGTTCAAGGCGGGCGTGAACAACTCGATCCCGTCTCGGGAAGGCGACGAACCGAGAGAGGAAAGCGGTTTGCTCGTGGCGGTCCGGTTGGGAGATCCGATCGCCGACCCGAGTTCGGACCCTGCGGAAGGCGTGGAAGCGATCGTCGCCGTGGCACTTTCGATGAGCGCGCTGACCGCTGAGGACATCGCGGAACCGGTCGACGTGGAGCCCATGGGCATGGAGATTCACAGAGATTGGGCGGAGCCGCTGACTGCGTCGAGCGGTGGGATCGTGCTCGCTCGCCCCGCTGCCGCAATTCCCGAGCCCAGCGGACTCCTTCTCTTTGCATGCGGCCTCTGTCTATCCGCGATCGTGCGTGGGCGCGATTAGTCGGATTTTCGCCCGACCGGACGTCGGTGACGCAATCGGCGATGTGTTCGCAGAGTGACCCGCCGATCGATGCTACCGTCGCGAGCGGTGTGTCGTGGCAGAGAGGGGGCCGAGATGTCGCGTGAGAATCGCGAGTTCGAGATCGTCGTTTGGGGCGCGAGTGGCTTTACGGGCAGGCTCACGTCGGCGTATCTGCTGGCCGAATATGGAGCCTCCGAAGGGCTTCGTTGGGCGATCGGCGGTCGCAGCCGGGAAAAGCTTGCGAAAGTGAGAGACGAACTCGGGCGCGAGGCCGGTCTGGACGCGAGTTCGATTCCCATTCTGGTCGGCGATAGTGACGACGAAGCCTTTCTTGACGAGCTCGCGAGTCGATGCGGCGTTGTTTGTACGACGGTCGGTCCCTATGCGAAATATGGCTCGAGGCTCGTCGAGGCGTGTGCGAAGAACGGGACCAGCTATTGCGATCTCACGGGTGAAGTTCACTGGATGCAGCGCATGATCGAGGCGCATCACGACACGGCCACCGCGAGTGGTGCGCGCATCGTTTTCAATTGCGGTTTCGATTGCATTCCGTCGGATCTGGGCGCTTTTTTCATGCAGCGCGAGATGAAGCGGAAGCACGGAGTGGCGTGCTCTCAGATACAGCTTAGGGTCAAGGGCTTCAGTGGAGGCGCGAGCGGCGGCACGATTGCGAGCATGCTGAGCATGCTCGAGGAGGCCGAGAAGGACCCGCGCGTTCGCCGTGCGATGAATGAGCCCTACTCG
>SMVB01228465.1_pt1 | contig 18790 bp, 10 predicted proteins | sample 2456461 | NCBI WGS metagenome assembly SMVB01 (sample SAMN11095934, study PRJNA526329) | marine sediment metagenome | biome: Marine sediment; feature: Surficial sediment; material: Deep marine sediment; isolation source: Hadal surficial sediment | place: Pacific Ocean | collected 2014-05 | depth...
CTGAATGTCGATCGTGCCGGCGATGCCATAGGTTCCTGTGCCGGCGGGCCCCTCACCCGCTGTCGCCCGGATGTCGGCGCCCCCGGTGATCGTTACCTGGCCAGTTTTGACCGGCGCGGCCGGGGTTGAGCCCGGCCCGGCAATGGAGACGCTTCCGGCATTGCCTTCGCCCCTCGTCGATGATTCGATCAAGCCACCGGCCATGGTGAACGACGTACCCTTGAAGAAGATATCTCCTGCGTCCGTTGCGCCGCTTGTCGAGGCTAGGGCGAAGCTGTCGGTAAACGAAATATCACCGCTGAAGTCCAGATCGATTGACGCAGTGTCGAGTGCGGTTGTACTTGCAGTCTCGGTGGACAACTCGGCGAACGACGCTGTGAGGTCCGTGCCCGACAGGGTGACGGTTTCTGCCTGACCGGCCCCGGTAGAACTGGAACTCGAAATCTCAGCGAGGTCGGATGCATCTACGCCGGCGAGAATGATGGCTGCGTCGGACATGATGTTGATCTTGCCCGCATTGCCATAGGTTCCCGTGCCGGTGGGCCCTTCACCCGCTGTCGCCCGGATGTCGGCGCCACCCGTGATGGTCACCTGGCCCGTAGCGGTCGGCGTACCTGAGAAGAACGATCCCGGCCCGAGGATCTCGATACTCCCTGCGTTACCGGTTCCGGTTGTGGATGACTGCAGTGAGCCGCCCGTCATCATGAAGTCCGACCCATTTATGGCGATGCGGCCGGCGTCACCCGCTGCATCGGCGGTAGTGCTCGATAGCGTCGTATTGGTGAGGGAGACCGATCCCGGGGTCGTCAGCAGGATGAAACTGTCGAAGGCCACTGCGTCGCCTGCAAGATCGATGTTGAGGGCGGAGTCGGCGATGTTGATGTCGCCTGTTCCGTCGCTGAAGAATCCATTCCAGACGTAAATGGAGCCATCTGATTGTAGAGTTCCGCTTGCTGCACCCATGCCGTCGGCGGACGCGTTCAGCGACGAGTTGTCCGTAATGGATATTCCCGACTCCGCTATCAAGGCAACAAACCCTGACGCACCACCCGTTGCAGCTGCTGACAGAGTGGAGTTCTGGACATCGATCGAATCACTGGCGGCGATAATGAAACCGGCCGATCCATTTCCTGTTGATTCGGCCAGGACTTCGGCGCCATTGGAGATCAGCAAAGTGCCGGATACGGCGCCACCAAGAAAGTTAATGAAGATGTTGCCACCATTACCAGGGCCCGACGACGAGGAAGCCAGCGTCCCGCCCGAAATGTTGACATCTTCCGCAGAAATAATGATGTCTCCTGCGCGCATGGCACCCGACGTGGACGAAGTCAACGTGCTGTCGGTCATGTTGACCACACCGGTACCAGGTGTTGCGGTTGTCGTCGCGGTGACAGAAATCAGGCCGCCTGCGGGAATACCAAGATTGTTGCTCGCCGTTGCAGTTGAAAGAGCGGAATTGACGATGTCTACAATGTTTGCGTCGATTGTAATGGTTCCCGACGCGCCGCCAGCGGAGCCCTGACTCAACTGCCTGCTATCGATAGTTGAACCGTCTAGTCGGACGATGTCGGCTAACATCAAGATGTTCCCGGCGCTTCCGCTGGCATCAGCATCGGTTGGCAACCCGCGGGCAGCGGAAGACACGGTGGTGTTCGTGACCGTCAGCAGCGTGGTGGGCGTGCCACTAAGGCCGCTGAACGTGATGCTGCCGGCGGTACCTGCACCGGCAGCCGAGACGCCTGCGGAAGTGGCCTGCACGTCCATATTTACCAGGTTGATCTGGTCGCTGGCAGCAAATTCAATGGAACCACCAGCAGCAAACTCGCTCGAAGCGTTGATAGAGCCTGCGCCCACGTCCGGTCGCAGATCGATCGTCTGCCCCTCGAAACGGATCGTTCCGGCGCTACCGCCGAGCCCAAGCGAGCGAACCGACAACCCGCCGGTTGCAGTGATCGCGCCGGTGGCTGTAAACGTAACGCCGCCCGCTGCACCGCCGGCGGTGGCATCCGCCAAGAACGCGCTATCGTTGAGCGAAATGGATGCCGCCGCGCCGTTGTCTATTCCACCAATTGTGATGTTTCCAGAATTGGCTGAGCCTCCGTCACTTTCGGTTTGGAACGTGCTGCCATCAATGATCACGTTACCCGTTGCCTCGATTGTGACGGCCCCAGCAACGAGCGGGATAATATTGCTCGACGTTGACGAGCTAATGTCTGCGTTTATCAACGACACATCGGCGAGTATTGCCACCGCACCGGTTGTGGGATCGAGCGCACCTGCAGTGATCTCGATGCTACCGGCCCCGCGCGAGTCAATGGAGTTGGCGGAGCTGGTGATGGTGACACCCGCGACGGTGCTTGAGACGCCGTTGGCGCCGATGATAGAAATCGATCCTGCAGCACCTTTACCTGAATTGCTGGTGGCGCTGATCAGGGGCGCAAGGTCGAACAGAACATCGTTGCCGGCGAGCGAGATGCTGCCTGCATCGCTATCGCCGGTTGTCGATGCTTCCAGCGAGCCACCATTTATCATGATAGCGCCAGTGATAATGGCGGTGATCGAGCCCGCGGTGTTGCCAATAATGTCGCTGGTCGTCGAGGTGACCACCTCGGTACCCAAGATCAGGCTATCTGCGGTGAACAGAATTGATCCGGCGGCACCGGCCGCTGCTGGTGCCACATCGGTGGCCGTACTGGATGACTCGATTCCCAATTGGTCGACGACCGTTCCGGAAGCGTCGAGCACAGCCAAGGTACCCAGAGCCGTGATCGAGGCAGCATCGATCGTGACGTCGCCAGCACTTGTCGCACCGCTGGTTGATGCCACCACTGCGGTGTTGCTCAGGAGGACGTCTCCACCGCTAAACTGTAGATTAATCGATGCCGGTGAACCCGAGGTGGTGCTTGTTGCGGTCTCGGTAGACAGTCGAGAAAACGACGCTGTCAGATCGCTTCCGGACAGGGTAATCGCTCCCGCCAGGCCCGCACCGATAAAACTCGAGCTCGAGATCTCCACGGGATTTGTTGCATCCGTGCCGGACAGAACGATCGCGGAGTCTGAAAGGATGTCAATGGTGCCTGCGTTACCGTAGGTGCCGACCACCGTATTATCCCCGGCCGTTGCTTTGATGGTAGCGCCGGCGGACAGGGTGACCGAGCCAATCGCTGTGGGCGTTGGTGAACCGAATGAGCCTGGTCCGGCGATGAGAATGTTGCCGGCGTTGCCCATTCCCGTCGTCGATGATTGCAACAAACCGCCGGTCATCGTGAAGTCCGCGCCCTCGATCAGAATGTCACCCGCCGTTCCAAGACCAGAAGTTGTGCTCGAAAGTGTTGTATTGGTGATGGTTACGGAGCCGGGTGTGGTGATTAACAGGAATCCTGTGCTCGGTGCCGCGGGGATAGGGGGGATACAACCCACGCACAGCGGAGCTGCGGGCGCAGTTGTCTCGGGGCGTTGATCGATGCTCAGGATGGAATTATCCAGGGTTATGTTGCCCGTACCAGCCGCAAAGAAACCATTCAGCAGATAAACCGATCCACCCGTTAGGCCCCCGGCTGCGGCCGCTCCTGATGAAATTGCGGTCAGGGTCGAGTTTGTCACCAAAATGCCCTTGTCTCCTACGAGCGCGACGAAGCCCGCGCCAGTATCCGTTTCGGTCGCGTTCGCCTGCAGGAGGGAGTCGCGAACATCGATCTTTTCGCCTGCAATGATCATGAAACCGGCATCACCCGTGCCCGTTGAACTGGCTGACAGCAGCGCGTCGGTAATAGAAACTGCGCCGACTGGAGTAGGCCAGTTCACCAGAATAATGCCGCCGCGCCCGCCGCCCGAAGTCGAAGACTGTAACGAACCACCGGACATCTGAAATGTCGGCCCAATGATGTTGATGTCCCCAGCGTTTGGCGTGCCGCTGGTTGAAGCGATCACGCTGGTGTTCGTCAGCTCCACACCAGCTCCGTCTGGGTCTTCTGCCTTCAGGGAAATGGAAGCGCCGGATGCGACGCTGGTACCGCCGGCCTCTGTGGAGATCAGCGCATTGGCAAGGGTGATCGACGATCCCTGGATGTCGATGTTTGCCGCGGTACCGTTGGTGGCCGAACTCTTCACTTCGGCTTCATCGGTACTCGTGCCCGAGATCTGAACTGCGCCTGTGGCGAGTATTGCAATCGGGGTCGCCGACAAGCCATCGGTTCCGGCGCTTGCCAGAATGTCGCCACCACCGACTATGGTGAAGGTATCCAGAGGATTGAGCACATCGTTGAACGTAATGCTGCCGGCTGCACCGGTTGCGCCCGTCATGCTTGTGTTTTGCGCTGCAATCTCGCCACCATCCATGAAGAATGATGTGCCCACGAAACTGATATCGCCAGCTGCGCTATCGCCGGTGGTCGACGCCTGCAACGTGCTGTTGGTCAATTCAATAGCGCCAATCACGTCGACGTTGATGTCACCGGCATCGGGTGAGAGTGGAGCGGTGTTGCTTGCGGTGGTGGTCGTCACGCTGACCAGCGTCATCGTCAACGAGTCGCCCGAGAGCCTGATCGTACCGGCATCTCCGGTCCCGCGCGCAGGGGCGGAGAGCGTCGAACTCGCGAGCGTTAAACTCCCGCCCGCGCTTAGATCGATCGTTCCGGCCTCACCGGCGGAACCGATCACCGACGGGGTTTCGAGGTTTACGCCCGTCAGCGACAGATCTCCGCCAGCGCTGAGGTTGATGGCTCCCGCATTGCCCGTGCTGAACGATTCGTTGAGTATCGTTAGGCCACTGATGGTGAGGTCGGTTCCGGCGATGATATCGATCACGCCACCCGCGCCCGTACCAAAGGTTGCATCCAGGATGGTCGTGGTGGTGATGTCCAGGGTCGCGACTGAACTCAGCAACATGGCGGGCGCCGACCCGTTAAAGGAGGAATCACCATTGAGAAAGGAATTCTCGATCTCGAGGGCACCGGCGGTCGCCCCACCACCGATCGCGGTGATCGAAACCGTGCCGAGGTCGGGGGATGTCGCTGCGCTGCTGTTGTTGGCGTTGACGTTAATATTCGAAAGCAACACATCGCCGCCGCTGATGGTCAGATCACTGCCGCCACTCGAGGCGCCAGCGGCCCTGATATCTACGAGCACCGAGGCCCCCGCGATGGCAAGTAGGGAAACGGGATCGACGTTGACGAGCACTCGATTGGTTGCGTTGACGTCGATGTCGCCCGCGGCTCCGCTACCCGCAAACTCGCCGCGCGCGATCAGCTGAGTACCGTTGTTGAGGGATACGTCGAATCCGGCTAGCTGGATGGTTCCCGCATCTGCTGCGCTCTGTGACGATGTATCGACGCTGACGTCGTCCAACGTCAGACCGCCAGATGCAGCGATCGATACGGCACCGGGGACTCCGCCACCGAGATCCGTAAGCGTAGTCGACGCGACGGATGTGTCCGAAAGAAATACGTTCCCGGCAGTTGCTTCGATGCTCACTGTGCCGGCGCCCACGGAATCCACATTGTTCGCGGTGCTCGAGATCGTGACCGCCGCCAGTGTTATATCCGGCAAGCCCGTTACAGAATCGATGTTCGAGGTCACCCCTGCTGCGCCGGTGATGCTGATGTGACCAGATTGGCCGATGGATCCCGGGTTCAAAATGCCCGGCAACGGGTCGACGGTGGAGGCGCCAACGCCGGAAGCCACGGAGGTGATGTTGGTCCCATCGTTGAGCGCGACGGTGCCCCCGGTGAGCGTAATGTTCCCGGCATCGAAATCGTTGTTGGTCGTGGTGCCCAGGGTCGTGATGTCGAGTGTTAGATTGCCCGGCGCGTTGATCGTGATGTCACTGCCGCTTGCTTCGGGATCATTGATGATCATGGAACCCGTGATCGTTACATTGTTGCCCGCAAGCTTGATGTCGCCGATCAGGGACCCCGGCACGGTATCATCGAGCGTTAAGTCGGTGATCGTCAGATCGCCGGCCGAAGTTGGATCCAGGAACCCGAAATCCAGCGGGTTCACGTTCAGCACCGAGAGGTCGTCGCCGCCCACCGGGGGGAGGGCATAAAATCGCTCGCCGCCCGCAAACTCGATGAAATCCACCGATCCGATCGACAAGGCGCCGGACACATCGAACACCGCGTGGGTGCCGATCATCACGCCGGCTGTGTTCACGAACCAGAAATTTGCATTAGGGATGTTGCTGATCGTCCCGTCGATAAGACTTTGCCCGCCGCCCGTTACCCGGGAGATGACGTTGGTGATTGCGGGATCGCCGGAAAACAGGGCAACCTCGGCAGCGTCGATGTTGAAGCTGAGGAAGCTGTGGAAAAGGTTGTTACCCGAGCGTTGACCCAACGTTTCGACGATATTGAAGGTGTCGAACACGCTGTCCCCATCAATATCTTCCAGCATCAGGGTGGTATCGTCGGTCAGGTCAGTCAGCGTGAAATTGTCGACAACGACATCGCCCGCAAACGAATAAGGCGTGGTCGCGTAAACCAGGGAGGCTATCAGCGCGTGACTCAGTATTTTTCGGTGCATCAGGAGTCTCCGGTTACAACCAGTTACCGACTAAGAGGTAGGGTGCCCAGAAACTGGGATGCTGAAACTGCTCGGTGTTCAAGAGCGCCAGTTGTGCCTTGCGTAAGCTTTCCGCTTTACTGTTTGTCGTTGTATGCAGAGCGGTATAGAAGTTCTCGATCAGCAGGGCCGTTGCGGCGTCGCTGATGTACCACAACGACGCCAGTGCGCTTTGCGCGCCCGACTGAACCGCGACGCCGGCGAGGCCGAGTGCCGCGCGATCATCCCCTGCGGCGGTCTTGCACGCGCTCAGCACCAGCAGATCGAGCGGTTGGGCTTGATCTCTGCGATCGAGTACCTGCTGCAAACCATCGAGTGTGAGCTTGTCGTCGTAGGTCAGAATGAAGGACTTCGAATGGTCCTGATTGAACTCGCCGTGGGTAGCGAAGTGTGCGATCGAGTAGCCACCGGCTGCGAGCGCCGACTCGACGGTCTCCAGCCGAAAATCGGAATCCGAGATTGTCGTGGCGGGAAATATGGATGCAATCGTATCGATTTCCCGCTGGACGTTTGGCAGCTCCGCAAAACCTTGTACGCTTTCGGTCAAGCCGCCGACCAGGAGGGTCTTGGTTTCAGCGACTTGCAGCTGCTTGGTGAGCTGAATGCCCGGCGTTGTTGCGAGCGCATAGCGCTCAACCAGGAATTGCTCGCCGTTGTGCAGCGTTGAGATAGGGATGGTTCGTAGCGCGCCTTCGGGAACCATCACGAGGGTCTTGACGCCGGCGGAATCGAAGAACGCCTGGGCGGGGGCGATCAGCCAGTCATGCAGTTGCCGGGCCGGCCGGAGGTAGCCGGTGCCAGACGTGCTGCGCTCGAGGTTTATGCGCAGCCGGCGGATGGTCGCGGTCATCTGATTGCGTCCCACGGGAGTGGTGAACTGGGCCAGCTCACCGCCGGCTTCTACCAGAATCTCGGTGCGGTCCTCCAAAAACACCGGGTAGATGATCGCAGCGCCGGAATCCACTATCGATGCTGCATCCTGCGCGCGGACCTTTGCCACGCATTCGTTGGCAAAGTAATCCTCAACTTCGGCGGCTTTCAACGTTTCCAGCAGATCGCGTACTTTGCTCAGTTGTGCCTGCTTATCGCTGCCGGCCGGCATTGCGCTCGTGCGGCGCAACATGACGTCTGCGTACCCGGTGTAAACGGGCGCCACGAGCTGATTGAACGTGCGTCTGGAGCCCAGGGCGAAATTGGGTTTCACCTCGTCAAGTTCGTACACGGCTCGTTGATACGCACCGTGCGCGTCTTCGATGCGACCTGTGGCCAGCAGGATGCGACCGGCTTGCCATTCCCAGCGATACACCTGCTCATCGGCGCTAGCTTGCTGGGCGTGAAAGATAGCCTTACGGGTGAGTACCAGGGCTTCTTCGTAACGCTCGAAATCTTCGTACAGGCGGCCCATGAAGCCGTTTGCGTAACCGAGCTCCGCCGGGCTCTGAGCGCCTTGCATCGCGGCGTCGAATGCACGATAAGCCTGCTCGCTCCAGCTGTCAGGGAACCCGAACTCGACGATTGCGCGCCGATACATATCGCCCAGCGACAAGTAGAGTGGCCGTCGGGTATGCGCTGATGCGACCTTGCGAATGATCGGCTCGATCCGTGCGAGCTGGGTTTCAAAGTCACTGAGATCCTTCCCGTCGAGCTTTGCGCGCAGGACGTTCAGTCGTGCCCGCGCTTCGAGGTCAGCTCGATCAGCCCGTTTGGCAGCGGCTGCCGCAGCCGCATAGTAGTCGGCGGCTTTGGCGAAGGTCCCGCGTTCGACCTGCAGGTTGCCGAGATCGAGCAGCAATGCCACCTGTTCATCGGGTCGCAGGCGCGATTCGAGTTGCTTGGCCCGACTCAGCGCGACATCGGATTCTTCGTAGCGACCGAGGCCGTAGTAGACCCCACCCAGGCGAAGTTGGGTGGCGGCAGAGGCATCTTCTGAATTAGCAAGCGCCGCGACTCGCTGCAAGGTTTCCAGGGCGGCGTTGTTTTTACCTTGTTGACGATATACGTCGGCCAGGCCCCAAAAGGCCCGCAACAGCTCCGGATTGGATGTGGCTTCGTCGGTGGCTACTTTGAAAAGTGTGGTCGCCTCGCGCAGCTGGCCTTCGTTCGCGGCGCGTTGCGCATCGTGGTAAGCATCGGCGTTTGCCCCCAGCGGCACCATCAGCAACAGCGTCAGCAACCACGTTCGGTACGTATGCACGGCCTTCCCCCTTGCACGTGTAAAGTTGTCAGTCACGTGGGCATTGAGCGGGAGCGGCAAAGCCGCGATGGGTTCAAGGTGAGCACGCCGATCTCCCGGACCTGCACCCGAAAAGCATCCCCCAATCTTTGTCCCAGGTTGAGCGCACGCCGCTCGCTGTCTACACCGACATGCGAGCAAGCATTGGCGTCCCTTTTTTTTGCTTCCTAGTGACCCTTAACAACTTGTTCTACACGCTATCGGAAGTAATGGCAAACGTGGAAACTCACGAATTTGTTAGCATTTTATGGGGTTCGCTCGACGTGCGGTTTGCGCCAGCCCTCGCGACTTGCGTATTCTTCGCGCATATCAGCGGAACACCCCATGCCGAATAGCAACATTGTGTTGCGCCGCACAAATCTCACGGTGGGCGGTTGGTGATCACGCGCGGCTGGCGACGCACGCTCGCGGGGCTCGCCACCCTGGTGGTGGCGACGAGCTACGTGTCGAATACCTCAGCGGCGCCCGAGGCGAACGTCTTCATGTCCGAGCAGCAGCCGGCAACCCAGCCGAACCACGTACGGCTCGCTTATCGCCCCGCACGACCTACGCGTCTACTCGATGTGCCCGGAACCTTCTGGACCGTGCAGCTGATTGTGGTTTCCACCAAGGAGGCGTTGGAAAGTTATGCACGTGCGCACCAGCTTGGGGGTATGTCGGCTGCACGAATTGCGCACAACGGAGAACTCTTCTACGCCTTGTTGCTTGGCGTGTACGAAACTCAGGAAATCGCAGAGCAGGCGACCAGAGACCTGCCAGCGCCGCTGGATGAACTTGGGGTGTGGATACGCTCGCTGGCATCGCTGCAACGGGCCATTATTGAAGCTAACAATCTGGCGGGTGAGGCGGAATTTTAGCCATATGGTGACTGTGTCCCTATCTGGTCAGGGCAGCGGTTGTGGTTTATGGTGACGAGTTGACGAAAGCTTCCGGGGGTCGGAAACCATGTGCCGATCATTGAATTGGTTGATTGCCGCGCTGACGGTCATGCCGCTGGCAGGCTGGTCGGCCGAGCAGGATTGCGCGCTGAGCGCACGGTACTACCAGCTGGCGGATACGGCCAAGACCGAGTATCGCGAGCAGGATGCCTACGAATTCTTAACGCGCGCGGCCGGTGCATGTCCGAAGTATCAATACGTTCAGGAAATGGCCGAGCTTGCCACCGAGTTCGGTGATCCTGAACTCACGCAGCGTGCGGCAGAAGGATTCGGTGATGCTCTTGATCTTGCCAGCAACGATACTGAACGGGCGCGGTCCATCGCGCGATATGCCGAGCTGTTGTTTCATGGCAACGATCCGCAGAACGCGATGAGCTATATTATCGAGGCGCGGAACCTCGACCCGAACAGCGTCTGGATCGCGGACTTGTCCGATGAAATAACCACTCGCGCCTCGAACGTTACGCCCGAAGACATCAAACGCGGCCTCGGCGACATGGCGTTCAAACCGCTGCGGTTGCGACGCTCGGTACGCAATGATGATCTGGCGTTGATCAGTGGCAGCGGGGGCGCGGACGGCGGCGCAGAGCAAACAAGCCAACCACCACCAGCTGATGCAGACCAGGCGGCGCGCAAATCTATCAACATCGCGTTGAACTTTCAGCCCAACAGCACCGCGTTGGATGCGGCTACCCGGAACAATCTGAGGGTGCTTGCCGACACCCTCGTGCAGGATGAATTCACGGGCAAGCAGTTCCTGCTGGTGGGGCACGCCGACGTTCGCGGCGACGCCCACGCCAACCTCGTGTTGTCCACCGAGCGCGCAACGGCGATCTTTGTGGCGATCCAGGCACTGCAACCAGGCTTGGCGAGCCGGATTGAAACCATGGGTAGGGGCGAAGAGCAGCCATTGTCTACCGGTATGTCAGAGGCGGATCACCGCATCAATCGACGTCTGGAAGTCATCCTGATCGAGCATTAGCGGAAATGCCCGGCGGTGGCGATCAGCCCGCCGTCAAGAGTTGGTCTGCCTGCTGAACGTACTTGTCCGCAAACGTCAGGCCCTGGTCCTGAGCCAGGGCCATGAGGCTTCGGTACACCTGCAGCGAGGATAGATCCAACGCACCATCTTCCGCCTGGGCCCATTGGTAGTAAAGGGCTTGATAGAAGGTCGCCAGACCGTAGCCGGAGTTGGATGCCTGTTGCACCAATCCGCTGAAGCGGTCGCCGTCAATCACCTGATCGAAGTTTGCAACGAACAGTATGACCTGGGCGGACGGATCACCGACCGAGGCGAGGGCATTCAGGTCACCTACCTGCTGTGCAAGCTCTTGAGCTTCGTCGCGTCGTTGGTGACCTCGCAGTTTCAACAAGCGTTGAAACGGCTCGTAGGCCACCGCGCCTGGTAGGACTTCGTCCAGCGGTGCATCGTCGCGAAACAGGCGATTGAACTCTGTGAACTCTTCGAATGTAGGAAGACCCAGCTGATCGAGGGTGACTTCGACGACGACATCTTCGTCGGCATCCATGGAGATCACCCGCCCATAATGCCCCGGTTCCACCACAAGCAGTTGGTGCGGACCGGGATCGATCTCGGCCGTGGTATCACCGAGCAGCTGACCATCCATGTAGATGCTGGCCGAAGCAGGTACAATCGCTAAGTCGAGCTGATACCTGGAAGATGTCAGCTGGGTGAAGATCAACGCGCCGATCAGAACGGCAAACCCTGACGCCGTCAGAATTCTGGCCATCTTTGATTTGACGACCCTCGGTTCTATCAACGCCTTCAAGCGCTCGGCAACTTCACTGGCCGTGGGTCGATCATCAGGATCTTCGCGTAAACAGTCTGCGAGAACGTCGATCACGCCGTCACAGTCGTTCGGAAGATGCTCGGCGAGGGCGTCGACCTCCTTGTCAGACCTGACGATCGATATGTCTGGCAAAGGCACCGCCCCCACCAGCATTTCGAACAGCACCAGTCCCAGCGCGTAAACGTCCACCTTTGAGGTGACGCTTCGGCCGAGCTTTTGCTCGGGCGCCATATAGCGCGGCGAACCGATGATCGATCCCGGCACGGTGTGGCTAGAATCGGTTTCCGTAGACTTGGCGATGCCGAAGTCCGAGAGCACCGGAGTGCCGTCGTCGATGAACAGGATGTTTCCGGGTTTGAAATCCCGATGCACGATGCCGTGGGCGTGAGAATAGGCCAGGGCATCGGCCATGGCCTGGATGATGGGAAGGGCCTGTTCAGCCGGTAGCGGACCTCCGCTCAGGCGCTCGGTCAACGTTCCCCCGGAGATGTACTCCATCGCAATATAGTGTTGCTCAGCGGTATCGCCGCTGGCGAACACAGTTACGATATTGGAGTGGCGAAATCCGGCGACGATCTGGGCTTCTTCGGCGAAGCGCAGAACGAACGCCGGATCGGTATTGAGTTCTACGCTCATGGTCTTGAGCGCCACCCGTCGTTTCAGGCTCTGGTCAACGGCCAGCCAGACGTGGGCCATGCCGCCCGCGCCGATGTGGCTGGTGACATCGTAGCCGGGCACCTGCGGCATGGACGACCTCTCGCTCACCACGATGGTGGCATCAGGATCCTCTGGCTGCTGCCCCTCAGACTTTCTTGTCGGTTGCACCATAACTGCCTCTACTACCGCCTGCTCGACTGCGCCGATCGCTCCAGAGGCAATCGTTGCTAGACGACGCCGTAGGCGAGCATTGCCGAAGCCACTTTTCTGAAGCCGGCGATGTTGGCACCCTTGAGGTAGTCGACGTATTCACCGTCGTCCCCGTATTCGACGCACTGATCGTGAATGCCCTTCATGATCTGCCGCAGGCGCGTATCGACCTCTTCGCGCGTCCAACTGAGACGCAGGCTGTTCTGGCTCATCTCCAGGCCGGAAACGCTTACACCCCCGGCGTTGGCGGCTTTGGAGGGTGCCAGCAGTACGCGCGCCTTCTGGAACACTTCTATCGCATCGGGCACCGTGGGCATGTTGGCGCCTTCGGATACGGCGTAGCAGTCGTTGGCGACGAGATTTTCGGCATCCGGGACTTCGATTTCATTCTGAGTCGAGCAGGGGAACGCGAGCTGGCACGGAATTATCCAGGGCCGCTTGCCTTCATGGAACTCGCAGCCGAATTCTTCTGCGTATTCCTTGATGCGGCCGCGACGATTGACTTTCAGGTCGACGATCCACGCCAGTTTTTCAGCAGTGATGCCATCGGGGTCATGAATCATCCCTCCGGAATCAGACATGGTTACCACCTTGGCGCCGAGATCATTGAGCTTCTCTACGGTGTAGGTCGCGACGTTGCCCGAACCTGAGACCGTGCAGATCTTGCCGTCCAAGGTTTCACCACGGTGGGCGAGCATATCTTCCATCATGTAGACCACGCCGTAGCCGGTGGCCTCAGTGCGGATGTGGCTGCCACCGAACTCCAGCGCCTTGCCGGTCAGCACGCCTTCGAAGCGATTCACCAGGCGCTTGTATTGACCGAACATGTAGCCGACTTCCCTGGCGCCTACGCCGATGTCTCCGGCCGGTACGTCGGTGTCGGGGCCGATGTGGCGGCTGAGCTCGGTCATGAACGACTGGCAGAAGCGCATGACTTCGGAATCGGACTTGCCCTTGACGTGGAAATCGGCGCCGCCCTTAGCGCCGCCCATGGGCAGGCCGGTAAGGCTGTTCTTGAAGGTTTGCTCGAACGCCAGAAACTTCAGGATGCTTTGATTTACCGACGGATCGAAGCGAATGCCCCCTTTATAGGGGCCGATGGCGTTGTTGCACTGAACCCGGAAGCCTCGATTGACACGGATGTGCCCTTCATCGTCTTCCCAGACCACCCGGAAGATTATGATACGGTCGGGCTCCGTCATGCGTTCGAGCACCTGTTTTTCTCGGTAGATGGGCCTGTCGGCAATGTAGGGGAGGATGTGCATCGCGACTTCCTCCACAGCCTGATGAAATTCGGGTTCACCAGGATTCCGGCGTCGCAGGCCCTGCATGAATTGATCGAGATCGGCAGAATGGTCCGTCACGGTGTGCTCCCCAGATAGTGTTGTCTCCCCGTCGCGAGTGTACACATAATGGTGAATAGGAGACATCCGTAGTTGTTTGTGTAAAATCAGTCAGACGTGATTTTTTTGTAAGGGGATATCAGCGTGGCCGAACAACCGATCTCACAGAACCGCCAGGGGCCATTTTCAGAAACGCCCCTTCAAAGAGTGGCCGCATTGAAGTCGGTGATCGAAGAAGGCGGTGATGAAGCGCAGAAGCTGCGCCGGGTAGCGGATGAAACCGTGGCTGCGCTCGTGGACGCCGGCATGTTTCGTTTCACCCTGCCCGAAGCGCTCGGCGGCGAGAACGCGACCATCTGTGAGACCATCGAGGTGTTGGAAGCGATGGCCGCCATCGACGGATCGGTGGCCTGGAACGTCATGCTCGGCTCGGAAATCAACGCCATGGCCGCCGGTGGCATGCCCAAGGATCTGGCCAAAGAGGTCTACATAGACAATCCCGGGGTGATCATGTGTGGTGGCGGTGGGCCTGGCACACAGCCCGCCAAGGCGGTTCCCCAGGATGATGGCAGCTTCCGCGTCTCGGGTCAGACCACGTTCATCAGTGGCTGCCACAACGCCGAATGGTGTTTCATGATTGCGCCGATCGTCGAGAACGATGCACCAAGGCTGACCGAAGACGGCACGCCCATTGTACGCATGTGGTTCTTGAACCGTAGCGAGTGGCAGATCCTGGATACCTGGGATGTGGCCGGTCTACGCGGGTCCGGGAGTCATGACGTGCTCGCCGAAGATGCGCTGGTCCCGGAGAGGTTCGTGCCCGTGGAACTGGTCAAACAACCAGCCCTTTATTCCAACCCGGTCTTCCGGGTGCCCGTGCCGTTGCGCCTGGCCTACAACAAGGCAGCCATCGCCATCGGCGTGGCACGGGGCGCACTGGACGTATTTGCCGACCTGGCGCAATCCAAGATTCCGTTGCTTTCTTCATCGACGCTACGCGATCGGCCCATCGCGCAGTATCGGATGGGCGAGTGCGAAGCCAAACTGCGAGCTGCGCGGGCGTTTTTGATGGAGTCCATGCAGTTTGTGCACGATGAACTCGAGGCCGGCTTGCCCGCTCCGAGCGCGCAGGGCACTAAGCTCGGTCGACTCGCCTGTACGTACGCTGCGAACTCGGCCATGGAAGTCGTCGACGTCATGCACAACACGGCGGGTACCCATGGCATGCGCATGCACAGCCCCTTAGAGCGCAAGCTGCGCGATGCGCACGGTTGTGCGACTCACCGTTGGGTTTCGCACCCGCTGTATCAGGATCTGGGCAAGATCTTTCTGGGTCACGATCCCGATCCGGAATTCTCCGGCGAAGGCGATCCGCGCCCGGGCCGATAATCGACCTGTCGCGTCTTCAGGCTAGTCGTTCATTCGCCTATTCGTCGGAGGAGGCGTCCTGCTTGTTGCGGCCGCGCGCCCGGTCGGTGAACGTGCGTTCCATGGCCTGGCGCACGAAGTTCAAGGGGTTGATATCTGACATTTCGCGCATCCGGCGTTGGAACTGATCCTGATGCTCGAGGAACGTGAGAATGCTCTGTTCGATATATCGCGATACCACGCCGCCGAAGTTTTGCCCGTAGAAGCGGATAATCTGTTCGATGGCCCGGTCGGTTAAGACCGGCTCGTGGCCTTCTGTCTCCTGCTCGGTGAGTATCTGCAGCAGTATTGAACGGGTAATGTCCGAGCCGTCTTTGCTGTCGGACACGTGAATTCTTTCGCCGGCAATGATCATCTTGCGCACGTCGTCCACCGTTATGTAGTGGCTGTCGGTAAGATCGTAGAGACGGCGATTGGGGTATTTTTTCAGCTCGCGCATGGTTGGCTTCGGGTGTGTGGTTCCGGGAAGAAAAGCGCGCGACATCCGCCCTTGCGGTCGAATGGCCGCCATTGTCCTTCACGCTGGGCGAGGCGATCGGCAAGGACGTAAAACACGACCGGGTTGTGCGCCATGCCCGCGTGACTGCCGATGATCTCGATGTTTTCGGTTTGCGCCCCCGCGTAATCCAGGCAGCTCGACCAGTGCACGACCCCGTCGGACTTGCTGTAGATCGCCGTCGCCGGAACAACCAGCGGTTGTTCGGCGGACGCGGCCATATGCTCGCGCATCTCCTGGGTGGACATGCCCGACATGTGTTGGAATAGGCGCGCAACGATGGCGTTGATGGTCCCGGGGTCTTGCGATGAAATCGGGCTACCCAGGGTAATGACCTGACGCACATGTTCCGGAAACTGCCGAGCCAGGGCGCGGGCGTAAATGCCACCCAGGCTCTGCCCGATCAGCGTGATCTTGCTGTCCAGTTTGCGGGTGAGCAGGTAGAAATGCTGCACCAGCTGTTCCTGCAGCTCCAGGGTGCCGGTGTTGCGTCCTTGCTCCCAGCCGCGTACCTCGTAGTCGAGCCGCGACAGATAGCGGCGCATGACCAGGGTTGACTCGTTCCCGGCGGTGAAACCCGGTATGACCATGACCGGGTGGCCGTCCCCGCACGGGGCGCCGGCCAGCATGGGCCAGCTGTAGGCGAGGGAAGTGGCTTCAAGCACAATGCGCGGGAGTTCGGTCACCGAATCCCAGATGGAGGGACCTTTCTGATGGTGCTGAACGATCTCTAGATCTTCGTACACGCTAGAACCCGCGGCTCAAGTGACCAAAGTGTTACCAATATCACTACCGTGGTCAACAGATTAATGTTGCGCTGCAAAAGCCGATTCCCGAGGGCGGGCCGCAGATCGCCGCGAAGGCCTTCTTAGGGGCATTGACCCACCCGCGTTTGCCGCTATGAGGAGCGTCGCCGGCTCCTCGACCCAGGCCAAGGATTTCACGGCCGATGTGGCCCCAAGCTCTGCGGCGGTGCAACAGGAATTCGCCGAAATCGGGGACGCTCGGCCCCATATCCGACCTCGGGCTGTACTGGAAAGCCAGGTAAAACCGGGGGTCTGGGCCACACGAATATAAATGTTGCAATGCGCAATGGTGTGGTGCACAATATCTTTTGTGCATCGCAACAACGTACTTTCATCGAAACCATCAATCACCAGGGAGAACCAGGATGAACCCTTTCGAGAAGCAAGCAAAATTGGGCCGTGAGCTGTTTGAACTCAACACCGATACCGTTCGCAGAATCACCGAACTGAGCACCGAGAACTTCCAAAAGTACATGCAGCTGAACCAGGACTACGCGCAGAAGCTGCCCCAAATCCGTGATATCAGCTCTTTCGTCGAACTGCAGCGAGACTACGGCCAGAATGTTTGGGAAGGCGTGCGCGAAGATCTGAAAGCCCGTGGCAGCATCGTGCGTGAGGCAGTTGAGCACACTGGCGGTCTGATCCGTGGCGTGTTTAGCTCCGAAGATGCGCAAGAGGCGGTAGAACCGGCCGTAGAACCGGCGGTAGAAGAGGCGGCAAAAGAAGTCGCATAACCGCTGGACGTCTCGTCTAACATGCCATAGACGAGACCCGGGAGCGTCAGATGGCGGGAAAGATTCAGGTCGAGCAGCAACGCGCTGATACCGAGGTGCTGTCCGACGACATTGCCGAGCGTACCGAAGGGATTGCGGCCGCCAGCGCGTTTGGGGTCGACGCCCGTGCGATCATGGATGCCTGGGGGACCATCTTCAATCAAGCCACGCGCCAGCCGCGAGCGTTGTTCGAAGCGGGCGTGAGCCTTTCACAGGAGATCGGCAGTATTGTCATGGGCTCGAGCGAGCTTGCTCCGGAGCCCACCGATAAGCGTTTCAAGGACGCCGCGTGGGCCGAGAATCCGCTGTTTCGTCGCTTGGGCCAAGCCTACGTCGCCTGGTCCAATGCGCTGGATCAATGGCTGGATAGCTCCGGGTTGGAAAATATTGAACGCGCGCGCGCACGGTTTGTGCTCAACATTGCCAAGGATGTGCTGGCGCCGGTCAACACGCTGTTGGGCAATCCAGAAGCGCTCCGCAAACTACGCGAAACCGATGGCAGCAGCCTCGCTCGAGGTTTGCGCAACTTCTTCGATGATCTGCAACACAACCACGGCTATCCGGCCGTCGCGGATCGGCACGCGTTCGTCGTTGGCGAAGATATCGCAGCGACTGCGGGCGCGGTGGTTTTTCGCAACGAGCTGTTCGAGCTGATCCAGTACAGGCCTACAACCGAGCAGGTCACGCCCATACCGTTGTTGTATGTTTTCAGCCAGGTCAACCGTTTTTACCTTGGCGATCTCACACCCGAGCGCAGCCTGTTTCAACGTCTGCTCGACTCCGGGATCCCGGTGTTTGCCGTGAGCTGGCGCAATCCAACCACGAATGAACGCGACTGGAACCTCGATACGTACGCCGACGGCGCGCTCGAGGCGATCCGCGTCATGCGGCAAATTACCAAACAGCGGAAGATTCATCTCATGGGTTTATGTGCCGGGGGGCTCGTTGCAGCGGCCGCCGCCGGCGTGCTCGAGGCCCGCGGCGAAGACTGGATCGATACGCTGTCGCTGTTCGTAAACGTGCTGGATTACCGTCAAGGCGACAGCGAATTCGGCCTGTTCATCACCGAACGTTCCGTTGCAGCGCAAAAAGCGATGGTACGCAGCCGAGGCGTTTTCTCAGAACGCGACGTGTTCGAAATGTTCGCCCTGCTGCGCATGGAAGAAAATGTGATGAGCTTCTTCCGCAGCAATTACTTGCTCGGTGAGCAACCGCCGAAGCACCCGCTCTTGTTCTGGTCCATGGACTACACCCGGGTGCCCGCCGAGATGCAGTGCGACTTCGTGGATCTGGGTCAGTACAACAAACTTGCCAAGAAGGAGATGCGCATTCTCGGCAAGCGCGTGGACCTGTCCCGGATCGACTACCCGGTATACGTGATGGCCGGCAGCACCGACCACATTACGCCCTGGAAAGCCTGCTATCGCAGTACCCAGCTGTTTGCCGGCAACGTCGTGTTCGTGTTGACCAACCAGAACCATACCCAGACGATCAGCAGCCGAATCGACAACAAGCACCTGAAGTACTGGGTGGC
>SMVB01076387.1_pt1 | contig 18784 bp, 14 predicted proteins | sample 2456461 | NCBI WGS metagenome assembly SMVB01 (sample SAMN11095934, study PRJNA526329) | marine sediment metagenome | biome: Marine sediment; feature: Surficial sediment; material: Deep marine sediment; isolation source: Hadal surficial sediment | place: Pacific Ocean | collected 2014-05 | depth...
GACTGCTGGGCGTGCCCATGGACCTCGGCGGCGGCCGTCGCGGCGTGGACATGGGCCCCAGCGCGATCCGGATCGCCGACATCGAACGACGCGTGCGCGAGATGGGCATCGGCTTCACGGACTACGGCAACGTACACGTGGCCGAGCCCGAATCGATGGAACCCGTCGAGCAGAAGGCGCGGTTCCTGGCGGAGATCGCCGAGTGCTGCGGCCGGCTGCGCGCGCGCGTGGAGGCCCTGCTCGTCGAGGGCTGCCTGCCGCTGGTCGTCGGGGGCGACCACTCGATCGCGTGCGGGACGGTGGCCGGGATCTCGTCCTACTACCACGGCCGGGACGAGCGGATCGGACTCGTCTGGTTCGACGCGCACGGTGACATGAACACGCCGGAGACCACCGAGTCGGGCAACATCCACGGGATGCCGCTCGCCGCGTGTATCGGATTGGGCCCGAAGGAGCTCACGCATCTCGGGACGGTCGCGCCGATGGTGAGCGTGGAAAACACAGTGCTCGTGGGCGTTCGCTCGCTCGACGAGCGGGAGCGCCGGCTCGTGCACGAGTCGGGGATCCGCGTGTTCACGATGCGCGACATCGACACGCAGGGCATCCACCGGGTGATGGAGCAGGCGCTCGACGTCGCGTGCTCGGGCACGGCCGGTTTTCACCTCTCGTTCGACATGGACGGCACGGACCCGTCGGTCGCGCCCGGGGTCGGGACGCCCGTCCGCGGCGGTACGACGTTCCGCGAGTCGCACGCGGTCATGGAGCACGCGGCGGACACGGGCAAGCTGCTCGGCCTCGAGATCACCGAGATCAACCCCATCCTCGACACGCACAACGCCACCGCGCAGGCCGCCGTCGAGCTCGTGCTCTCCGCGCTTGGGAAATCGATTCTCTAGACCCTGCCTTGTTCGAGCTCATCGGATCGATCCGGCGCAACAGGCGCCTCCTCAAGGACTTCGTGGTCCGCGACCTCAAGGCGCGGTACGTCGGGTCGAGCATGGGCTTCTTCTGGTCGGTCGTCTTCCCGATCATCAACCTGTTCGTCTACATGTTCGTGTTCCGGATGGTGCTCAAGGCGCGCTGGAGCGACTTCCAGGGGCCGTACGAAGTGGCCATCGTGATGCTGGCCGGGATCGTCGTCTGGACGACGTTCAGCGAGACGATATCGCGCAGCACGAATACGCTCGTCGACAACTCGAACCTGATCCAGAAGGTCGTCTTTCCCTCGGAGCTGCTCCCGCTCTACCTCACGATCTCGTCGATCATCAACATGTGCATCGGGATGCCGGTCGTCATCCTGTGCGTGCTGTACTTCGCCTATATCTCGCCGCCGGACGCGGAGCTCGGCGCCCCGTACTTCGCAGCGGAGGGTCCAGGGGCACCCGCCGATGTCGTCACGGAAGGGGCTGGAGCGGTCGCCTTCCCCATCCGGATCTCGCGCGGCATGAGCCACGACGTCGAGGTCCCCTTCGAGCTGTCGGGCACGGCAATGCGGGGGACGGACTACCGCCTCGAGGCGAACTCGGTCCGAATCCTCCCCGGGCAGCTCCAGGTCGCGGCGCTCCTCTACCCGCTCGCGAACTCGGACGGCGAAGGGGAGAAGACGGTCGTCTTCACGCTCCTGAAACCCGATGGGGCGGTGTTGGGTGGGACCACCGTGCGGACCGTACGGCTCGTCGACGGGGGGCTGGAAGCCGGCGCCGGGACGGGCGCCGGTGCGGAGTTCCCGGCCTTCGCGCCGGGTCCCATGGACGCGAGCTACCATCCGCTCGCGATGGGCTGGTCCCTCGTCTGCCTGCCGCTGCTCTTCGTCCTTCAGATCCTGTTCACGGTCGGGCTCGGGTACTTCCTGTCGACGTTCAATCTGTTCTTGCGGGACACCTTCCATCTCGTGGGCGTCGGCATCACCGTCTGGATGTTCGGCACCCCGATCTTCTACCCGGCGCAGATGGTGGAGAGCGCCGGCTTCGGCTGGCTCCTGCAGATCAACCCGATGTACTGGCTCATCGACAGCTACCGCTCGGTGCTGCTCTTCGCCGCTTGGCCCGACTGGTGGCTCCTAGGGCGCTTCGCGCTCGCCGGTCTCGTCACCTTCCTCGTCGGTGGCAAGTTCTTCATGTCGCAGAGGCGGCGATTCTCGGACCTCCTGTAGATCGATGAGCGCTCAACCCGCAACCGACACGTCGAGCGGCGGCCAGGACACGACGTGCGCGATCCACGCCGAGAACCTCTCGAAGGCGTATCAGATCTACGACAAGCCGATCCATCGGCTGTGGGACTTGATCCTGCCCGGCGGGCCGCGCTACCGCGAATTCTGGGCGGTGAAGAACGTCTACCTCGACATCCCGCGCGGCTCGACGGTCGGCATCATCGGCGAGAACGGCGCCGGGAAGAGCACGCTGCTCAAGCTCCTGACGGGGATCAGCCCGCCGACGACAGGCACGATCTCCGTCCAAGGCCGTGTCGCGTCCCTGCTCGAGCTCGGTGCGGGTTTTCACCCCGACTTCAGCGGCCGTGAGAACATCTACCTCAATTGCTCGATCCTCGGCATGTCCGACGAGGAGATCGATGAGCGCTTCGAGTCGATCGTCGCGTTCTCGGAGCTCGGCGACTTCATCGAGCGGCCCGTCAAGACCTACAGCTCCGGCATGTACGTCAGGCTCGGGTTCGCCGTGGCCTCGAGCGTCGACCCCGACATCCTCCTGATCGACGAGGCGCTCTCGGTGGGGGACGAGCACTTCAAGGGCAAGTGCATCAACCGCTTGAACGAGTTCCGCGAGCAGGGCAAGACGACGGTGTTCGTCTCGCACGACATGGGCGCCGTCAAGTCGATGTGCCAGTGGGTCATCCTCATGGACAAGGGCGAGATCATCGAGCAAGGGTCCGCCGACAAGGTGGCCGATGAGTACCTGAAGCGGGCGCACGAGCGCGGCAACGAGCGGCTCTCCACCCTGAACAGCGCCCCGAGCGAGTATCCGCGCTGGGGGACCGGCGAAGTCGAGACGCTGGCGATCGAGCTCTCGGGCGCCGATGGCAAGCCGAAGCACGTGTTCCAACCCGGCGAGCCCTTCCGCATCCGCGTGCCCTTCAAAGTGCACGAGGCGTGTCCGAAGCCCGTGTTCGGGATCGGGCTGTACCGCTCCGACGGCACGTACATCAACGGCTCGAACCACCTCTGGCGCGAGCACCCGATCCATCTCGCGAACCTCGCGGCCGGAGAGGAGGGCGAGGTCGTGATGGAGCTCCCGAGCCTGCCGCTCTTGCAAGGGCAGTACTACCTCACTACCTTCCTCTACGACCATGCGAAGGCCGCACCGACTGCCATCGACCACCGCGAGCATGCGGCGACGTTCGAGGTGATCGACTCGCGCCAGCGCCAGCACGGCATGCTCTTCCTGCCGATCCAATGGACCGTGCGGCGCAGCGGTGCCGCGGATGAGGTGTCGGAGTCGTGAGAGACGTGCTCAGCCTGCCGTTCGATCAGTACCAACGCTATCGGCTGGTGGCCGACCTGATCGGGCAGATCCGCGTGGAGCAGCAGCCGTTCCACATCCTGGACGTGGGCGGACGGACGGCGCTGCTGCGCGAGTTCCTGCCGAAGGATCGAGTGACGCTCGTCGACCTCGAGCCTTCGAGCGAGCACGCCCTCGTGCTGGGGGACGGCAGCCGCCTGCCCTTCAAGGACGGCACTTTCGACATCGTCACCGGCTTCGACACGCTCGAGCACGTGCCGCCGCCGCATCGTGCGGCCTTCGTCACGGAGTGCGCGCGCGTCAGCCACGGCTGGGTGTTCCTCGCCGGTCCGTACCAGGCGCCCGAGGTCGACGAAGCGGAGGAGCTCCTCGTGGAGTTCCTCGCCCAGAAGCTCGGCACGCGGCACCGGTACCTCGCGGAGCACCGCGCGAACGGACTGCCGTCGCGCGCTGACGTGGAAGCGACCCTGGAAGGACTCGGGGGCGAAGTTGCGAGCTTCGGGCACGGCAACCTCGAGCGCTGGCTGACGCTCATGTGCATGGAGCTGTACATGGACGAGGACCCCGGCCTGCGACCGATCGCGGAGCGCTTCTTCCGGTTCTACAACCGCACGCTCTACGCGTCCGACCACGCCCAGCCCGTCTATCGGCACGTGGTCGTCGCTGCCCTCGGCGGGGCGCCGCTGCCCACAGGAAAGGGCACTCTCGCCGCACCCGTGGCTCCGCCCGGCATGCTGAAGGTGGTCACCGAGATGGGTCTGGAGCTCATCGCGTTCGACCGTGATAAGGACGTGCGGCAGGTCGAGCTCGACCGTCTGGCCGCCGTCATCGAGGGGCTCGAGGGGGACCTCGCCGGCCACCGCGCGCGCCTCGCGGACCGGACCTCCGACCTCACCGAGCACGAGGCCGCGCTCGTGTCGACCCGCGCCGAGCTCGCGACGGCGCGGAAGGACCATGCTGCGGAGCAGGGCGCACTCGAGAGCGATCTGCGCGAGCACATGCGCTCGCTCGCCGAGGCCCACGCCCTCGCCGCGAAGGCGGCATGCGAGCACGCCGAGGTGCGAGCAGCCTCCGAAGCGGAGCTGCGCGAGCATGCGCAGGCGCTCGCGGACTTGCGGCAGCTGGAGACCGAGCTCCGCGCGGTTGCGCTCGAGACGTCGGCGGGCGCGCGCGCGATCGAGGCGGAGCTGGGCGCCGCACGCGAGGAGTGCGCGGGCATGGGCCGCCACATCGAGCACCTGGACGGCGTCGTCGGCGAGCTGCGGGCGACCCTGCGGAACCGCGCGGACAATCTGAAGCGCGCGTTCGGCAAGCGGCCGGAGCTCTGAGGCGGCCGCGGCGCGCTCAACCGCAGGCGAGCCGCTCCGGCAGCCCGCCCACAGCCTTCAGGCATTGTGCTTGGAATCGGCGCGCTCTTCTGGCTGGTGAATGCGAGTGACTGATCGGCGCCGTCGAAACGGCCGGCGCCATTCGCGCCCGCGCGCCGTGCCCGCTGCCGGCAGCGCGTTGCCGACGGCTGTGGCGATGTGGTGATCCACGAGACCAGCGATGGCAGGAGCGCAGGAACGGAGAGGCATGGACCTGCTACCCGAGGCGCCCGGTGGCCGAGGGGGGCGGTGGCGCACCGCGCAGGCTGGAATTTGGATCGTGGATTCGATGTTGCGCTCTGGCCGTCTTCGTCTAGAAAAGGAAAGCGCCACTCCTCTCCTGGTTTTCTTTGCCTCGCTCTCCTCTCCCTGGGTTCCCAATGATCTCGCAGCGCCTCTCGATCCCATTCCTCGCCCTGACGTCGCTCGCCGCAACTGCGGGCGCGGACGTCGTCGTGCTCGTGCCCTCGCAGGACAACACCCTCTACGAGGTGCTCTTCGGCGACGTGAGCAACGGCCTCGGTGCCTACATTTTTGCCGGCAAGAACGCGCTGGGCGACCGGCGGCGCGCCGTCCTGGCGTTCGACGTCGCCGGACAAGTGCCGGCGGGCGCGACCATCGATTCGGTCACGCTCACGTTGCACGTCTCCCAGACCATCGCGCCCGTGGAGAACGTCTCGCTCCACCGCCTCGTGGAGGACTGGGGCGAGGGCACGTCGAATGCACCGGCCTCGGAGGGCGGGGGTACGACCGCGACGCCGGGGGACGCGACCTGGCTCAACACCTTCTACAATAATCAGTTCTGGGCGAATCCGGGCGGCGACTTCGTCGCCGGTGCCAGCGCCGCGAGCGACGTCGGCGGAATCGGCACGTATCCGACCTGGACCTCGATGGGCATGGTCGCCGACGTTCAGGGCTGGCTCGACGGTCCGTCCGCGAACTTCGGATGGCTGGTGAAGAACACGGCCGAGGGGAGTGCGGCGACTGCGAAACGCTTCGACTCGCGCAACCATTCGAGCTCGTCCGTGCGTCCGAAGCTCGAGATCGTATACACGGTCTCGAGCTGCAGCCAATCGAGCTTCTGCTCGGCGACACCGAACTCCACCGGTGGCGCCGCCGTCATCACTGCCAACGGGGCATGCACGGTCGCGAGCAACAACTTCGTGCTCTCGGCCGCGCCGATCCCGGCGAACCAGTTCGGCGTGTTCTACTACGGCGCAACGCGGATGAACGGAGGCGCGGGCGTCCCCTTCGGCAACGGCACGCTCTGCATCGCCTCACCCGTCAACCGCCTGGACGTCGTGCAGGCGGCCGGCAACGTCCTCATGTACGCGCTCGACTTCACGAGTCCGCCGACGCCCGCCGGGCTGATCACGGCCGGGTCCACATGGCACTTCTCGGCGTGGTTCCGCGATCCCGCGGCCGGTGGCTCGAACTTCGACCTCTCCGACGCTCTGACGGTCACCTTCCAGTGAGGCCGGAGGTACGGAGCAGATCGCGCGGCGCGGCCGACACGGCGGCTGCGCCGTGAGATCTGGTCCGTACCCGTCCCATGGCGTCTCCATCGGCAGCGTTGGGAAGACCGCCGTTGCCGATGGAGCCGGCTTGGGGCCGGCGATCCTCAAACGGCCGTCATGGGCCAGAAGTAGGGGATCAGCACGGCGCTGATCAGGACCATGATGAGCGTCAGGACCGAGCCGGCCTTCAGGAAGTCCTTGTACCGATACCCGCCAGGGCCGAGCACCATCGCGTTCGACTGGTGTGCCACGGGTGAGAGGAACGCGAACTCGGAGCCGGCGATCACGGCCATGAGGAACGGGCGACTGTCCACGCCCAGTGACTGGGCCAGCTGAATCGCGATCGGCGTCATGATCACCGCCGTCGTGATGTAATTGAGGACCTGGGTCAGGAGCACGGTGGTCACGAGCAGCACGATCAGGAGGGCGTGCGGTCCGAGCCCCAGCGATCCGAGCGAGAGCAGCCAATCGGTCGCGCGTTCGGGCAGACCGTAGATCGTGAAGGCATTCCCGAGAGCGAGCATGCCTCCGATCAAGGCGAGCACCGACCAGTCGATGACGCGCGGGACCTCCTGCGCCCGGACGGTGCCCGTGAGCACCAGCCCGACGGCACCACCCAGGGCGAGGACGGACAGCGGGAGGGTCGTCGTGGTCGCGAGCAGGAGTACGAGCAGGAGGAGCCCGACCGAGATCGCCGCGCCGCGACCCATCTTGGGCTGCTCCACCTCGTCGAGCACGATCAGCTGCCGTTCGCGCCGCGCGCGCTCGATGTCCTTGACGTGCCCTTGCAGCAGTAGCGTATCCCCGACTTCGAGCGGCGTATGCTGCATCCGCTGGAGGAGCAACTCGCCGTGCTTGGACAGCGCGACGACGTTGAGCGCGGTTCGCGTGTTGAACTCGTAGCCCTCGAGCGTGCGCCCGGCGAGCCGCGAGCCCGCGGGAATGACCGCCTCGACCAGGCGTACGTCGTCGGCGTAGAGCCGTCGCTCCGCAGTGTCGACCCAGGGACGTTGCGACAGTCCGAGGTCCTTGTGGAGGCGCACGATGTCCTCGGGTTCACCTTGCAGGATCATCGTGTCGTCGACACGGATGCGGTTGTACGGACCGGGCGCGAGCACGGTCCCCTCGCCGCCCGCGCGGACGAGGCCGAGGACGCTCACGTTGTACTTCGCGAAGAGGTCCGCGTCGGCGACCGCCCGGTTGATGAGCGTGCTCGACGATTCGACGAGCACCTCGGTGACGAACTTGGGGACCTGGTAGCGCTCCGAGAGCGTCTGATCCAAGGGGGACCGCGGCAGGAGGGCGCGCCCGGGCCCGTAGAAGTAGAGACATCCGACCGCGAGCAGGATGAGCCCGAAGTGAGAGAACTCGAAGAGGCCGAAAGGCTCGATGTCCGTCTGCGATCGGATGTACTCGTTGACGGCGATGTTCTTGGACGTCGCGATCACCGTCACGAGCCCGCCCAGCAGCGTGCCGAAGCTCATCGGCATGAGGAGCCGTGAGATGGGGATCCGGTACCGGCGTGCGAGCGCGCTGCAGACCGGGATGAGCGTGGCCACGACGCCCGTGTTGGACAGGACGGCGGACATGAGCCCCGAGACGAGGACGATGCGCAGGACGAGCCCCGCCTCGCCCCCTCCCTTGGCGGTGAGGAATCGCCGGCTGATCGCCTCCGAGACCCCCCAACGGGTGAAAGCGTGCCCGAACACGTACATCGCGCCGATCAGGACGACGGCCGGGGAGGAGAACCCCGCGAAGGCCTCCTGCTGGGTGAGGCAGCCCGTGCTGGCGAGCAGGAGGACGATGAGGACCGCGATGACCTCGTAGCGGAGGGCGTCCGTGACGAAGAGCACGAGGCTCCCGAGCAGGGTGGCCAGGACGATGTATTGGGGGTCGATCAGAGGCATCCCTGGCCCCGAAGATGGCAATGGGGTTCTTCGCGCGCAAGGAGTGGGCTATAAACGTCCCTACTCGTCCGAGGGCCGCGCCACGATGGGGCGGACTCGCGCGCCACTGCCTTGTCCTACACACCGATCGATACCCGCGCCCTCGCCGCCCGCGTTGGGAGCTGGCTCAGCCCTGACGGACCGGATTCGGACGTCGTCATCTCGTGTCGGGTGCGACTCGCGCGCAATCTGGAGGGCTACAACTTCATTTCGCGTCTCACGCCGGACAGCGCGCGCGAGGTGTGCGAGCAGTTGAAGCAGAACCTCGTCGAAGCGCGGATCGACGGCGAGACCTGGTGGGTCCCGATGTCGGAGGCGGGCCCCGTCCTGCGGATGCTCCTGCGGGAACGCAATCTCATCAGCCGTGACCTCGCCCCCATGAACGGCGGCAAGGAAGGGGCGCCCGGTCGCGCCGTGGCTTTCGGCGAGTCGGAGACGGTCTCGGTCATGGTGAACGAGGAGGACCACCTGCGGCTCCAGGCGATGGCCGCCGGCTTCGACCTCGGTCTGGCGTGGCAGCGCGCGCAGGTCCTCGATCGGTACCTCGAGACGCGCGTGCGGTTCGTCTACACGGACAAGCTCGGTTACCTGACCGGCTGCCCGACGAACGTGGGCACCGGGCTGCGCGCGTCGGTGATGCTGCACCTCCCCGCGCTCGGCCTGGTCCGCACCGAGCTCGAAAAAGTGTTCACCGCCGCGCAACGAACAGGCCTCGCCGTGCGCGGCATGCATGGCGAAGGGAGCCGGGCGGCAGGCGATTTCTATCAGATCAGCAATCAGATCACTCTCGGGCGGACCGAGGGACAGTTGATCGACGACCTCCAGGCGCTCGTGCCCGTGATCGTCGATTTCGAACGGAACCTGCGGCAGGCGCTGGTCGAGGAACAGCGCGCGGCCCTGCAGGATCGCATCAGTCACTCCTACGGCGTTCTGCGCACCGCGCGCGCCATGCCCACCGAGCCTGCCCTCGCGCACCTGAGCAACGTGCGACTCGGAATCCACCTCGGGCTGTTCCAGGAGACTACGATCGAGGTCCTGAACGAGCTCGGCATCCAGGTGCAGAAGGCCCACATCCATGCCCTGACCAAGGGCGACGACCAGGACGAGCTCCTGGACGTTACCGAGCGCGACAAGTTGCGCGCCGGGCTCCTGCGCTCGCGCCTCTCCCGCGGTTGACGCGACCGCCGCGCGAGCTTGGAATCCGCGGCGGCGAAGCCCCGGGAGGCCTCGGGAGGGCGGCATTCGGGCGGATCCGAGGATGGGGGCGAGCCGAGCTTCACGCCTCGCCCACCGCCCGTCGATAACCGCTTGGCGACCGCCCCCCGCCAGCTCTCATGATCCCCGCGCTCCTCCTCCCGCTGTTCGCGCTCGCGCCCTTCGCTCAGGACGATCCACAGCCGGCGCGGGCACCCGTGCAGGCGCCGCGCGAGGCGCGCGTGGAGGTGCACCAGGGCCGGGCGGTGGGCGTCCGGAAGGGCGCCCCCGAGCGGACCCTGAGGCGGGGCGAGCCGTGGATCACCGCGGGGGAGAACCACCTCGAGGTCAGCGCGGGCTCGGAGGTAGCGGTCCTCTGGCCGGGCCGCGCCAGTCTTCAGGTGTGGGGCCCGGCTTCCCTCCAATGGGGGCCTGTGGACTCCGAGCTGGCCACGGGGCCCGATGACCTCTCGATCCGGCTGTTCGACGTGGCCCGGGTCGAGTTCGAGACCCGGCGCGGAGAGCACGAGCTCCTGCTGCCCGGCGGGTGGCGCGCGCGGCTCGGGGAGGTGGCGATCCACATTCGAGGCCTGCCGGGCGGGCCGGTGGAGCTGAGGCACCACGCGGGCCGGCCGATCCGGTTGACCTGGCGCGGCGACGTGCGGGATGCGCGCCCCCCGATCACCGTCTACCCGGGCTCGAACGTGCGCCTGGATCGCCCCGCCGAGCCCCCTGGCACGGACCGTCACAACGTGCAGGCGTGGGATGCGGTCGAATGGCCCTGGCGCAGGGGCAAGGTGGGGAGCGCGGATGCGCTTCCCATGGGAACGACCGTGGGGGCCGGCGCACCGGAGCGCTCCTACGGGCGTCCGACGCCGTGGGGCACGGCCGGACAGGCGGCGTCGGTGCCGGCGCGTCCGTCCGCGCCCCTCAGCGTCACGGTGACTCCCGGCCCGACCGGGGCGCGGAGCGGCAGCGCGGTCTCACCAGCCTTCGAGCCCGCGTCCTGGCGCGGCCTCGCAGCCGAGCGGCTGGCCGTCCTGGGGCCGCTCGTGGTGCAGCGTGCCCCCGGGGCCGAGGTTCGCAAGCTGGCGAGCGGGCGCTGGATGGTCGCCCTGGACGCCATGGCACCCGCGCCCATCTGGGTGTTCGGGGCCCGCCGGGACTTCCTGCTGCAGCCCGGGGCGTTGGCGGTCTTCGAGTCGGACGGGGGGCTCGGGATGCGGTCCGGGACCGTCAGAGGGGCGGAGCAGCCGCCTGGCCGGCCGCCGCACGGGGCGCTCCGGCGCTAAGGGCCCGTCCGGAAATAAACGTCACACTTCGGCGAGGCATCGGCGCTCGTGGCAAGGCGCGCCGACGCAGGCAACCTAGCTGGTTTCCGAGGCGGCGCGCCTTGCCACGAGCGCCGATGCCTCGCCGAAATGTGACGTTTACTCCCGGACGGGCCCTAACCCGGAGCTCCGGCGCCGGATCCTCCGGACCTGTGGGGCGTGCGCCGGTTGGCCCGCGGGGGTCAGTCGGGCGGCGGCGGCGTCGAATCGCCGCGGATGTAGTCCGTGAGCGCCTGAACGTCGCGGCGCTTCTCGCGCAGGTCGGCCCGGATGAGGTCGCGCACGGACAGGACGGCGAGCACCTCACCGTCGGAGACGACCGGGACGTGCCGGATGTGACGTCCCTGCATCTCCTGGCGGAGCTCCGTCACCGATTTGTCGGGCGTCGTCACGAACACGTCCTTCGTCATGACTTCCTCGAGGCGGACCGCGCGCGGCTCGCGCTCCTCGGCGATCACCCGCACCATCAGGTCGCGCTCCGTGAAGATGCCTCGGATCTTGCCGGCGGGATCGCAGACGAGGACGGATCCCACGTGGGACTCCGCCATCTGGAGCGCGGCAGCGAGCGCCGTGTCATCCGGCGCCAGGCGGGTAACGGGCAGATCCGAGAGCAGGTCGTGAACCTTCATCGCATCTCTCTCCGAGTCGACTCCACTGCAGACGGCCGCGGGTGAACCTCGCCTCCGGCCCCCTCCGGGGACGCTGGGGCGGGAGCGCACAGCGTACAGGAATGCACGCCCGCGGGGCACTCGTGCCGTCTGGACCGGCCCTCGGCGGGCTCACGACGTGCCCGGTCCGTTCCTGTTCCGGCCCCGCCACGTGGGCATGCGGTGGGAGTCGGGCCGCGAACCGGACCGGGCACGGGCAGGCGGTGCCGGCGCGGGCCGGCCCCGGGCAGCGGCTGCGAGGGCTGTCAGCGGGTGATCCGCTCGCCGGCGGAAATCTCGGCCACGGCCGCGGCCAGGTCGCGCGCCAGGATCTCGGGTTCGACCTCGAGCCGGCCGTCCTCGAGCGCCTCGCCCGTCCGGACCCCCGCGAGGTGGCAACCGGCGCGCCAGCCGGCGACCAGCTCGAGCGTGCTGTCGCCGATCACCCAGCTCGCCCGCAGGTCGATGCCGTCCACTTGCTTGGCGTGGTACATCGCGCCCGTGTTCGGCAGGAGGTACACCGAGTCGCTCTGGCCCGGGTTCAGGCCGCGGGGGTTGGAGAGGCAGGCGTAGCTGCGGGCCACCGGGATCCCTCGCGCTCGCATGTGCTCGAGCAGGGCCTCTTCGAGCGCCTTCCACCTGGATTCCGACAGGCGGCCGAACGCCACGGCATCCTCGTTGCCGAGCAGGTAGAGCTTCCAGCCCGCCTGGCCGGCGTGGAACAGCGCGTCGAGCGCGCCGGGCGTGAATTCCACCTTGTCGAATCGGCTGCAGTGTCCGCGCTCCGGCCGGACCATGAGGGTCCCCCAGCGATCGACGAAGAGGCCGCGGGGGGGTGAGCCTGAACCTGGAAGTGGTGCGAAAGGGGAGCTATACGAAGAGGGCATAGATATATGAACGGCCGGCTTGAAACCACGATCTCAAACACCGTTTTCGGTTTTTTACGCGAGGACTTGAGACTCCGTGGTGATCTTCTAGCGATGCTTGGAGAGCCGAGCTCCGGCCTCTCGTCGCGCGCTATCGGGGTGCGAAAGAACAGGCGTGAGAATTCTTCCTTGCAGGTCCTCTCAGGATCGAGTTCCGCTCCACTCGATCTAAGAAGTGTCTGAAGGACCTCGTCCATGCCGGAAACTTCTTCCAAGCGACCCACGACCCCGCGATCGATTCGCATCGCCCTGGTCGTGAATCCATTTACCCTGAGAATGAAGGGCGGCGACCACGCCCCGGCGCTCGCGCGCGAATTCATCTCGCGCGGGCACACGGTCCGCGGGTTCGGCGCGCCGCCGGGGGCGATCCCGCGCTCCAGCAGCGACCCCATCATCGAGGGCGGAGTCGCCACCGAGGACGGGCTGGGGCTCCTCGGTTTCCAACCGGACGTGATCGTCGCCTACGACGCCACGTCGCCGGCCGCGTGGCTCGGGGCGCGGCGGGCGCGGAAGCTCCACGTGCCGCTGCTGCTCGTGGAGGAGGGCTTCCCCGAAGTCGGGCACCCCGTGGAGCGCATGCTGCGCGCGAGCGGGCGGGGGCTATGGGGTGCGTACGTGCGTCGCACCGCGTTCAAGGTGGTCGCACTCGACGCCGTCGCCAGCGCCCAGGCGCGCCGCGAGGGCTTTCGGGCGGACGACATCCACGTCCTCCCGCCCGGCGTCGATCTCACCCACTACCGCCCAGGCCTCTCGAGCAACCTCCCGTTCCAGCACGGAATTCGCGGGCGGATCCTCCTGCGCGTCGGTCAGCTTCAGGAGGGTCGCGACCTCGACGTCCTCATCGAAGCGTTCGCGCGCACGGTGGGGAAGCGCGAGGACTGGTCCCTCGTCTTCGCCGGTACCGGGAGCGCGCGCGGGCGACTCCGCGCCCTCGTCGATCGCCTGGGCATCGGGGCGCGCGTGCATTGGATCGCCCGCCCCCGGCGCGAGGAGCTCCCAGGGCTCCTTGGCGCGAGCACCCTCCTCGCGATCACCGCGCGGGACAACGACGTGCGCACCCTGATCGCGCGCCGTGCGCTCGCCTGTGGGCTGCCTGTGATCGCCTCGGACGTCCCCCGGCTACGGGAGCTCGTCGAGCACGATGGCTGCGGACTCCTGGCGACGCCCAGCGACATCGCGTCCTGGACCGCGACGATCCAGAGTGCGGCGAGCTCGCCCATGCGCCGGGAGCGCTGGGGCCTGCGGGGCCGCGAGATCGCCGAGGAGTGCTTCGCCTGGCCTCAGATTGCCGACGAGTTCGAGCGCTCGCTGCTCGAGGCCCATGCCAGCTCCCTCGAGGGCCTGCCGCGTGGAGTCGTAGGCAGCAGCTCTCCTTCGAGGATCTAGTCCGTCCACTCGTCTCTCTGTCTTCCGTTCCCGCCTGCTTGCCTTCACGCCTTCCCAGCTCGTCCTCTCCTGTCAGAAGAGGACGAGCTGGGAAGGCGGGAAAGTCAGAAATCCAGGAACGGAAGGAAGGGGGTGGATGCGCGACTAGCCGTCGGTGGCCTTGCGCAGTTCCTCTTTCAGGAACGCCATGTCCTTGGCGTACTGGCGCACCGCCTCGCGCGTGTCGTCGTCGATCTCCACGAATTCGGCGCCGACCTTGACGCTGTCGGCGCGCTCCTCGAGCAGGTTGACGTCGACCCGGGCCTCGCAGTAGCCGCGCTGGAGTAGCGGCAGTCGGAACTTGACCGCTAGCTGCGTTCCGATCGCGAGCATCTGTCCCATGTCGAAGGGCGTGAGGTCCGTCTTGCCGCCCGACCATGTGAATAGCAGGCCCGACTCGTCGAGCCCCGACATGCGTCCGATACCGCTCCAGTTGCCCCCGAAGGCGTGGCCGTGGACGGGGTTTTCAGCCTTCTTGGTCGCCTTGACGAAGTGCGCGAGCCGCTCCTGGTCGACCAGGGTGAAGATCACGGCCGAGCGATCATCCTCGAAGTCCGCGTCCGGAGTCTTATCCTGTCTCTCGGTGCCGACCCGCAGGGCGGCGACCGCCTCCTCGTCCGTGCCGAAGATCGGCACGATCCGGTTGAGCCCGACCTTCTCCATGATGTCCTTCGTGAAGGACGAGGGTCGTGCGATAACGAGCTTGCCGCCCTGGGCGTCCATCAACTTGAACGCCTTGATGATCGCCCCAAGCGCGGTCGAGTTGATGAACTTGACCATGCGCATGTTGAGGACGACGTTGGTCACACCCGACTTCTGCACACCGTCGATCTCCTCCTGGAGCATCGGGCAATAGTAGGTATCGAATTCCCCGCGAAGGTGGAGGATCGCGTAGTCATCGCTCGGTTCGACGTTGATGTGCATGAACTCGGTATTCGCGTAGCCGGTGAGTTGGGTTCCGTACGAGATCGCGTAGTGTGCCCGGCGCGTCGGGGGCCAGGCAAGCGGAATCGTGGAAGGGCACCCGCGCCGGCTGGAGGTTTCACCGGGGACTGCCGGGGCAGGGTCGCCGCGGCGGGCATCCTCGCGGTAGACTCTTGGCCATGGCTTTCTGGAACCGGAAGCAAGCGAGCCCGCCGCCGCCGACGCCCGAGCCCCCCTCGAGCGACCACCAATCCACGGAGTTCCTCTCCGGGGACTCGCTCCAGGATCGCCGGTCCGTCGAGGTGCTCCTCGAAGCGATCGCCAAGGTGTCCGAGTCGCGGGATCTCGAGGCCCTGCTCGACTACGTCGTCGACCGCTCGGTCGAGGTAACGGGCGCGGAGCGCGGCCTGCTCGTGCTCTACGAAGACGGGGCCCAGGTCGTCCGCGTGGCGCGCAAGCGCGGGGGCGAGGGGATCGACAGGGGCGACCTCAGGTATTCGACGACCGTCGTCCAGCGCGTCCTCGACGACGACGCCCCGATCCGGACGACCGTGCACTCGGACGCCGAGGCGCTCGAGTTGGGGACGTCGGTCTTCGACCTGAAGCTGCGCGCCGTGATGTGCGTGCCGTTGAATCCCGAGGGTGACTCGGACTCCCTCGTCCAGCGCGGCGCGCTCTACGTCGACTCGAAGGCTGCGACGCGGGAGTTCAAGGACAAGGATCTCTCGCTCTTCTTCGCCCTGGCCACGCACATCGCCATCGCGCTCGAGAACGCGCGGCTCCACATGCTCTCGCTCGAGAAGGTGAAGCTCGAACAGTCGATGGAGATCGCGACCGAGATCCAGAGCGGGCTCATGCCCAAGACGCCGACGTCGATCCCCGGACTGGACGTGTACGGCTGGTACCTCCCCGCGGAGCACGCGTCGGGCGACTTCTACGATTTCATCAAGACGAAGGCCGGTCACCTCGCCGTGGTCGTCGGGGACGTGACGGGGCACGGCATCGGCCCGGCGCTCATCACCGCTACGGCGCAGTCGAGCCTCCGGGCGTACGTGCGCCTGCTCGAGGACCCGGCGGCGATCGTCACGATGATGAACCAGGATCTCGCCGAGCGCATGGACGCCGGCATGTTCCTGACCCTGTTCATGGCCTACTTCACCGACGATGGGCACCTGAAGTTCGTCAATGCCGGCGGAACGCCCCCGCTCGTGTGGCGGCAGGCTTCGGGCACGATCGAGAGCATCTCCGGCACGGGCCCGGCCGTCGGGATGATGGCGGACACGGAGTACGAAGAGGGGCCGGTCATGTCGATGTCCGAGGGCGACATCCTCTTCGCGTTCACCGACGGTCTCGTCGAGGCCCGCCACGTGAGCGACCCGGACCGCCTGTTCGGCGACGAGGGGATGCGTGCAGTCGTCGCCGACGTCGCCGCTTCCGGGCGGTCGGCGCGCGAGATGACCGAGGAGATCGTGCGCTGCGTGCGCGAGTTCTCGGGGGGTGTCCGGGAGGACGACATGACCGTCGTCGTCGTCCGCCGCTCGTCCGCCGGCGCGTGAACCCGCGCCGCGAAACCCGCGTTTCCCTTTCCGGCGTCCCGGCCGGGACGAGCCCATGACGAACCCTCCCGCTGCGCGCGGCGCGAGCCTCTTCGTGCGGGACGCGCGGACCTACCCGCCGGGAGCCGGAGCGCGCCCGGTCGACGTGCGGATCGAGGGCGGTCGGATCGACGCCGTCGGTGCGGGGCTCGACGCGGGAGACCTGCCCGTGCTGGAGGCCGCGGGGCGGACGGTGATCCCGGGGCTCGTCGATGTACACGTGCACTTCCGCGATCCCGGGCTCGCCCACAAGGAGGGCTGGGAGAGCGGGTCCGCCGGCGCGCTGCACGGCGGCGTGACGAGCGTGGTCGAGGTCCAGAACAACCCGCCGCTCTCGACCTCGCTCGAGGCGCTCCTCCATCGCATCGAGCACGTGCGGGCGCGCTCGCGCGTCGACTTCGGAGTGCTCGCGAATCTGCTCCCGGCCTCCTTGCCCGAGCTCGCCCGCATGGCTCCGCACACGCCCGCGTTCAAGTGCTTCCTCGGCGGCTCGACCGGTCTCGGCGGGCAGACGGACGAGGACACGATCCGGCGCCTGTTCGACGCCGCGGCGCGTGCCGGCCGCATGGTCGTCGCGCACTGCGAGGACGAGGAGCTCCTGCGCGCCGGCAAACGCGCGCACCCGAACGCGACGGCGGCGGAGCACCACCTCGTGCGCTCGACCGAAGCCGAGGTCGAGTCGGTCGCGAACAGCATCGCGCACGCCGAGGCGACGGGCGCCGAGCTGCACGTCTTCCACCTGTCGACGGCAGAGGGTGCGGCCCGCGTGCGCGCGGCGCAGGCGCGCGGCGCGCGGGTGAGCGCGAGCACGGCTCCGCACTACCTCCTGCTCTCCTGCGAGGACGCGCCACGCCTCGGGAACCGCCTGAAGGTGAACCCGTCGATCAAGACGCCGGCGGACGCCACCGGCCTGATCGCGGCGCTGGCCGACGGCACGATCGACGCCATCGGCACCGACCACGCGCCGCACCCGCTGGCGGAGAAGGAGCGGCCGTACGCGCACGCGCCGTCCGGCATGCCTTCGGTCGACCTCCTCTGGCCGCTCACGTACGAGCTCGTGCGCCGCGGGCTGCTCGCGCCCGACATCGCCCTGGCCGCCGTCACCTCACGCGCCGCCGCGACGCTCCACCTGCCCGGGAAGGGCGCGCTCGCGCCGGGCGGCGACGGCGACCTCGTGCTCTTCGACCCCGCGGCGGAGCGCGCCGTGGATGAGGCGACACTCCCGTCGACCTCGAAGTGGTCCGCCTACCACGGCATGATGCTCGCGGGCTTCCCGGAGGTCGTCGTGCGCCGCGGCGTCATCGCGTTCGAGGGCGGCGCCGCGCTCACGGGGGCCGGCGGCCGGCCGCTCGAGCTCGTTCCGCCCGCGCCCCGCGGGGGCGCGTCGTGAAGGCGGGGCGCCCGAGCCGCGAGCGGCACCTCGCCGCCCCGTCGGTGCGGTTCGCGCCTGACTTCGCGCGGCGGCTCGAGCGCCTCGTGGTGCAACTCGCCGCCGCCCGCGAGCGGCGCGAGGGCGCGGGCGGCGCCGGGCTCACGGGCGGCGGCGATGAGTTCGTCGGCTACCGCCCGTACGTCATGGGCGAGGACCTGCGCCAGCTCGACTGGAACCTGCTCGCGCGGCTCGACCGGCCGTACGTGCGCGTGACACGGCGCGAGGCCGCGGAGCGCTGGTCGGTGTTCATCGATGCGAGCGCGTCGATGGGCGTCGGCTCACCGGGCAAGCTGCAGTGCGCCGCGGAGGTGGCGTGCGCCCTCGCGTGCATCGGCTTGCGGATGGGCGCGCGCGTCGAGCTCTTACTCGCACGCGCCGGCGCGCCGGCCGAGTTCGCGGTCGTGAAGAAGACCGACCTCGCGGGCCTGTTCGCCTTCTTCGAGGCGCAGCGCGCGAGCGGCGAGCGCGGCCTCGCCGCGATCCTCGAGCAGCGCCGCCCGCCCGCCGACGCCGGCCGCGTGTTCCTGATCGGCGACCTGGAGGGCCTCGACCCGCGCGCAGTGCTCGCGCTCCTGCGCCGCGGACGGGAGCTGTTCGCCGCGCAGATCCTCGCCCCGATCGAGCTCACGCCGCCGGCCGCGGGCGCCGTCGAGTGGCTGGACCCCGAGGGCCGCGGGCGGATCCCGGTGATGCTCGAGCCCGGCGTGCTCGCACGCTACGGCGAGGAGCTCGACCGGCAGCTCGAAGCCTGGGGCGCGCTCGCCGGCCACCACGGCTTCGCCTATGGCTGCTTCCGGAGCGATCAGCCGTTCGAGGACGTCGCGGCGAAGCTGCTCCTGCTCGGGCGGCGTTGAGCGCCGGCGCGGCGGCCGCGCTCGGCGAGCAGGGCGACGTCGGGTGGCTCGCAGGCCAGGCGCCCTTGCCGTAGTACGGTACCGCGACAAATTCTTCACAACTCGCGGTCGGGCCCACCCTTCGCCGCTGCAGCGGCGAAGGGTGGGCCCGAC
>SMVB01092076.1_pt1 | contig 18784 bp, 13 predicted proteins | sample 2456461 | NCBI WGS metagenome assembly SMVB01 (sample SAMN11095934, study PRJNA526329) | marine sediment metagenome | biome: Marine sediment; feature: Surficial sediment; material: Deep marine sediment; isolation source: Hadal surficial sediment | place: Pacific Ocean | collected 2014-05 | depth...
GAGGTACGAGCCCATGGATGTGGGAGGTACGAGCCCATGGATGTGGGAGGTACGAGCCCATGGATGTGGGAGGTACGAGCCCATGGATGGGCGAAGGTAGAACAATGCAGGAGCAATTGTCGAGAACAATGCAGGAGCAATTGTCGAGAGTAACGCATGGAGCGGTTACCGAGCAGATCATGTTAAGTCCGACAGGCTAATAGCATCGCATGTTCCGTGCCTGCCGGCGTCTCTGTTTTTGAATTTAGTTCAAATATTTCTGGTTGATTGAACGAACCTCCGTTACACTTTAAATTATTCTGGAGGGTTTAAGCCCTTCCGGTTTGCTTTTCCCGGAATCGAAAATCTTTTATAACTGTCGAATTCTGGCAACAAGCATAATGCAGGATGCCCAATCATGTAGCGCCCTTTGGCCAGAATGGTTCATAATTCCTTACCACGGTTGTGCATTGATCAGACCGACGAGACATGAACTGAACACAATACGATGAAACTGAGTAATACCTGGATTGAAAAAACCACCAAACCGGCGAGCGAAGTGGCCAAGTTCGAGGATTTCAATCCGGTCTCACGCCAGGTGATCAACCGTTACCGGCGCCTGCTCGACGAGGGGGCAGATCCGCATGAGTGGGCGTTTGCGTGGAGAACCGAGTTGAACCGGGGAGGGTTCCCGGCCTACGAATTGCTGATGGAGGAAGTGGTCAAACCCGGCAAATGCGTGGGCTGCGCCGCTTGCGTGACGATCTGCCCGGTCGATGTGTTTGACTATGTGGACGAAAAACCCGTTGAGACCAGGGCCAGCGCCTGCGTCGATTGTGTGCTCTGTGTAGAAGTCTGCCCGGTGTTGCGACCGGCGGACAATGACATGCAGGAATTTATCGACTTGCAGGAACCTTCGATCGATGAAGGCTATGGGCCGTATGCTTATGGCTTGTATTCGCGCTCCACCGACCCCGCGATCCTGGAAAAATGCCAGGATGGCGGCATTGTTTCCGCGATCATCCTTCACCAGATGGAAAAGGGTGCAATCAAAGGCGCTATCCTGGGTGATGTCTATCCCGACAACCGACAGGTCGGCCTGCACAAACTGGCCTTGACTCGCGATGAAGTTTTGAATTGCGCCGCTTCACGCTACACCTATTCACCCAACACGCTGGCTTTACAAGAGGCCATGCAACAGGATATCGGGCCGCTCGCGGTGGTCGGTGTACCCTGCCAGATCGATGGCGTTCGGCTGCAGCAAAATTCCAGCATCCGGTTCAGCGTGAGTACCTGGTATCGGAAAAACATCACGCTGACCTTCGGCCTTTTCTGTTCCGAGAGCTTCACCAACGAGAGCATTGAGAAGCTTGCGGAAATCATCGGGGAGGACGCCTCTTCGATTGAAAACATCAATATCAAGGGTGGGGTCATCATCCGGCTGGAAAACAAAGAAGTCAAAAAGGTCAGCCTGAAAAAATACCGTGAATGGGCGCGTCCGGCCTGTCTTTATTGCCTGGACTACGGTGGTGAAAATGCTGATATCGGGGCAGGCGGAATTGGCATTGACGGCTGGACCTACACCCTGATCCGTACCAAGCGTGGGCACGAAGCATTCCAGGCCGCCTTGGCAGACGGCTGGCTGGAAACCCGTCCATTGTCCGACGAGCCGAGGGGAGAATTTCTGATGAACCGCTTGTCAGCGAACAAGAAAAAGAACCGCCCGCTGCCGCCACTGATGCCCACGCATGATGAGCGCGTGGCCATGGGCAGCCTGTGTCCCAAGACATTTTTTACCACGGGACCAGGTGCGCCGAAGACCGATCAAGAAGGTAGCAGCAAATGAAGCCGGCCATCTTTGACATCAGTTCCTCAGTGGACAAGGATCTGCTGGACGCAGAGGTCCGCGACGATGTGACCATGATGGTGGCTGGGCAGGGCGGAGACGGATCCCTGACGATTATCGCGTTATTGTCCAAGGCATTATTGCACCGTGGCTACCATATTTACCGCACCAGTGATATCGCCTCGCGCATCAAGGGCGGCCATGCAGCGGCCTATATACGAGCTTCGACCGTGCCGCGCAGTAATCTGGGTGACCACATCGATATCCTGATTGCGTTCGATACTGAGGCCGTGCAAAAAGCCTCAAAGAGGCTGGCACCAAACAGCATCGTCATATTTGACAGTTCACGCGAAGCGTTGCCCCCCGGTCTGGTGCCCGAAACTGCGCTGGTGATACCGGTGCCTTTCAGCCGCCTGTCGGTCAGGGATTTGCGCCGCGACCTGTTCAAGAACAGCCTGGGGTTTGGACTGTTGGGGCGGATTATCGGGCTGAATGATGAAGAAGTGGAAGACTGTCTCAGGAATCATTTCAAGAAGCTGTCCAAAGCCCAACTCGAACCGAACATCAAGGCGCTTCGCGAAGGGCAGGCCTTGGCCGAAAAAGCCGGTATCAGCGGCAGCAACTCTGTCCTGACCCTGCCATTGCAGGAAACAGACCATGAACGGATTTTCATATCAGGCAATGATGCAGCAGCGATGGGGTTTATGGCTGCAGGCGGGCGCTTTTTTGCCGGATACCCGATTACACCGGCGACCGATGTGATGAATTTCCTCGACCGGAACCTGCCAGCCGTGGGTGGCGTGGTAATGCAGGCCGAGGATGAACTGGCATCGATTAACCTGGTCATCGGCGCGGCACTGACCGGAGTGCGGGCCATGACCGCTTCATCCGGACCGGGAATTGCACTGATGCTGGAAAGCATCGGCCATTGCGGTTCGGCGGAAATTCCGGTGGTCATCATTGACTGTCAGCGTGCCGGCCCGTCCACCGGGATGCCGACAAAACCGGAACAGAGTGACATCAACATGGTCACGCGCGGAGGCAACGGCGATTATCCACACATCGTGCTGACTCCGGGCGACCCGGAAGAGTGTTTCTATGGCAGTGTATTAGCGATAAACGTAGCACAGCGGGCTCAATGCCCGGTCATTCTCGCCCTGGACGCAGTCTGCCACGATAATTTCACGGTTCCCCGCTTTGACCTGGACCGCGCCCGCATCTATCCGGGCAAGCGCGTGACTGAAAGCGATCTGGAACAGATGGAAGAGTACCGCCGTTACGAAATTACCGAGGACGGCATTTCACCCTGGGCGGTTCCGGGAACCAGGGACGCAATGAACCTGGTCACCGGCAATGAACGCAATGAGTGGGGTCTGGTGACAACTGAGCCGGACATGCGGGTCAAAATGGTGGACAAGCGCAGCCGCAAGATCGAAACAGTGCGGCCACTGCTACCAAAAGCCGTGGAGTGGGGTGACACTACCTCGCCCCTGGGCATCCTGGGTGTGGGCATCCTGGGCGGGGTGATGAGCGAGGCCGCAGAGCGCCTGGCGGAGCAGGGGCTCCATTTCCATTGTCACAGGCCACGTACGCTTTGGCCGGTGCTTGAAGACACCATCGACTTTGTGAATTCGCATCAACGCGTTTACGTGGTCGAACAAAGCGAGGGCGCCCAGCTGGCCGGATTGCTGAAAAGCGAAGGGGCGCGGGCGGACAAGATCATCAACATTCTCAAATATGACGGCCTGCAATTTACCACCGCAGAGCTGGTGGCGGAGATTGTAGAAAAGGAGCAATTGGCATGAGCAAAACCTACGAGTTGAAAAAGCCGATATGGTGCGCAGGTTGCGGTCATTTCGGTGTGCAGGGTGCGATGCAGTACGCGATTAAGGCCGCCGGCATCGAACTTCACGAAACCCTGGTATTGGCCGGTATCGGCTGCTCCGGAACGGTGCAAAACAATATCGGTGCCTACGGCTACCACGCAATGCACGGGCGGGTACTGCCGACAGCCATTGGTGCTTCCCTGGCCAACCCCGACCTCACGGTGATAGCGGCCGGTGGTGACGGCGATGGCTACGCCATTGGCGGCGGACACTTGATGCACGCCCTCAAGCGCAACGCAAATCTGTTGTACGTGGTGATGAACAACGGCGTTTATGGTCTGACCAAGGGCCAGGATTCTCCGACCAAGCAAACTCCGGTGGCAGCACCAGAGGAAGATCCCCTGGATGCGATGATGCTGGGGCTGTCCATTCGCAGCACCACGTTCCTGGCGCGTGCCATAACCACCCGGTCAGAGCAGCTCAATGAGCTAATGCTCATGGGTCTGCAACACAGCCGGCAAGGGAAAGGAATGGCGTTTATCGAAGTGTTGTCCCCTTGTGTCACCTACAACGACACTTATCCCGAGTGGATGGACAAGGTGTATGACCTGGACGCCGATCCGGATTACCGCAATGACGATCGTGGCAAGGCCTTTTTCGATCTGAACAAGCTGATAGATCAGTCCCGTATCCCGATCGGACTGGTATACCTTGGCGAACACGCCAGTCTTCAGTCCTCTTTGTTGTCGGACATCACACCGTTTCATTCCCTCGAAGATCAGCACACCGGGCGCATCAACCAACACCTGGAAGCAGTCCTCTCTTCCTATGCGGTATAGCCTTTTGGTCAATGAGCGGGCAAATTTTCAGCATCGAAACCGATACCATGTCGTTGCGAGGTCGCCAAGTGGCCAAACGGGATGAAGGTCTGTGGGCCCTGGTTCCGGTCAAGGCTCTGGACGGTGCAAAGCAACGCTTGCAAAACTGCCTGGGCGCGGATCGCATCGGTTTTACTGTCGCCATGCTGAAAGATGTGCTGGCTGCCCTATTGGAGAGTAAAGAGGTTTCACACATTGCCGTGGTGACAGACGACACCCGGGTGGCGGCAATCGCAAAACAAGGCGGTTTGGTGGTGGTTGAGGAAGTTAAATCGAAAGGATTGAATGAAGCACTGGAATTGGGCCGCGATGCGATCAGGCGAATGGGGGGGCATCATATTTTGATCGTACCTGCGGATATTCCGCTGATGACCGGCCGTGAAACAGACCGCAGCTTGCTTAAGCTACAGAATCAGCGTCAGACGCGGGGAAATGGCGTCACCGGAATCGGGCCTTCGAAAGACCGTGGCGGAACCAACTTCCTGTGTATTGAAACAGGCCGGCCGTTCCAGCTGAAATTCGGACCGGATAGTTACAGGCGACACAAGGAATGTGCGATTGAACACGGAACTCAGCCCGTTTTACTTCTCTCGCCCACCATTTCACTGGACATTGATGAAGACAAAGATCTGGATGAATTCATCACATTCTGTCTTTCAAATCCTGAGTATCAAAAAACTGAGACCTGGCAATTTCTTCATAAAAAGGGGTATATTGATCATGCAGGTTAACCCGCAAAGACAATGAACCAACAATTTCCTTATCCAATAAATGACGAACTGCCCCAAGCGGTGAATGTTCTGGCGTTGGCGGACAGACTCAGCCTGGCAGACATATGTGATCTGGCGGGTGACATCCGGGACCAGGGTCACGGCAGCATCGTCACCTACTCGCGCAAAGTTTTCATCCCGCTAACCCGCTTGTGCCGTGATTTCTGCCACTACTGTACCTTTGCCACGACCCCGAAACATCTTGCCTCGGCGTATCTGTCGGCGGACGAGGCAGTTTCCATTGCCAGCCAGGGTAAAGCGATGGGTTGCAAGGAGGCTTTGTTTACCCTGGGTGAAAAACCTGAACTTCGTCATGATGCAGCCCGCCAGGCGCTGGATAAAATGGGCTTTGAGACGACTTTGGCATACGTTGCTCATGTCGCCGGCCGGGTGCTGAAGGAAACCGGATTATTGCCTCATATCAATGCAGGCTGCATGACACCGGAGGAAATCGCCTTGTTACGGCCGGTTTCAGCATCTATGGGCATCATGCTGGAAAACGTTTCCGAGCGACTGTGTGAAAAGGGCCAGGTTCATTACGGCTCGCCCGACAAGAATCCGCAGCTCAGGCTACAGACCATTGGCAATGCCGGCAGGGCGAAAGTTCCGTTTACCACCGGCATTCTGATCGGTATTGGCGAGACCAGGCAGGAGCGCCTGGATTCGCTGTTCGCCATCCGGGATCTGCACCGGGAGCATGGTCATATCCAGGAGGTGATTGTCCAGAATTTTGTGCCCAAGGCCGATACCAAGATGGCCAGAGTTCCCCCACCCCACACCGATGAATTGTTGTGGACGATCGCCATGGCACGGATTATTTTCGGGCCCGAAATGAGTATTCAGGCACCCCCGAACCTGAGTCCGGGCAAGCTCGAAGCACTGGTCAATGCGGGGATCAACGACTGGGGCGGTGTGTCCCCACTGACCCCGGATCACGTCAACCCGGAATCACCCTGGCCGCAACTCGAAACACTGCGGCAGGAAACCGCTGCAGCGGGCAAGTTGCTCCAGGAAAGACTCACCCTCTATCCGGATTATAATTTCAGAGCCAATGAGTGGCTGGACAGCAATATGGTGAGCGCCGTGCTGAAGTTATCCGACGGCGCGGGCATGGCCCGCGAGGACGACTGGTTGACCGGTCAGTCAGTGGAAATACCGGAGAGCTTCAAGGATACTCCAACCGCTACACCTGTTGTTTTTCCCCACCCGCCTGTGTCGAAAAAGACCCGTGCGATCCTGGACCGTGCTCTGGCCGGCGATGATACCCTGCGCGCTGAAGAGATCAGCCGCCTGTTCAATGCCCGCGGCGGTGAATTCGTGGCAGTCTGCCAGGCGGCAGACCAGTTGCGGAAGTCAGTATGCGGCGACACGGTCAGCTATGTCATTAACCGGAACATCAATTACACCAACATCTGCACCTTCCGTTGTCATTTCTGCGCTTTTGCCAAGGGCAGAAAAAACACAGCGGCGAGCGATGCTCCGTACCTGAAAAGCCCGCTTGAAGTTGCCCAGCTCGCCCGTGAGGCCTGGCAGCGCGGGGCCACCGAGGTATGCATGCAAGGCGGTATTCACCCGTCCTTTACCGGCCAGACCTATATTGATATATGCGCTGCGGTAAAAGCGGCGGTCCCGGCCATACATATCCATGCTTTCTCACCACTCGAGGTAACCCACGGCGCTGAGTCGCTGGGTGTCTCTGTTGGGGAATTCCTGGCCGAGTTGAAAAACGTCGGTCTCAAGACCCTTCCGGGGACTGCCGCGGAGATTCTTAGTGACGATATCCGGGCCATAATCTGCCCTGACAAGCTCAACACGCAACAATGGCTGGACGTAATCGGGACAGCACACGACCTGGGCTTGGCAACCACCGCTACCATCATGTTCGGACACGTGGACCAATACCACCACTGGGCCATTCACTTGCTTCGCATCATCGAACAGCAACGCCGTTCCGGTGGTATCACCGAATTTGTGCCCTTGCCGTTTGTAGCCGATGAAGCGCCCATGTACCGTCGCGGTCAGTCACGCCGCGGCCCGACACTGCGTGAATCTGTACTCATGCATGCGGTTTCGAGGCTCGTTTTATCGCCACATATCAGCAATATCCAGACATCGTGGGTGAAGATGGGTCTGGCAGGCGCCAGCCTGTGCTTGCAGGCCGGCGCCAATGACATCGGCGGCACGCTGATGAACGAAAGCATCACCCGCGCCGCAGGGGCCCGCCATGGGCAGGAAATGAAACCTGAAACGCTGGAAAAAACCATTCTTGCCTGCAGACGCCAACCGCTCCAGCGCAACACGCTCTATCAAAACGCGTTTGCCCCAAGGGCAAAAACGCTCATGCAAATTGCGGGCTAAATTTTTTATCAGGAGCAAGCACCCCATGAAAAGAAACTTGATGACCCTGGCCGTTATCCTGCTCTGCAGTGTGGCCGCCACCGCTGGATATGCCGATGATTTTGATGCCGTCGAGGCAAAGTTGAAGGAGGCCATGGCCTCTGAAGCGCGTACTGAAAAAGAGCGCGAACGCGATCGCAACCGTAAGCCGGTGGAGACCCTGCGGTTTTTCGGTTTGCGCGATGACATGCGTATCGTCGAACTGCTACCCGGCGGCGGCTGGTACACCAGGCTACTGGCGCCGGTAATGGCGGATAAAGGCGAGTATTTTGCTGCGCTCGGAACCGGCCGCGTGGAAGAGTCTCTGGTCGGAAAAACGGGCTTTGAGAGCATCAATATCGTAGGCAAAGACGCAAATATTTTTCGGCCGGAAGGATCACGCCATTACGTGATGGAAATTGATCAGCTGGGCGTGCAGGACGCGGACATGGTGCTGACTTTCCGCAACTACCACAATTTCGGGGAGGAAGGCCGCGCGGCCATGAACAAGGCGGCATTTAAAGCGCTCAAACCCGGCGGAATCTATGCCGTGGTTGATCACACACGCCGTCACATGGAAGCCGATAACGACGAAAACCGCCGGCGCATCGATCCGGTGCTGACCATCAGGGAAATCCAGGCCGCTGGTTTTGAATTGGTGGATTTTGCCGCGCTGCACTTCCGTCCGGACGATGAACTGCGTTACGAAGTAGGCCGAAAAACCGTGACCGGCAACACGGACCGCTTCACATTGAAATTCCGTAAACCGGAATAAACTTCATAAAGCAAAACCCACTGACTTTGTGTCAGCGGGACAACATATCATTTAAGTAACAAGCACAGAAAACCCGGGAAGCAAAAAGCCTTCCCGGGTTTCTTTGTTTAGCGCAAAGCCAGGGACAATGCTTACATGCAAGCACCCGTAAAATCAATTGGGCCGCTCGTAAGTCTGCTCAGATTCCCCGTTGAACCATCTTCTGAGATCCTTTCCAGGCCAAAAAAGGCGGCAGACCCCATACCGTGGAATAAAAACGGTTTGTCAAAGACGGTGCCCGTTCTCGAAGATTATACTTACACGGTTTTATTTTTAAGGCGGATAGGTTGTGAAGACTTATGTTTTGCTGTTCAGAGGAATAAACGTAGGCGGTAGAAATATACTTCCGATGAAAGAATTGGTGTCTCTTCTTGAGGAAAACCTTTACAAAAACATCAAAACTTATATTCAAAGCGGCAACGTCGTGCTTCAAAGCCCAAAGAAACCCGATGACAATATCCGCTTGGAAATTCAGAGAAAATTTGGTTTTAAGCCCAATCTGATTGTGCTTGGAAAAACTGACATTGATTCCGCAGTAAGTAACAACCCCTATCATTCGAGAGAAGGAAAAACCGTACATTTTTTCTTTTGTAAACGAAGCCCAAGTATTGATCTGGAAAAACTGAATGGACTTAAAGCCGATTCTGAGGAATATTTTATTAAAGATAAGGTTTTATACTTTTACGCACCCGAAGGCGTAGGACGGTCAAAGTTTGCGGCAAAAATTGAATCCTGTCTGGGTGTGCCAGCAACAGGCAGAAACCTTAATACGGTAAATAAACTGCAGGAAATGGTACGTGCCAGTAGCAGATAACCCAGGGTTTTGCACTAAAGGGCTCGCTCATGAAGGGCGCAGATGTGCCGGATTGGTTTTTTGTTCTGCACCTGGCTCATGAAGTTCAAAGCGGGCTGTCATCCGCTACAGCATCCACTTCGAGGCCGTCTTCATCTAATACAGTGATCGGAATTCCCAGTGCCTCCAGTTCCGGCCGGATGGCTGCTTCATCACCGACCACGACGATGGCCATATTGCCGGGCTGGATCAGCTGACCGGCCAATTCCTTGAGTGTTTCGCGATCCGTTTCCTGCAGAATATTGTTTTGCTGAGTTCGATAATTCAGTGGCAAATCGAAATACAGGATGTTATTCAACAGGCCGAGCTTACTTCGCGGTGTTTCATATCGCAGCGCATCACGCTGACCAATGGCGCTGCGCATGAATTCGTACTCTTCCTCCGTCATGCCCTCCGCTGAGTAATTCTCCAACTCGTTTATCGCCTCGGTAATCGAGGCTGCTGTAGCTTCCTTGTTCACTTCGCTCGAAAACCGGAAGCTACCCAGCTCTTTCCCGCCCCGGAAGCCGGTGCGGGCGCTGTAGGTATAGCCTTTGTCCTCGCGCAGGTTCATATTAATGCGGCTGTTGAATGTGCCGCCCAGGGTGAAATTCATCAGGTTCGCCTTGTAGAAATCGCCCAGTGCATCGTACTTGATAGAGGGTTGCGCGGTACGCAGGCTGGATTGTGCGGCTCCTTCCTTATTGACCAGGTACATTCTGCGACCGGAGATCTCGGGCATTTCCTTAATTGCTTCGCGGTAGACTTGCGAGACTTCCAGCTCAGCAAAACCTGCAAGTGCCGCGATGATATCTGCTTGCGGCAAACTGGCACTGACGGTGATACCGGTGAGGTGGGTCGGAATATGAGCCTTGTAATAAGCCGTAACATCATCCAGCGTGATGTTTTCAACGGTGCCCGGCAAGCCGCCAACCGGGTAGGAAAGCGGATGTTCATGACCGTAAAGCACGGCGCCGACAGCTCGTTCAGCCAGACCTCGTGCCGTCTTGCGGCTTTGCATCAGGCCCTCGATGGTCTGTGACTTGATGCGGTCGAAATCCTGTTGGTTAAAATCCGGCTTCAGCACACGTTCCAGCATTAACTCCATGGCTTTGTCCAGGTGTTTGCTCAGCACGTTAAGCGCGACCGTGGTGGTGTAGTCACCGGAGTCGACGGTAATTGTTGCTCCGATACGCTCGAGTTCCTCGGTGAATTCTGCCGCAGAATGCTCCGTTGTTGCCTCACCCATCAGGGAGGCAGTCAATGCAGTCAGCCCGGCCTTTCCAGCCGGCTCATCCCGCTGGCCCATCTCGAACGAAGCAAGAATCGTAACCGTGGGTGTTTCCTCGTTGGGCACAGCCAGCACCCGCACCTTGTTGCTCAGCGAGTTGTCCCAGATGGCCGGGAGCACAACACTGGGGTTGGTTCCCGGTGTGGGTTTTTGACTGCGATCAAAGTTGTCTTTTACCGGGCGTAATGACAAGCCGCTGCCGGCATCGGTATAACTCTCGGGGATGTTGCGCTCTGGCGCCGAAAAATTTTGCTCAGCTGCAGCCAGCTCGATGGAACCATTGGGCACGATGCTCAATATCACAGCAGGCTTGCCCTGAATGTATTTATTGAACACACGTTTCACGTCTTCTGTCTGCACACCCAGGTACCGTTCAATATCAGCCCCAATTCCCGCAGGACTGCCCTGGTAAGTCTGGAAAGCCGCCAGGGTTGAAACTTTACCTCTCACGCTTTGCAGGCCGAATACACGTTGTGACTCATACTGGGCCTTGAATTTCTGCAAATCGTCTTCGCTGATTTCACGCCCGGCGAACTCCGCGATGGTTTCTCGGATGGCCGTTTCCATTTCGGCCAGTGTCTCGCCTGAAGCGGGATTTTGAATCACGATGAAGTACATTTCACAGGCCAGCTCACGGCAACTGTGCTGCACGTATGCCTGCACCGCACGGCCGGTCTGCACCAGACGCTGGTAAAGCAGTGAAGCCTGACCCTGACCCATGATCCGGGCCGCAGCATCAAGTGCAGCTTCATCTTCGTGTGCCAGGTAGGACGTCGGAATCAGTAAGGCGATGGCCGGCAGGTGGATGTTGTCTTCCAGAGTGATATAGCGGTCCGCATCCAGTACCGCTGGCTGTTTGGGCAGGTTTTCCACCCCGGGGCCGGCCGGAACAGGGCCAAAATATTTCTTGACCAGGCGCAGTGTTTCAAGCGGGTCGATGTCTCCGCCGATGGTCAGGGCCGCGTTGTTTGGACCGTACCAGCGCAGGAAAAAACGTTTGAGATCATTGACGTCGGCCCGGTTCAAGTCTTCCATCCAACCAATCACCGGCCAGGAATACGGGTGGCCTTGCGGATACATGGCCTTGTACAGCGTTTCAAAGACGCGCCCGTAGGGCCGGTTGTCGTAGTTCTGGCCACGTTCATTTTTGACCGTCTCGCGCTGAATCTCAAATTTTTCCTGGGTCACCGCACTCAATAACAGACCCATGCGATCTGCCTCCAGCCACAAAGCAGTTTCGAGCTGATTGACGGGTAGTGTTTGAAAGTAATTGGTGCGGTCTGTGTTGGTGGAGCCATTCAGTGTGCCGCCGGCATTAGATACGATCTTGAAATGCTCATCGTCACCCACGTTTTCAGAGCCCTGGAACATCATGTGCTCGAAGAAATGTGCGAAACCGGAACGGCCCGGCTCTTCACGGTTGGAGCCGACATGGTAGGTCACATCCACGTGCACCAGCGGGTCGGAATGATCCTCGTGCAGGATCACGGTCAAGCCATTGTCCATCCTGTATCGGGTGTAGGGGATAGAAATACCACTGTCATCCCCATTGAACTCATCTACCAGCGTGAAGCCTTCCGGCAGAGCCGTAGCTTTGGCTTCTGTTCCGGAATGATTTGCACCTTCTTCATGCTCCGCACTACAGGCAGCAAGAAGCAGCAACAAAGACAGATTAAACAGTTTTTTCATTTGGGATTCCCACCTATTTACCAGGTAATGGGCTGACACTACAGGTGGGGACTTTATCACACCGCCGCCGCATGTTGGCGTGCCAATAGTTGGGGTATCAATCAGCTAAAATACCTTACAACATGTGCTTGATCGTCGCTTCTCAAACAGCGAGCTTCCAGACCAGAGGGAAAAGTTCACCGTGCAGAGACTCACCGTCCCTGAATTTAACGGGGGGCAGTGTTTCTGCCAGGGCAGGGTTCTTGATAAACGTTCCAGGGCGATCATCCCAGGTAACGTCTTCGCCGATGTAACGCAATGCCAGGCCTCGGCGTCGTCCGCTAGCCGTCAGGTTCCCGGGGGAAAAATGAAGGGTCAGAGGATGATGTACCACCACGTCACCCGGCGCCAGGTCCCAAAACAACATTTCATTATCCTCGATTAATTGCTCAGGATCCGGCATCTCCTCCAGGCCGGCTTTGCGGTAGATGTCCGCAAATTTTGAATCGGAGCCAAAGGTTGCCGGCGCATAAAACTTCCCCCATTTGTGTGAGCCCTTGATGTATTGCACCGCGCCCGCTTCCTCGGTGACCGGATCAAAACCGGACCAGATGGAAATGATCTGCTTGCCGCGAATGGGCCAATAGGGCAAGTCCTGGTGAAGGGGCGTGTGTTCTTCTGTCCGGGGCTCTTTCACCAGAAGCTGGTCATAGAAAAAACGGAGTTCTTCCGCCTGCATGAATTCCGCCGCCAACCGGGGCAACGGGGAAGAACGCATGAATTCCTTGAAATCCGAATCGCGACGCCAGATGAAGAAATCCCCGTAGTACCGGCCGCTTTTTCCCTCCGCGGTGTACTCAATGCTGCCGGGGCCGGGATTCGCCAGAATGCGGTCGGTGGCATCCGCCATGCGGGCAATCCACTCCGGCGAAAGGACATTTCGCACGACGCAAACACCATTTTCTTCATATTCTCTGATGGTTTGTACATCAGTGATCGAAAGTTCGACTTTCATGACAGCTTGCCCTCTCAGGTTTAATCGGGTGCGTCTTGCAATATCCGCGAAATCGCAGCAATGGTCATGGGGTGATAGCCTGCGCGGGCACCTTCAAATAATTTGTGGGCCAAAGCGCTGTCATCACCGTTTTCGAACAGGGCTTTGTACACCGGCTTAATCAACCTGGTGCGTCCGTAACGATTCAGATAGGACTGCATTTCATCATAGGCAGGCCTGTATTGCCAGGTTGCAGCCTGGATAAACCAGATCCTGGCAATTTCCGAATTCCTGGCCGTACTCAGACCCAGTTCCTGATCGAGCGCCCCAAGCTGCTCCTCTGACAGGCCGGCAGGAAGGGCCTTGATGAATGCGACCATGGCGTGTGGGCTCCAATCCTCAACCGGTATTTCATTCACTGTCTGCTCGCCAGCGGACCAGGCGATAGCCATGACAGCGGCATCTGTCAGACTTTTTGATTCCGGAACCACTGCATTATCGGGAATGCCCGGTTGGTACAACCATTGCGCCACCTGTTCCTTTGAATATCGTCCCGGAAATTTTTTCAACAAACGGGAATCAATGTATTCGAGGAATTGCTCGCTGCTAATAGCCTTGAATTTGAAGTGCTCGAAATATCCGGCCAGATATTCGTCGAATATGTCCCGGCCGAATGCGGCTTCGAGTGTTTCCAGCATCAATTGGCCTTTGGAGTATTCCAATCCATCCTGACCGATATCCGGATCTTCGAATTGAAAAACCGGCGCCAAATGCTGCATTTCGAGTGGAACGGTTTCCATTTTTTCAAGCAAATTCTGATAGCTCAGCAAGCGTTCCTCATCGGCTCGCTCCTTGCCATACAACACCTCCATCAAGCGGGCGTCCAGGTAGGATGTTGTTCCTTCGTTCAGCCAGATGTCCCGCCAGGTGGCATTGCTGACCAGGTTGCCGGACCAGGAATGCGCCAGTTCGTGTGCGATCATCGAAACCAGGCTGCGATCACCGGCAATGATGCTGGGTGTAATAAAGGACAGTCGTGGATTTTCCATTCCGCCGAAGGGAAAACTGGGCGGCAGGATCAGCAGATCATAACGACCCCACAGGTAAGGCCCGTACCGAGCCGCTGCGGCGTCCAGCATGTCCTGGGTGTCGCCAAACTCCCAGGCTGCATCGCGTAAAACCTCCGGTTCCGCATAAACGCCGGTATCCGCGCCAAGCGGCTCAAAAAACACATTCCCAACCGCCAGGGCTAATAGGTAGGAGGGAATGGGTTGCGGCATGGAGAATCGATATTCGCCGTCTCTGTCGGCCAGGGGGTCATTGTCAGCGCTCATAAGCGCCAATAAGTTCTGTGGTGTATGGATGATCGCCTCGTAAGTGAACCGAACAGCCGGAGTGTCTTGCAGCGGGACCCAGCTGCGGGCGTGAATTGACTGTGACTGGGTGAATAAAAACGGATGCTTGCCGCCAGCCGTCAGTTCCGGCGGTAACCACATCAGCGCCGAAGCATCCGGGCCCGTGCGATATTCAATCTTGAGCACTATTTCAGCCCGGGATACAAAATCTGCAGGTAAGTCAATGCGAACAGCCTCCCCTTTGACCGGATCCGCCGTGCTCACATCAAAAGGGACCGGGCCGAAATCCTTGCCGCCTGAAGCAAGCTGAACACCACTGATCTGTAGTCCCCGGCTGTCCAGAATAACGGTTGTTGCACCCGGGTCCAGGCGCTCCATGTGGAGAATGACCACCCCCTCCAGGACCTGCCGTTCAAAATCCACTGTCAGGTCCAACTCCAGGTGACGGGTTACAAACTGATCGCTGTTGGCGAAAGAGAAATAGTCGTGCGCGGGTTTGGATTCTTCACGGGAACAGGCTGAAAAGACCAGGGCAAAGACCAGCCCGCCCATTAGCCGGCGAGACAAGGTGGCAAATTCAAGGTTCATTTGAAAATGCCGAAATAAATCACATAGAACCACGAAAACAAACCATGAAGCATTGCCCAGCCAATGGAGTGGTTCACATTGAACGATATGGCCATAGCCAGGGCTGAACCAAAACTGACGCCATGCCAGCCGACTTTTTGTATCACTACTTGCTTCATAATTTACTCCTGAATCAGAACGTCTGATGATTGTAAAAGGATTGAAGCTGCAGATCACTTTATAATCCGGTAATGCCTGACTCTGACAGCCCATCTGAAGCGCCACTTTCTTCTAAATCTTCTGCAGCAACCTCTTTATTGTCCGGCTGGCTCGATACAGCTTTAGTCAACATCGAACCCAAAGATCGGGAAGCGCATGTTCGTTACTGCAGCTATTTTGCCGACAACACGCTTGATCGTTACCCGCAGTGGCTGGATGGCCTCGACCGGCACCGGCCACCAAGGGCAGAATTACTGGAAACAGAAATCGCCCGGGCCGGTCTGGATTCCGGACTCAGGCGTTTTCGCAACCACCAGATGCTGCGCATTATCTGGCGGGACCTGTGCGGGCTTTCCACGCTGGCTGAAACATTCTCTGATCTCACAACACTGGCGGGACTGTGCCTGCAGGCCGCCGTCGAGGCGCACAGTTGCCGCTTGCAGGAAAAGTACGGCAAGCCGCGAGATGAGGATGGTAGCGAACAGCAACTGTTCGTTATTGCCATGGGCAAGTTCGGTGGCGGGGAACTTAACCTGTCTTCGGACATCGATGTGGTGTTCTGCTACCCGCGAACCGGTGTCTGTGATGGACAACGTCAACTCGCTAATGACCAGTACTTCACCCGCGTGGCCCAGGCAGTAATTGCCAGCCTGGCGGAAGTAGCCGAGGAAGGATTTTGCTTCCGTGTGGACACCCGCCTGCGCCCGTTCGGAGATTCAGGCCCACTGGTTTCCAGCATTGCAGCCATGGAGCAGTACTATCAGCGTGAAGGGCGCGACTGGGAGCGCTACGCGTTGATAAAGGCGCGACCGGTTGCCGGCGACCTGGAATCCGGCGAGCGATTGCTGAAAAAACTGCAGCCCTTTATTTACCGCCGTTATATTGACTTTGGTTCGGTCGAGGCGCTGCAGGACATGCACATGAATGTGCAAGAAGATGCAAAGAAAAAAGATCGCCTGGACGACATCAAAAGGGGGCCTGGTGGCATCCGCGAAATCGAATTCCTGGTCCAGTGTTTCCAGATCTTGCGCGGCGGGCGGGAACCCGTCCTGCAAACACCTTCGCTCGACCGGGCCCTGGAACAAATAGTAGCCCTGGGGCTAATGAGTCATGAAGCGGTGGTCGAAGTGCGTCGGGATTACGTTTTCCTGCGTCGGCTGGAAAACAGGATTCAAGCACTTCGAGACCAGCAGACCCACCGCTTACCGCAGGGAGAAGATCTGGGTCGGATCGCTCAGGGCATGGGTGAGAAAAATGCAGACACCCTGAGCAGCCATCTATCCACCATCAGGCAGCGGGTATCTGAACGATTCGAAGCAATTTTCCCTTCCCGCCCCGCCCCGAAAGAAGACAGCAGATGGAATAGAGCGTGGCTCCAGCTACAGAATGACCGGCAGGGTATCGACCCGCCGAACGCGACATCCTCAAACGATCCGATGTCCGTTTTTCTGCGCCGACTGGATCGTTTGGTATTGAGCCATCGTGCCCGGCGACGACTGGACCGTTTCATGCCCCTGTTGTTGGAGCGCATCAACCGACAATCACCAGACCCTGAAATACAACACCGGATATTCGACCTTGTACTTGCCGTTTGCAGGCGAAGCGCCTACCTGGTGCTGTTGGTCCAGCACGTGCCCGCCCTGGACCGTATGCTGGAATTATTTGCCCGCAGTGAATGGATTGCGGACCGGGTGATTCGTTTCCCGGCCTTGTTGGATGAACTGATCGACCCGTCGCTGGGCCGGCAAATTCCCGATGAGGCCGAACTCGCCGATAGCGTTGAGCGTCTGGTAAGCGCAAGCCAGGGTGCCGAAACCATGTTGGAGGGGCTGAACCACCTCAAGCTGGCCTCCAGTCTGCGTATTGCCGTCGCACAATTACATGGCTCGCTGCTTGCAGAGCAAGCCCAGCACGCACTGTCCGGGCTCGCAGCGTCGATCCTGGGAGGTGTGCTCACAATCGCCGGCAAGGAATTGGAGCGGCGCCACGGCCGCTTCGCCTCACCTGGTGTTGAAGACGGGGGCAGGACTCCTGGTTACGGACAACTGGCCGTCATCGCCTACGGCTCCCTGGGGGCGGAGGAGCTGGGCTATGATTCGGACCTGGATCTCGTGTTCCTGTTTATGGCAGGGAAAGAGCTTTCCGATGGGGCGCGCCCGTTACCGGCAGAGCGTTACTATGCGAGGCTGGCCCAGCGCGTGTTGAGCTTATTGACCATCATGACCCCCTCCGGTCGGCTGTATAAAGTAGATACAAGGCTGAGACCAAACGGCCGGGCCGGATCACTGGTCAGCAGCATGGGTGCATTCGAAAAATACCAGGTAAAAGAGGCCTGGACCTGGGAGTTGCAGGCATTGACCCGTGCACGCTTCGTTGCAGGTAGCCGGGCCCTGTCTGCCCACTTGGATGGCATTCGCCAACAGGTATTATGCCGCCCGCGGGACGCCGAAAAGATGCGTACAGACCTTCTGACAATGCGCCAGAAAATGCTTGGCGAACAGAATAAAAAAGACCTCGATGATCCGGGCCGTTCAGCCAAACATCAGCCAGGAGGACTGATTGACATTGAATTCATCGCACAGCTCGGCATTCTGGTTTCTGCCCCATCATTCCCGCAAGTAATGAAAGCCACCGGCACTTTATCTCAACTATCCCGGCTTGAGGCGATAGGCTGGTTGACTCAAAACGAAGCCCGGGTGCTCAAAAAAACCGCCAGCAAGCTTTGGCAGCAACGCATGAACACCTCCTTGATGCCTGCAGAACGATTAGCCGCTGTAGATACCCGGGAATCAACCCGGGTTTTTGAACAGAAACTGGGTGCTTGTGTAGTGCAAGGTGAGCATTAGCCGTAGAATACCCGGGTGAAGCTTTTCAATTCGCACCATTTTTCGCACCACGGGAGGCCGTATTGACACATTCCACTGATGCCGCTGATTCCAGCCTTGTCGATGCCAGTACAAAAACCGAGTACGAGGTCAAGCAAACTGACCTGCCCCTGTCCTGTCCAACACCCGAACAGAAGCTGTGGAATTCTCATCCCAGGGTTTACCTGCCGATTGAGCAAACGGGTAATGCCAGCTGCCCCTATTGCGGCGCCAATTATCGCCTTGTTGACTAACTAGTGTCCTGTCACACGTATTTTGTGGGGTTCAGAGCTACCCAGATGTTCCAAGGCAAGGCGCAGTTCGCAGGAAATGGCATGTCCTTTTCAAGGACTGCAACGCCGTATTGGAGCATCTGGGTAGCTCCCTTCGGGCGGGCCGTGAAGCAGTCGTCCGCTGTGTTGCACCTCTTGGCAAGGGCGCGCCATTACCAGCGAAGGTGCGCCTTCGGCAACTGCTCCCTGCGTTGCTCTACCTCCTGCATCCC
>SMVB01036564.1_pt1 | contig 18771 bp, 14 predicted proteins | sample 2456461 | NCBI WGS metagenome assembly SMVB01 (sample SAMN11095934, study PRJNA526329) | marine sediment metagenome | biome: Marine sediment; feature: Surficial sediment; material: Deep marine sediment; isolation source: Hadal surficial sediment | place: Pacific Ocean | collected 2014-05 | depth...
GAATTCCTGACCTCGGCCACGGTGACGGCCTTCGCCGATATTCCCTTTATCGCGCTGTTCATCTTCGTGATCTGGCTGATCGCCGGGCCGGTGGCGATGATCCCCGCCGTGGCCGTGTTCATCGCCCTGATCGGCGGCCTGATCCTGCAGGTGCCTCTCAAGACGGCGATCTCCAAATCCCAGGTGGAGGCGGCCCAGAAGCACGGCATCCTGGTGGAGACCATCGGCGGGCTGGAGACCATCAAGAGCCTCAACGCCCAGAGCCGCCTGCAAAGCAAATGGGAACGGTTCGTCGCCAAGACCGCCGCGTCGGGGCTCCGGGTGCGGGTGCTGTCCTTGTCCATCGTCACCTTCACCATGTTCCTGACCCAGCTCTCGACCATCGGCGTCATCGTTTACGGGGCCTATCTCATCCAGGACGGCCTTCTCACCACCGGCGGCCTGATCGCCGCCGTCATCCTCAACGGCCGGGCGCTCGGGCCCATGGGGCAGGTGGCCAACCTGTTGGCGCGGATGAACCAGTCCCTGACCGCGCTCGGTGCGCTGAACGCGATCATGGCCCTGCCGGTGGAACGCCCGGCGGGCAAGCGCTTTTTGCATCGGCCCACCCTCCAGGGCGCGATCAATTTCCGCGAGGTCACCTTCACCTATCCCGAGGCCGAAATCGCCGCCTTGAACAAGGTCAGCTTTTCCATCAACGCCGGCGAGAGGGTGGCCTTCCTCGGCCGGGTGGGGTCGGGCAAGAGCACCGTGGCGAAGCTGATTCTCGGCCTGTTCGCGCCCGACGAGGGCGCCGTGCTGGTGGACCGTACCGATCTCCGGCAGATGGATCCCATCGACCTTCGCCGCAACATCGGCGCCATCCTCCAGGACAGCTTCCTGTTCCACGGCACCGTGCGCGATAATATCGCCCTGGGCGCGACCATTGTCGATGACGAGGCGATCCTACAGGCCGCCGAGACTTCCGGCGTCCACGAGTTCGTGCGCCGCCATCCCCGCGGTTACGATCTGATGGTCGGCGAACGGGGCGAAGGCCTGTCGGGCGGCCAGCGCCAGGCGGTGGCCCTCGCCCGGGCGCTGGTCGGCCAACCGCCGATCCTGCTTCTCGACGAGCCCACCAGCGGCATCGACATCGGCACCGAGAAGACCTTCATATCCCGGCTCGCCCCGACCCTGAAGGGGCGGACGTTGATCCTGGTGACCCACCGCGCCTCGCTGCTGCCCCTGGTGGAGCGCATCATCGTCCTCGATCAGGGCCGCGTGGTCGCCGATGGACCCCGGGAGAAGGTCTTGGAAGCGTTGAATTCCGGTAAGATCAAGGTGGATCAGGCGTAAGCGTATTGGTCAGGCAATGAGCTCTCCCCGCATTCCCTCAGGTTCCCGTAAAGACGCGGCGTTCGCGCCGGTGCGGCTGGGCGCGCGCATGGATCGCCCGCCGGCCATGGGGTTCATCCTGATCATGGGGGTCGCCTTGTTCTTGGTGGTCGCGGTGGTGTGGGCCGACTGGGCCGTTCTCGACGAAGTCACCACCGGCCAGGGCCGCGTCATCCCGTCCAGCCAGATTCAGGTGGTGCAGAACCTGGAAGGCGGAATCGTCCGGGAAATCCGGGTCAAGGAAGGCGAGGTCGTCACCAAGGGCCAGGTGCTTCTGCAGATCGAAAATACCGGCTTCGTGGCCAGCTACGGGGAGCTGCGGGCCAGGCACCTGGGATTGACCGCCGCCGTGGCGCGGCTCGCCTCCGAGGCACATCAGAAGCCTCTCACTTTCCCCCCGCGGCTGCTGGCGGAAGGCCGGAAGATCGCCGAGCGGGAGCGTTTCCTTTACCTGGCCCGCCAAAGCGAGCTTCAGGCCCAGCTCGCGGTGTTCGAGCAGCAAGGCCTTCAGCGCAAGCAGGAGCTGACCGAACTTCAGAGCCGCCAAACCCATCTCGCCAGGACCGTCAGCCTGATCAACGAGGAACTGGAGATCACCAAGCCCCTGGTGGACCAGGGCGTGGTCCCCAGGATCGAATTTATCCGCCTGCAGCGCCAGCTCAGCGAACAGCAGCGCGAGCTCGACGGCGTGCGCCTGGCCCAGCCCCGGGCGCGCTCGGCCATGCGCGAAGCCAACCGGCGTATCCAGGAAAGGTTCCTGGGTTTCAGGGCCGAGGCCCAGCGCGAACTGACCCAGCGCCAGACCGAACTGGCTACCGTCAGCGAGGCCATCGTCGCCGCCCGGGACCGGGTCCAGAGGACCGCGGTGCGCTCTCCGGTCCACGGCATCATCAAGCGGGTCAGGGTCTCCACCGTCGGCGGCGTGGTGCGGCCGTCCATGGACCTGGTGGAGATCGTGCCCCTCGATGACACGCTCTTGGTCGAGGCCAAGGTGCGGCCCCAGGACATCGCCTTCATCCGCCCCAACCAGGACGCCATCGTGAAGATCACCGCCTATGATTTCTCCATCTACGGCGGGCTCAAGGCGAAGGTGGAACGGATCAGCGCCGACGCCATCACCGAGCCGGACGCTTCCGGACGCGAGGAAAGCTATTACAAGATCATCGTCCGGACCGAGCGCAACTATCTGGGCACGGCGGCGAAGCCCTTGCCCATCATCCCGGGCATGGTCGCCACGGTGGATATCCTGACGGGGAACAAAACGGTCCTGGATTACCTCTTGAAACCTGTGCTCAAAGCCAGGAATCGCGCGCTGAGGGAGCGTTGAGTTGGGGCCATGGCGTTGTTGTTTCCCTACCGCCCGCTTTGCCGGTTCGCGCTGATCGCCGCGTTTGCATGGGCGATCATCGGTTCCGCCCAGGCCCAGAATGTCCCGCTACGGCTGTTTGGGTCCATCGAATTCATCGGCGGCAGCCTGGCCGCCCTGCCCCAGTGGACCGGCGTCCTCGAGAGGATCAAAGGAGAGATGCCCATCTATGAGGCATGTCACCGGGATATCAACAAATGTCCGTCTCCGGCGGTGGCCGCTTGGCGGGCGCAGATCCGCGGCCTCGACGGCTTGCCCCGGCGCCAGCAGATGGCGGAACTCAACAGGTTTCTCAACCGTTGGACCTACCGGCTGGATCAGGAAAACTTCAATGTGGAGGATTATTGGGCGTCGCCGTTGGAATTTCTCGCCCGGTCCGGCGATTGCGAGGATTACGCCATCGTCAAATACGTCTCCCTCAAGGCCTTGGGGTTCCCGGTGGAAAAAATGCGCATCGTGGTGGTCCGGGACGTGCTCAGGAATATTGCCCATGCCGTACTCGCGGTTTACATCGACAATGATATATTGATCATGGACAGCCTTTTCGAAGGGGTTCTGTCGCATAAGTTTGTGACCTTCTATTCGCCGCAGTATTCAGTTAACGAAAACAAGAGATGGGCCCATATCATGCCCATTATCTCGCGTCCGTCGGGCAATCTCGGAGTAAGCAGGTAATGACGTCCACGAACGACAACACGGAATTCGATCTCGTCTTTTCCGAGACCGGAAAGGGTGATGCGCCCGACACTACCAGCCTCGTCAAGCGGGCCGCGCTGCTGGTTATTGCCCTGGTGGTGATCGCCGGCACGCTGGTCTACTGGGTGCTGGGAAACCGCGAAAGGCAACTCATCGGCGATCTTCAGCAACGGACGGAAATTCTTTCCTCCACCCGGGCGGAGATTCTTAAGACTTGGCTGGGTTCCCTGGGCAGCTCGGGCCAGCGCCTGAGCCGTAGCGACTTGTTCCGGCTGTTCGCCGCGGAAGTGGGTTTGGCCGGCGGGCCCCCAGGCCGGGACAGCCCCTTGAGCGCGCAGGTTCCCTACATGATCCAGGCGATCACCGAATACGCCCGCCAGGAAGGTTTGATCGGCGCCTATCTGGTCGACCGGCGGGGCCGGGCGATGCTGGCGAGCGGCGGCGCGCCTGCCTTGACGGGGGCGCAGCGGGACGCCGCGGTCGCGGCGCACGTCAGCAAGACGCGCCGCGTGACCCCGGCCCGGGAGACCGGGCGCGGCTTGACGGTCGATGTGATTTTGCCGGTGGCGCCGCCCCAGGAAAAGGACCCCGCGGCGCCGGCCACCGTGGCCGGTGTGTTCGTGTTCACGACCTCTATTCAGGCGGCGCTCGGCGACATTCTGAAGCCATCGCCACTCATGGGCGCATCGGACCGGACGCGGCTTATCCAGGTCACCGGCAAGACCCGCTTCGAGCTCGACCCACGGACCCAACCCAGCCTCGTGCCCCGCCAATGGGGCGAGGTTCCCGGTGCCGGGGAAAACCTGCCCTTCGGCATGCGGTCCTCCGCGGCCGGCGACACCCCGGTCTTGTCGTCAGGCACCTGGGTCCCCGGCATGCCGTGGTTGGTGGTCCATGAGGTGGACGCGGGCCTCGCCCTGGCATCGCTCAAGGCATTCCGTTGGGGCGTGATTGGCTTCGCCCTGGCCGTCACCCTGCTGTTGGTGGCGGCGTTCACGGCTTTCTGGTGGCACCAGGCGAGCGATCACAGTCAAGCCCTGGCCGGCCAATACAAGGATCTCGGCAGCCGCATCAACGCCCAGCGCCGGTTTCTCGAAAACGTGATGAGGACACTGACCGAAATGGTCGGGCTCAAGGGCACCGGCGGGTCCTACGTCTATGTCAATCCATCCTTCGCCGAAGCGGTGGAGCGGTCCCAGGACGCGGTTACCGGTCTCGACGACAGTGAAATCTTCGGTCGTGGAACCGCCGAGGCGCTGGAGAAAACCGACGCCCAGGCCCGGGATACCGGCAAGCCGGTGATGGTCGAGAAGGTCATTCATCTTCCCGGCGGTCCCCGGCATCTGCAATTCACCAAGGTTCCTTATCGGGATGAGGACGGCAATATCACCGGCATCCTGAGCGTCGCCCGGGACGTGACCGAGCTTCGTGAGGCGGAGTCGAAGCGCCAGGCCGCGTTCCAACAAATGACCGGTGCCCTGGTGCGGACCATCGAGAACGTCGATCCCTTCCTTGCCGGCCATACCCGAAACGTCCATGAGGTCGGCCTTGGCATTGCCGAGCGTTTGGGGTTGGGGGCCGAGGAGGTCGCCACCATCGACATCACCGCCATGCTGGCCCAGATCGGCAAGGTATCCATCCCCAGGGAAATCGTCGCCAAGTCCGACCGGCTGACGCCGGGGGAATTCGACATCATGAAATCCCACGTGGATAACGCCTTGGGCATTCTCCGGGGGGTCGATTTCGGTCTTCCGGTCGTGGCGACCCTGGCCCAGGTCTACGAGAGGCTCGACGGAAGCGGCTATCCCAAGGGGCTTGCAGGCGACCAGGTGGGCTTGGCGGCGCGAATCCTCGGCGTGGCCGACGTCTTTAGCGCGCGCCTCGAGCGCCGCTCCTATCGCGATGCCATCTCGCCTCAAGAGGCCATCGCGGTGCTTGCCGACAACGCCCAAAAATATGATTCACGGGTTGTCGAGGCGCTTAAGGAATTCATCGGTTCCGTCGCCGGAGAGAAGCTGGTGGCGAAGATTCAGGGGGCTTGACGCGCCGCCGGCCGGGCCCTCTCAGGGGCGCCATTGACCAAGGGTGCGCGGCCGCCCCATGATGACGGCAAGGATTCGGTTTCGAGTAGGCGCGGGACCGCCGTGGAGGGAACCCTCATGAGCAAATTCGGCACCTTTCGTGATTCCATCCGGGTTCCGGGACGGTTGGGCGAGCCCGTGGTCGACCCCGCCGCCTGGGAACCCCATGAGCTCCATGCCCGTGACGACTGGATCTACCGGCTGACGGCCGGCGATCTGGAAGACCTGACCGCCGCCCTGGACCATGTGCAAGCAAAGGGCATCGATATCGTCGATCTGGACCGGGAGAATTTTCCCTTGCCCCGGCTCGGCGCCGCTTTGCGCGAGGTCCGCCTGGAACTCATGGAAGGACGCGGGCTGGCGGTCCTGCGCGGCCTGCCGGTGGCCGAAATGGGCCGCGAGCGGGCGGCGCTCGCCTATTTCGGGATCGGCACCCATCTCGGGTCGGCCATTTCCCAGAACGCCTACGGTCATCTTCTGGGGCATGTGCGTGATTTCGGAAAAAACTTCGATGATCCCAACGTGCGCGGCTATCAAAGCAACGCCGTCCTAGGGTTCCACGCCGACCATTGCGATTTCGTCGGCCTCATGTGCATGCAGACGTCGAAATCGGGCGGCGAAAGCCGGGTCGCCAGCGCGGTGACCCTGTACAACCGCATGCTGGCGCGGCGGCCGGACCTGGTGGAAGAACTCTCCAAGGATTTCTATTGGACCCGCCACGGTGAAGTGCCGCCGGGCCAACCGCCTTGGTATACCCAGCCGGTGTTCTGTTTCGCCCAAGGGTATTTTTCCGCCCGTGGGGTGTCGGCGTTTATCCTCAAGGCCCAGGGCCTTCCGGGGGTGCCGCCGTTTACGCCGCTCCAGAAAGAGGCCATGGCGCTGTACCGCGAGATCGTGCCCCAATGCGCCGCCGACATCCCTTTCGAGCAGGGCGACATTCAGTTCCTGCACAACCACGTCATCCTCCACTCCCGCAACGCCTTCGAGGACTGGCCGGAGCCCGCGCGCAAGCGCCACCTCTACCGCTTGTGGCTGGCCGCGGGGAAGGATTCCCGGCCGGTACCAAAGGCGGTCCGGCAAAGCTTTTCGGGCATCCGCGTGGCGGGTTACGCGCCCAAGGTGGTGATCGACCCCGAAGAGGCCGACGAAGCGGTCGCCTGAGGCGGGGCAAACGCGCCGCTCAGCCGCCGGTCAACCGCCGGTCAACCGTTGAAGACGGGGGCCCGTTTCACATAGACGGCGAGGCCCAGGAGCAAGGCCAAAAGCACCGCGCCTATCACCAGGAAGGCGTTCTCGATCCCCACCACTTCGACCACGGCGCCCATGACCACCGGGATCACGGTCATGGCCAAGCGGTTGGCGGTCGCGCGCAGCCCCACGGCCTTGCCCTGATCACCGGCGCCGGCGGCTTGGGCGATGATGGTCAGCATCAGGGGCTGGACCGTGCCCAGCACCGCGCCGCGGGCAACGATGGCCACCATTAGGAGGAAGAATGTTCCCAGCAACGGGGTGATGGCGATGAACACTATGGACAGGCCTACCGTTGCCATCAACAACCAGAAACGGTTGAAGATCCGTATCAGGGGGCCGGTGGTGAGCGCGCCGAACGCGCCGACCAAGAGGAACGCCGACAACAGGGTACCGATGGCGGTGCCGGTCAAGCCGATGTTTTCCAGATAGACCACGTAAAACGAACTTTGGATCCCCTGGCCCGACTGGCGCAACACCGAAATCATCACCACTAGAAGGATAGACGGGATGGAAAGAAGGGCGAAGGCATCGCGGTAGGACTGGACTCGGGGCAGGAAATCGCCCATGCGAATTTTTTCAGGAGCCCGGCGGCGTTCGTCGTCGGATTTGGGAAGGATGGCGACGGCCACCAGCACGCCCGAGGTCCACAGCGACATGAACAAAAAGGCGCCCCATTCGCCGAACAGGTCCCAAAGGGCACCCACCGCGGGCGGGCCGACCAGGGTGCCGAGCCGCACCACGAAAGCCAGCCGTCCGGCATAGATGGGGTTCCCCCCCATGCGTTGGCCGACCAACGTCTGGGCGCTGATCCAGCCCATGGAGACCGACAGGCCGACCAGCATCTGCAGCACGATCAACGCTCCAATCCATGGCAGGAGAGGGTAAAGCGGCGTCAGGCAGACCACCAAAACGCCGAACGTGACGATCACCCGGCGCGCGCCCAGGCGGTCGATCAGGGCGCCGCCGGGGATCGACAGAAGCAGCGGCAGGAAGGTATATGCGCCGAGCGAGATGCCGATCATCATCGGCGAAGCGTCGAGCTTGATCAGCCAAAGGGGGACCGCTACCCAGACGATATTAGAGGTGCCGCTGGAAAATATGCCGCAGATATAGACCGCCGCCTGAAGGCGAAGGCTGACCTGCCCGTTTTCATCCTGGGCCAACGACCATCCCCCTTTTCCCCGGCCGGCGATATTCTCCCCCGGTGCCGGGGTCCGAATCGGCAGAAGAACTAGGGCATTTCCCGCTCAAATCGGTTCCCTTCGACCGGAAAGTGCCGTGGCGCGAATGGCCTTGGCGGCGCGCCCCTCATGGCGGAAACGCCGGGCAAATCCCCGGCGTCCCCTGAAGCCCCAGGCTGGATCGATGGTGTTCAGGCGTTCTCGAGGATCTTGTCCTTGGACGGATCGAAGCGATAGCGGGGAAGGGTGTCGAGGTCGGTGCCGGTCACCCGGAGCACCCAGGCTTTCGACGGGTGCCCGGTGGAATGGATCAACCCGGGCCCATAGGCACGGGCGATACCAGGGGTGATGGCGTAGGAGTCCGCGATCTCCAGTTCGGCGTGATCGTCGTCCTCGGCGTTGGTGCGGCGCCATATGGTCATGTCGGTGGAACCCAGCGCATTGCCGTAAATGGCCCAGGACGCCCCGTGGCTGTGCGGATTGCCCTTCTTGCCGGTCTCCTGCACGTGGGCGAGCACGTAAACGTCGGTGTCGGCATCGTGGTAGAGGACCCGCTTGCCGGGGGGCGTGTCGTCTTGCCATGTTTCGGCGACGAAATCGGCATTGGCGAGCAATTTTTCCATATTGGCGCGAACCTCCTCGCGTCCAGCGTCGTCCGCCGAGCGGGTCAAAATGTCGTGACAATCCGCGCAAAACTGGTCAAGGGTATAAGCCATCGTTTCCTCCGATCATGGGCCCGCCGGGCGTGTCATGGAATGACACCTCCTGGGGCCGGGTATGCGGTTCCGGTCATTTTAGGTGGAATCACCCGTCGCGACAAGGATCGCCGATCATCTGGAATCATGTTGCGCGCCAGTAGGGGCTTTGACCGCCAACCTGGATGGCTTATCCTATGGCGAACCAGCAGATGACGAGCAGTCCGGCGCTTCGCCATGGTGGCGTGTTGAAGAGACCCAGCGGAGATGGGCCCATGGAACCAAATCCCGAAAACTATCGGTTCGATCTCGAAAAATCGCTACGTTCGGTAGTCGGTCTTCGTGCCACCGTGCCGCCGGACGCCCACAGCGCCGAGCGGTTGGGAACCGAACGGGCCGGCAATGGCTGCGTGATATCCACCGATGGGCTGGTGGTGACCGTCGGTTACCTGGTCACCGAGGCGGAGAGCACTTGGTTGGTATCCAGCGACGGGCGCGTGATCCCCGCCGACGTGGTCGGCCGCGACACCGAAAGCGGCTTTGCCTTGGTGCAGGCCCTGGAACCCCTTGACGTGGATCCACTGAAGCTGGGCCGCTCCGCCGCCATTTCGGTCGGCGAACGGGTGGTGGTGGCGGGCGCCGGCGGCATCGAGCATGCGGTCGATGCCCGCGTCGTCGCCAAGCAGGAATTCGCCGGGTATTGGGAATATCTTCTCGATGAAGCCCTCTACACCACCCCGCCCCATCCCCATTGGGCGGGCACCGCGCTGATCAGCGGCGACGGCGGCCTTGTCGGGGTGGGATCGCTTTATGTGCAGCAGGTCACGCCCGGCGGCACGCCCATCGACGTGAACATGATGATCCCCATCGACCTGTTGCCGCCCATCGTCGACGATCTGATGCGCTTCGGGGTGGTCAAGCGTCCCTCGCGGCCCTGGATCGGCATGCAGGCCGCCGAATTTGGAGAGAATCTGGTGGTCGTCGGGCTGACCGATAACGGCCCCGCCGAGGCGGCCGATATTCGCGTCGGCGACGTGGTGACCGGTGTCGGAGGCAACCGGGTGGAAAGCCTCGGGGACCTGTTCCGGGGGATGTGGGGGTTGGGCGAGGCCGGGATCACGGTGCCGCTCAACATTTTCCGCAACGGCGAGTTGCTCGAGGTCGATATCAGCTCCGAAGACCGGGCAAAAAACTATAAATCACCGAAATTGCATTGATGGACCGCCATAAGGGGCCGGGGAGGGTGCCATGTTAGACGAACCAAAAAGAGATTTTCCAGATTGGCGTGATTACAGCCAAGAGGAGCTGGACGCGCAATACAACCAGAGTAGCCTGGTGCCCGATACCTCGGTTTACAAGCAGCACAAGATCGAGCGAAGCGCCGCCGCAAGGGCCGCGCTCGACTGTGTTCTCGATGTTCCCTACGGGCCGACCAAGGCCGAAATTCTCGATATATTTCCGGCCCCGAGCAAGGGCGCGCCGATCAACATCTTCATTCATGGCGGGGCTTGGAAGAACGGACACAAGGATGAGGTGTCGTTTCCGGCACCGGTGTTCCACAATGCCGGCGTCAATTTCATCGCCGTCAATTTCGACCTGGTTCCCGACGTGATGCTGGAAGAACTGGTGCGCCAGTGCCGTGCCGCGATTGCCTGGGTCTACCGGAACGCGGACAGCTTCGGCGGCGACCGCGACCGCATCTTCGTATCGGGCCATTCCTCGGGCGGCCATGTCACCGGCGTGATGACCATTACCGATTGGCAAGGCATTTACGGATTGCCCGCGGATTTGATCAAGGGGGCGGCGCCCATCTCCGGCATGTTCGACCTCGCGCCGGTGATCAAGAGCTGGCGAAATTCCTACCTCAAGTTGGACGAGGAACGCGCCCATGCGCTCAGCACCATCCATCACATCCCCGAGGCGAAGATTCCCATGGTGTTGGGCTTCGGCGCCGGGGAATTGACGGAATTCAAGCGCCAATCCTACGATTTCGCCGCGGCCTGGCGCAAGGCGGGGCAGGAGTGCCGGCTCATCGAGGTGCCGGACAAGAACCATTTCGAGATGGGGGCCGGTTACGGCGACGCGCAGAACCCCATCATCCAGGCCATATTCGACCAAATGTCCGTCTAGAGAATCTTCCAACCAAATTGAACCCTTTGGCCGGAAAGTGCATTTGCGCGCGCGCCTTAACCCCTGGCGGCCGCTCGGCGGGGCGCTTTGGCGTCCTCGACGATGCGGTTTTCCGGCAGGGTCACCCTGACCGTGGTGCCTATGCCCACGCTGCTTTCGATTTCGATATCGCCGCCATGTAATTGGGCCAAGGAGCGGGCCAACGGCAGCCCAAGGCCGGTGCCTTCGAATTTACGGTGCAGTCCGGTCTCGACCTGGGAGAAGCGCTCCAGCGCCCGGGGAATATCCGCCGCCGACATGCCGATGCCGTTGTCCTTGACGATGACGTGGATCGGCGCGCCGTGTTCATGACCGAGACTGATGGTCACCGATCCGCCCGGGGTGGTGAATTTCACGGCGTTCTGCAAAAGGTTGATGAAGATCTGCTTGAGACGCCGACGGTCGCCGCGGAACGGGGGGAAATGCGGGGGCAGTTGGGATTCCAACGCGAGGCCCTTACTTTCCGCCTGCTCGCGAACGAACATCAGGCAGGAATCGATGGTGGCGACCAGGTCCAGGCTTTCTTCCTCCATATCCGCCTTGCCGACCTCGATCTTCGAGAGGTCGAGGATATCGTTGATCAGGCTGAGAAGGTGGTTGCCGGATTCGTTGATGCTGTGGATGTATTCGTTGTAGCGCGGATCCCCGATGGGGCCCATCACGCCGTTTTCCATGATCTCGGAAAAGCCGATGATGGTATTGAGCGGGGTGCGCAGTTCGTGGCTCATATTGGCCAGGAACTCGGTCTTCGCCCGGTTGGCGGTTTCGGCCAGATCACGCGCCTTGACGAGTTCGGCCTCCACCTGCTTGAGGTCGGTTATGTCGGTAAAGGCAATGATCCGGCCGCCGCCCGGCATGGGTTTGCGGTAGACGCTGACGATGGTGCCGTTGGGCCGGTGATGGACGTTGTGGCGAATTCCTCCCGCCCTGGCCAGCCGCAGCCGGCGGGCGATGCTCACCTCGGGGGGGCATTTCTCGGCGGCGAATTCTCCGTTGTCGGCAAAAATCCGGAGCAGGTCGCCATAGCTCATGCCGAGCTTGATTTCATCGGTGGTCAGTCGCATCAGGCGCAGATAGGCTTGGTTGAACAATGCCACGTTGAGCCCGGCGTCGAGCACCAGGAGGCCCTGATTGATGTTGTCCACGGTGGTGGTCAAGAGATCGGATTTCCGGGCGAGTTCCGTCTCCGCCCTGACCAATTTTGAGATGTCGGTGTAGGTGGCCACGAATCCGCCGCCGGGCATCGCCGCCCGGTGGATCCACACGGTGGCGCCGTTGGCGAGGGTGAGGGTGGTGCCCTCGAATTCGGTTTTCTCGATCAATGCCAACCGGGAATTGACGAATTCCAGCGCTTCACCACGGTTCATCCGTTCGCGTTTCGCCACGTAATGCAACAGTTCGGCATAGGGCATGCCCTTGCGCATCAGGTGATCGGGATGGCCGAACATATCCAGATAGCGTTGGTTCCAGAGCACCAAGCATCCATTGCCGTCGATCACCCTGATGCCATGGTCGATATTGGTGACGATGGTTTCCAGCAGGTTGGCGTTGCGCTGGCTCTTCATGGCCAGGCGCATTTCGGCGGTGACGTCGGTGAAGGTTACGATGGCGCCGCCGCCGGGCAAGTTCTTACGGTAGACGGCGATGACGGTGCCATCGGGCCGGTGCCGCAATTTGCGCCATTCGCTCCCCTGATCGAGGCTGTTCAGGCGCTTTTGCAGGAAGGAATCGGCATCCACGTCGCCGTATTCACCCCGCGCGATCAGGTGGCGCAGCATATCGGCATAAGACCGTCCGGGCTTTAAGAATCCATCCGGGAAATCGTACATGGATTGATAGACCGAATTGAAATGCAGCAGCCGAAACTCCTTGTCGAAAAGGGCAATCCCCTGATTGACGTTCTCGACCACGGTCTTGAGCATGTCCCCCCGATCGGCCCTGTCGGTTTCGCCGCGCCGGTGTTGGATCGCCATGGCGGCAAGGCCGGCAGCCTGGCCCAGCGCCGCGCGCTGATCCTCGCCGGGGCCCGAGGGATCGGCCTGGAACCGCACCAGGATGCCGAGCCGTTCTCCGCGGTCACCGGCCAGGGGCCAAACCCAGGCCGTCCTGAAGTCGGTGGTGGCCACCTCATGGATGACGTAGGGCGGCTCCTCACCCTCGAGGCCGAATTCTTCCATGGCGCCAAAGGCTTGCGCGGCGTCATGGAGAATGGCGTTTTCCCCCGCCGCCAATCCCACGGCCGCCGCCGGTGCCAACCCATCGCCCGACGCATCGGCTTCCATGATCGCCGCCGCGCACCTGCCCTTATCCTCGGTCACGACCGCGCAGGACAGCGTACAGATACCCGTGAGCATCTGTTTTAACGGCGAATTTTGGGATGCCTCGGAAAAAACTCGTTTCCCGTCGTCCATGATATTATCGGCCCCTGATAGCGCGCGCGAATGCCACAACTCTCCCCGGGCATGGAGTATCCGGCCTCAAGTATAAAAAAAGATTAATTCCTCAGCGGCAAGTTCGGCGACGCCCTTGGGCCGGCGCGTGTCGCCGGCGGCGTCGCGGGTCCTCAACTTCCCATCAGGGAAATCGCCGCGTCGGTGGTCATGACCCTGCCCATGCGCGGGAATACGCGCTCCATGAAGAAGGCGTTGTTGTCGCCACGGTGGGAATAGCAACAATCGCTAATGACGACGATGGAGTAATCGAGGTCCCGTGCCGCGAAAACCGTGGAGGCGATGCCGACATCGGTGGACCCCCCGGCGATGATGATGGTGGAGAGCCGCCGGACGCGAAGCTGCAGGTCCAGATGGGTCTGGTGAAAGGCGTTCCAGCGATGTTTGGGCACCATCACGTCGCCCTCGCCCGGGGCCACTTCCGGGGCGATGGCGGCGCTCTCTTGTCCATGGCGGTGGGCCGGCATGAAGCGGCGTTCGCGATCGCCCCAGGGCTTGAGCTCCATGTCGGTATCGGTCAGCCGGGTGGCGGTATCGGCGCCGTCGGCGGCATGGTCGGCGGCGCCGTAGAACACCACCAGGCCGGCATCATGGGCGCCCTTGAGCAGCCGCGACATATTTTCCCGGATTCCCCATCTCTTGAGATTCTCTTCCTTGACCGGGTCGGAGGGGTGGAGATAGCCGTTGAGGGTGTCGAACAGCACCAGGGCGGCGCGGCCCTTGGCGAGGCTGGGATCTAGGTCGATGGTACTGGCCATGGTTGGAGTTCTCCTGGATTATTTGTTGGCTGGTTGGTCGGCCTAGAGGGCGCCCCGCACGCGGTCGATGACTTGGACGGCATCAAGGGGCGGCGCCTGGCCCCGCCACGCCACATGGCCGTCGGGCCGGACGAGGACCAGGGCGGTTTGGTAAAGCTCGGCGATGTCGGGGTCGGCCAGCACCATGGTCTTCAACGGCACGCCGCGCGCCGCCGCCGCGTGCTCCAGGTTGGGCGCCGGTGGCGGGTTGGCGCCGAGTCGCAAAAGAACGAATCCGCGGCCGAATAAATCGATCACCGGCCGGCCGTCGCCCATCAGCCCATCGGGGGCCCGCGCGCCCGGGCGGGTGGTCGGCGTGTAGGTCTGGTGCTCCACCGGCGGGGGCGGGCCCGGCTCATGGCAAATCACCGGCGAATCGTCGTATCGGTAGCCGATCTGGAGGCCGATATTGGGCGGCGAGAGCATCTCTTTGGCGATGCGTTCGCCCACCGCCTTGCGTTGGCGCGCCCCTTCCGGCGAATCCTCCATGATGCAGGGCATGGGCTCGATGTCTTCGCCGCGGGCGAAGCGCAACGCCGCGTAATCCACGTTGCGCTGGCCGATGGGCCGGCGCTCCGGGGTGTAGGACGCAAGCAAATCGTCACCGGCCCAACCGGCCAGCGCCGCTTCGATCTTCCAAGAGATGTTGGTGATATCGCCGATGCCGGTGTTCATGCCGAAGCTGCCGGCGGGGGTGAGCTGATGGATGCAGTCGCCGGCAAGCAGGATGCGCCCGTCCTGGTAGCGGTCGGCCACCAATTGGCGCCGAATCCATTCCAGCACCGAAAGAACCCGGTAGTCGAAATCACGGCCGGCGAAGCGCGCGAGGTCGGCGTCGACGTCGACCTTTGACCAGGAATCGGGATCCAGGGATCCGCGGACCTGAAAGCGCCAGAGATCCTTGCCGTCGATGGCGTTGACCGATGCCCATTGCCCGTCGGGGCCCACGGCCAGGTAAGACCGGCCCTCACCCTTGTCGTGCATGGTCGCGAACTCGGCGGAGCGGAAAAGCACATTGGTGGAATAGCCCAGCACCGGCGTGCCGGTGAGGGCGATGCCGAGCGCATCGCGGATGGGGCTGCGGGCGCCCTCGCAGGCCACCACGAATGCCGCGCGAAGGGTTGTCCCAGCGCCGCCGTCCGCGTCTTCGAGCCGCGCGGTCACGCCCTCGGTATCCTGTTCCACGCCCAGGCAACGCACGCCATAGCGCAGGGTCACCGGGTCCAGGCCGCGCGCGCGTTCCTGCAAGGCGGGGTCGAATACCGTTTGGGGGCAGCGCTGGAAGGGCTCCAGGGTGCCCCGGGGGGGCTCGATTTCGTCGTAAGCCGGGTTGGTCTGCCGGGCGATTTCCCAGCCGGTCAGGGTGGTGAAATAAATGTGATCGCGGGTGCGGCCCTTGGGGTAGCCCTTTTCGCGGATGATATCGGCGATCCCCCAGCGGCGGCAAAATTCCATGGTCCGCATATTGACGCCGTTGGTCTTGGGGTGGGTCACCTCGCCGTCGCCCTGCTCCACCAACACGTTCTCGACGCCGCGCCAACCCAACTCCACCGCCATGGCGAGACCGACCGGCCCGCCGCCGACGATCAGCACCGGCACGTCGAAGTCACCCCTGGCCGCTTTCCCTGAAGGCATGTTTCCTCGCCCTTGGATTTCCTCATCTATGGGTGCCACGCCCGGGTCTGTCAATGCCACCCCGCGCCCGGTGTTCTCAAACGGCGCGATCCGTGGTTAAACATCCCTGGCGACCATCGGCCAAGGGTCCGCCCATGCAGCCGGCCCCCCGGCCGGGGTCGGGGAGAAAACGAATATGAAAAGAATTCCGCTGACCATCGCCACCTCCGAATACGACCATATGCGCGATTTCCGCGATGGCACCGTCACCGCCGTTGGCTTGGACCCCACCTGGCTGACCTTGGAGATCCACGAAATTTTCACCCGGTTTACCTTCCACCGGGAATGGGAAGTCTCCGAGCTCTCCTTCGCCAAGTTCATTGCCCAGGTCACCCGCGAGAAGCCCGACATCATCGGTATTCCCGTCTGGACCTCGCGCCAGTTCCGGTTTTCGTCGTTCTACACCAACGTCAATTCCGGCATTCGCGAGGCCAAGGACTTCGCCGGCAAGCGCATCGCCGTTCCCGAATGGGCGCAGACCGCGGCGGTCTATACGCGCGGTTGGCTCCAGCACCAGGCGGGCGTCGATCTCGCCTCGATCCAGTGGATCCAGGCCGGCACCGAACAGCCGGGCCGCGAGGAAAAAGTGGAACTCAACCTGCCCGACGGCATCGAGATCGAGCGCGTCACCGACAAGTCGATCTCGGAGATGCTGGCCTCCGGTGAAATCGACGGGGCCTTGGTGGCCAGGGTGCCCAAGGTGTTCGCCGCCGGCCACCCGGACGTCAGGCGCCTGTTCCCCGATTACCGGGAGATGGAAGAACGCTATTACGACGAGACCGGAATCTTCCCCATCATGCACGTGATCGCCCTGCGCAAGGACGTGCTGGAAGACAACCCCTGGATCGCCCGCAATCTGTACAACGCCTTCCTCGAGGCCAAGCAACGGGCCATGGCGCGTTTCCTCGAGATCGGGGTGTCGCGCTATTGCCTGCCCTGGGCGGTGGACCATGCCGAACGGATGATGAAGAAATTCGACGGCGACATCTTCCCCTATGGCATCGAGGCCAACCGCAAGACGCTCGCGGCATTCTGCCAATTCGCCTTCGAGCAGGGCATCGCCCATAACCACGCCAAGCCCGAAGACCTGTTCGCCAAAGGGGCCGACCTGGAGGTGCAGATCTAGGGCAGGGGAAATTCCCCCAGCAGGCGGCCGTAGCCGGGGATCGGATCGGTGATGCCGAGGGTGGCGAGAGCATGCCAAAGGGTCGCCTGGAAATTGCTCACCACATGCACGCCGAAGGCGTCCTCGAGAGGTTGAATGACGTCGACCACGTCCCAATGGGGGCAGGGCAGGAGCAGGGTATCGGCCTCGGGGTGGGCTTGGAGCATCTTTCGCCCCAGGTCCCATGCCGTGATCGGCGCGCAAGACGCCAGCGCCACCCGTGTCGATCCCAGGCCCATGGCGCCCGCCGCCGTGAAGCCCAGCTCTTCGATCATCGCCTCATGGCGCGGGTTCTCCTCCGCGCCGAAGGGATGGGCGGTGGCGATCTTCCGCGAACCGAGCGCCTTGTAGGCTAATGCCTGGGCGGTGGCGTCGCTCAACACCGGCACGCCCAGTTCATGGGAGAGCTCGGCCAGCAGGGCCTCGGCCCCGGCCATGCCGCGCCTCAGGATGACCGGCCGGCCGCCGAGAACCACCAGGTCCACGCCCGCCCGCGCGAGATCGCGCCCCGCCTTCACCACGTCATCGAAGATCCGGTCCAATTCCGCCGTGTTGCCGCCGCGCCCGCCTTGGCGCTGGATGGTGAGGCAGGCGAGGCTGAGCCCCTCGGGCGCCATGCGGTAAAAGGCGGCCGGAACCACCTCGGTCACGAAGGCGACGGCGGCGTAGCCGATGCGCGCCCTGAATCCCAAGGGGCGCTCGAAATCTCGGGCATTGTGGTCCACGGTTTCCCCCAAGCTCCGCCGACTATACTTCACTTCAAGGCCCCGAACGCCAATAATGGCGCCAACGACGAGGGGGAATGCCATGACCGATAGAACGGATCCGCCCAGGCTGCGCCCGCCAAGGCACGACGGCCGCGTCCCTGAACTGAAGGCGCCACCCGGGGCGTGCGACACCCATTTCCATATCTACGAGGCCGATATTCCGCTCAAGCCCGAGCGCCGCTACACGCCGGTGGAGGCGGGGCTGGAGAATTACCGGCGCATGGCGGCGCGGCTGGGGCTCCAACGCGGCGTCGTCATCACCGGAAGCGGCATGACCTCCAACGCACCGTCGCTCGCCGCCATAGCCGCCATGGGCGGCGCCTTCAAGGGCCTCGCCTTGATGAAGCCGGACACCCCCGACGCGGAGATCGAGGCCCTGACCGAGGGGGGCATGACGGGATTCCGCATCTCCACGCGATCGGTGGGCGGCCTTGGCCCCGACCACCTGTTGGGCCTTGCCGAGCGGGTCAAGGATTTCGGCTGGCACGTGGAAATCCATCTCAACAACATTGAAGAAGTCGTCGCCCTGCTGCCCATGCTGCGGCAACTGCCAATCCCCTACAGCATCGACCATATCGGCTATCTGCACCACGACCGCCGTCCGGGGACGGCGGAATTCGAAGCCGTGAAAGGGCTCCTGGAGAGCGAAGAGAACGCCTATCTCAACATCTATGCCTGGTACGACCTCACCAATGAGGGACCCCCGGCCTACGCCGATATGGCCGACATCGTCGGGCCCCTGGTGGCGGCCCGGCCCGACCGCATCATCTGGGGCACCAACTGGCCCCACCCGACCTTCGAGGTGCCGGTGCCCGACGACGCGGATCTGCTTGATTTTCTCCTCTTAGCGGTGCCCGACGAGGGCCACCGGCGCCAAATTCTGGTGGACAACCCGGCCCGGCTCTACGGCTGGGACTAGCCCATCGGGATCCAGGGCCAGGATGGCGAGGGTGCGAAGATGCATGGGGTCCGTCTTCGGCGGCTGGGCGCCCTAATGTCCGCCGTGCTTCTCGATATAGCGCTGGTGGTAATCCTCGGCCCGCCAGAAGGTGGCGGCCGGCGCGATCTGGGTGACGATAGGGTCGCGGAAACGGCCCGAGGCATC